>Ga0114129_10000705_pt1 | contig 42129 bp, 49 predicted proteins | sample RhiMetdeltSRZDD1_FD_80071 | JGI IMG/M metagenome (GOLD analysis project Ga0114129, IMG submission 80071) | Populus rhizosphere microbial communities from Tennessee, USA - Rhizosphere MetaG P. deltoides SRZDD1 (version 2) (version 2) | ecosystem: Host-associated > Plants > Roots > Rhizosphere >...
ACGCCCTGCATCGGGCCGGCCGCTGCTGCTCGGGATCACCAAGGCGTCGCTCTCGACCGACTCGTTCATCTCGGCGGCGTCGTTCCAGGAAACGACGCGGGTGCTCACCGAGGCGTCCATCTCCGGCAAGGTCGACCACCTGCGCGGCCTGAAGGAGAACGTCACCATGGGCCGCCTGATCCCGGCCGGCACCGGGTTCGAGTATTACCGGCACGTGCGGATCCCGGCCGACGAACCGCCACCGCCGCCGCCGCCGACGCCGGAGGAACTCGAGCTGGAACGAGAAATGGAGTACTTCGTCGAGCCGGAAGAGGCCTTCACGAGGGACGAGATCGAGTAGCCGGGGGTTCGGGGGGGCGGGGTTCGCGATTTGAATGTTGTAGGGCCGGGTCTTTAGACCCGGCCTTTCTTTTTGGCCGGATCTTTTGTCTCCCGTGGCTTCCGGCTTCAGCCGGAAGGATGTCAGCGATGCAGCGAGGGTGGGGGCCCGCCGTATGAGCTTGGTGATCTACGCCCTCTTCACGGAGTCGGACACGTCCGACATGGCTCGGCTCCTGGGCCAGGTGTTCTCGCGTCGTGATCCACCAGCGGTGGCCGTCGGCCTGTCCGGGGCTGAATTCGAAGAGTTCGTCCAGCTCTTTTGTCCGAAAGCGGCTGCCGAGGAGCTCACCATCATTGCCAGGTCCGCTGCGACCGGCGACATGATTGGGGCGTTGCTTGCGGAGGATTCGTCTTCCGCGCCGCCAGAGACACTGAGCCAGGTCAGCACGAAGTTCAATCCGATCTTCGACATTCTCGGGCAGCTTGACGCGGAATACCGGGAGGGCCGGCCACCGGTCCAGCGCGGCGAGTGGATTCATCTGTTTCTGCTGGGTGTTGCCGACGATTTCCTGGGGAAAGGGCTCGCGCAGCAGCTGGTCGCTGCGTGTCTCGAAAATGGTGTGAGCAAGGGGTATCGACTCGCTGTAACAGAAGCCACGAACAAGATTTCGCAGCACGTGTTCCGCAAGCAAGGATTTGCCGAACGGGTGAAGCGTCCCTACACGGACCACGTGTTCGACGGCCATGCGTTCTTCCGGTCGATCGCGGACCAAGGCGGTCCGATCCTCATGGACAAGGAACTCGCACAGCTCGAGAGGTCATTTCAGCCGAAGTCGGGGGAGTCGAGATGACCCTGGAGGGCAAGGCCGCAATCCTGGCGATTCTCGCCATCGGCCTCGCGGTCGTCTTCCAGGCCTGGCCCCAACCGAAGACGTCGATCAACGAGCGTGTCGTTCGGCGTTTTCGCGTCATGCTTCGTGTCTCTCTGTCGAGTGTCGCACTCGCGCTCATCATCGTGGGCGTTGTGAGTGGCACGCTTCGGAGCCATCTCGTCCAGATTGCGCCGCTCGTTTTACTCCTCGTACTCCCGCAACGAGGACAGGCATTGATACCCGTCGCGGCCGCAGCCGTGTTCTCGTGGTGGCTCGTCACGATGGCGGGAATATGGCTCTTTCTGTTGGGGCTGTCACGGTTCCTCACCGGGAGGTTCTCGGCGACCGAGATAGTCCTGACGCTTGTTATTGGTGCGGCCTCTGTGATTGGCCTGTCAGCGAGTGGCCGGGCCGGAGGCATCCCGCTTAGCAAGAGGCTTCCGACGATCGTGCTTGCGGCGGGTTTGCAGTCTCTGGCCCTGTGGCTAAGCTATCAGCCGATCGTCGCGGGCAGATGATCGATTGATCTCGGGGAGCCTGTTTTGCTCGTTCCGGAACGAGCTTCACTCAAATGCTCGACATGATCATCGAAAATTTCGGAGCCGTCCGGCCGCAGTGTGTGGCAGGACTTGGTCACTTTCGAGGTCGTGCCGCTCATCAAGTCGGCAGAGGCGGCGGCGGTGCTTGGCGAAGGGTGAATCGGCAGCGGGCTCTCCATCAGTTTGCTAGATTCGGTGGTATGCCGCCGATCCGCTTTGCTGTTGTCGTCTTCGCTCTGTTGCTGCTCCAGCCGCTGGTCGGGACTGGCGCGCAGAACGCCAGCACCCTGCCCCCGGTGCCGACGCCCGGCGACATCAAGCCTGGCAGCATCACTTGCGACGACTGTCCGTACCCTCATTCGAGCAAGTATCTCGACATCCAGGTCTACACGCAGGACGCGCGGATCGCCTATATGGATGTCCCGGCCCACGGCGCGGCCAACGGACATACCGTGCTCCTGCTGCACGGCAACAATTTCGGCGGCTTTTATTTCGGGGCAGTGATCGAGGCTCTGACGAACGCAGGCTTTCGCGTGGTCGTTCCCGATCAGATTGGCTACGGCCGTTCGTCGAAGCCGGTCGCGCCGTACAACCTCAATTCACAGGCACGCAACACCTATCTGATCCTCCAGGCGGAGAAGATCGAACGAGTCATGGTGGTCGGCCACTCGATGGGTGGCATGCTGGCAGCCCGTTTCACGACCCAGTATCCCAAGGCCGTCGAGCGCCTGGTGATCTACAACCCGATCGGCCTCACCGATGGCCGCTTCGAGCGACCGATGCCGCCGATCGACGAGCTGTATCGGCAGACGTTGAAGACCGACTACCAGAGCATCCGGGCGAGCCTGGGCCGATACGTCGCTCACAACCCGAAAGCGTGGAACGCCGAATTCGAGGCCTACGCGCGCATCCGCTACTCGTGGACGCTCAGCGCCGAGTGGCCGAGGCTGGCCATGGTACAAGCGCTGATCAGCCAGATGCTCTACGCTGACCCCGTCGTCTACGACTGGCCGCACATCCAGGTGCCGACACTCGCCTTCGGTGGCGCCGAGGACATGCTCCTCGGGCCGGCCGCACGATTCCAGGAGCGGATGCAGGCCCTTGCCAGCACTATTCCCAGTGGCAACGGCCGCGTGCTGTTGTTGCCGGGCCTCGGGCACGTGCCGCACCTCGAAGCTCCCGCGACGACGCTGCCGCCGCTCGTTGCATTTCTGCAGGAAGGCGTGACCGCAAAGGCGGGCCGATAATCTGTGCGCCGCCTCGTGCGCACCTCCGCTGGTCGGATGCAACGGCAAGCCGCTAAGCTGCGTGATTTGCCAGCACGGTTCGTTCTATCAGCGACGGGCGCAGCTGCACGGACCGGTGGCCACCTTGTTCAACCTCGAATGGACGGCACCGACAGCCAGCTGCGTCATCTGCAGCGCATGCGGGTACGTGCACTGGTTTCTTCAATCGTGACGGCGGCAGGGCTGGTGGCGTGTAACCGGGGTCCGTCCCCTCTGCCGCTGGCGGGAACGCTGCGGGCCCACTTGAACGCGGAGCGGTTCGGACCGGTGACGTCGAGCTACGGGTTGCCGATGGGCGTTCGGGACGCGCTGGAGGAACTGTTCGGCGGTCCGTCGCTCGACATGGCCGACCCTGGCGCCGAGTTCGAAGGCACTGGCGCCGCAGCCGGGCCCAGGTTGCCCACTCGCCGGCTGGTGGCGGCGGGATGTTCGATCGATCACTGCCTCGTGTACTACGAACGAGGGGGAAGCGCCCGCACGTGGCGGGTCGCCCTGTTTCACTGGACGCCGGCCGAGACCCGCTTCGAGTGGGGCGGGGCGGCACCAGGCGGCTTGCAGGGACTCGAGGACGTTCGGCGTGCCGTGGCGTCCGGCAAGATCACGAGCCCGGACAAGGCCTGGTAGTGACCTTTCTCTCTGTGGCTTGTCTACCTGATCCGACCGGATGTGAGGAATCGCCGATAGTCGCTGAACACCTGGGTGCGCCGGATCGACTGCAGGCCGGTGCGCACAACGGTCCGCGACTCGATCGCCTCCGGTAGCAGCATGGTCTCGTCGGGATTGGTGAACGTCACGGCCTTGAATCGCAGCGTCAGGTCGTCGCGGTCGATGGTCAGCCAGGGCGGGAAGCGATAGGTCGTCTGAAGGCGCGCCGGCACGCGCACGTCGGTCGGACCGGCGATATACCGATCGAGCCGTAGGACGTCGTGGGTGTCGGCGTCGATCCACAGCTGGCCGTGGGTGGCGATCGGGCCCGTCCAGTCGAAGCACTCGTCGTGCCCGTACTCGTCGGCGACGAGTACCGGCTGGCTGGATCGGCGCACGGACGCGAAGTCGACGGCCAGCGCCGCGCGGCCGCGCTCGCGCCCGCTACGAACCGCGGTAAAGGTGTAGCCCTCGCGCTGGCCGGGCAGCAGGAACGAGAGCAGCTCCGGTGCCAGCGGCGTCGGATCGGTGCATCCCGAGCGATCCGCCCTGTCACGCTCGCGTGGCTCACGCCCGTTGACTCGCTGCACCTCTCGCCTGACGCGAGGCTCGAGCCAGCCGTCGACTTCGATGCGCAGCTCTGATTCCACCGTACGAGCGAAGGCCGGGACAGTCCCGTCGGTCGCAAGCGGGACAACGGTCGAGCGTTCAGTGCAGACGAGCCCCTGCGCGCGCTGGTAGTAGGCGGCGACACGCTCGCCGACGTGTGAAATCAGCCCTGTGGCATCCCGCGGGGCGGCGGTCGCGCCGGCTCCCGCAATCCAGACCGATGGCGCGAGTGCCGCTACGGCGGGCAGCAGCCGAAATGATCGGAGCGGCGGCATCCTTGTGACTTCAGCCGAACGGCGCGACAGTGCGTCGATTTTCCCGGCAGATGATACCCCGGCGCCGCAACCATGCGCGTTACGGCTCTAGAACGGGGCGATGATCGAACGAGATCATCGCCCCGTTTTTGTTTTTGATCGCTTCTGCTGAACGTGACCTGCGCACAAATAACTGCTGAAAACCTCCGCAGTCGTTGTACAGTGCCCGACGCTCCCGTAAACAGTAACTGAACTCTTTTTTGAGGAGGCCACATGAGGCTCGGCAGCCGTACGCGCGTCTCGGTACTCGCGTCCCTGGGGTTCGCATGGGTTCTCGTCGCTGGGGTGTTCGCACAGGGCGATCCGCAAGTCGGAGTCTGGCACCTCAATGTCGCCAAATCGAAGTACACGACCACGCCGTCACCGAAGAGCGGCACCACCAGAATCGAAGCGGCAGGGGCCGGGACCAGGGTTGTCGTCGACCAGGAGATGTCGGACGGCAGCAAGCGGCATTGGGAATTCACCGCGACCTATGACGGGAAGGACAGTCCGGTGAAGGGGAACAACCCCGACGCGGACACGGTCGCCAGGAAACGCATCGACGCGAACACCATCGAGACGGTGTCGAAAAAGGGCGGCAAGGTTACGACGACGCAGACGTCCACGGTGTCGGCGGATGGGAAAACCAGAACCGTCAGGACCACCGGGGTCAATGCCAGCGGCCAGAAGGCGAACAACGTGGCCGTCTACGAGCGTCAGTAGCGACAGTCCCACCACTGCCCGCGATGGACCAACCGGCGCCGGCTAGTCACCGGCGCCGTGTGGCGTGTAGCCGCATTTGGGGCAGCTGCGCGCTTTCAGCAAATCCACCAGCGCGTTCAGGCCGTCCGGATGACGGAAGACGTCCCAGAGAAGGCGCGTGGAACATCGCGGGCACCGGATCGATGCCAGAAGAAAGGCCATGAGCGCGGCAATGGCCACCATCGCGGCGATGCCGGTGACGAACTCACTCGTGGGCTGATCGCGACCGATCCGGCGAAACGTGAACAGCCCGATCGCCACCGCAGGCCAGGGGAGAATGAACCCGCCGACGATCAGCTTCCAGAGCTGACCGGTCTTTCGGACAAAGGCATCCTTGGGAACTTCGACGCGTTCGTTGCTCATCTGGCGATTCCTTGATCATCGATCTGAGCCCGCTTGACGATGTTCCGTCAGCTGTGCAGGATATCCGACGACGTGGAGTGGTCGCCTCGGGACGGGAACCTCGCGGTGCTTCGACCCCGAGTAGAGATGACAAGCGTCGTCGAAATCGACATTGCGGCGCAACGCGCACGAGTCCCAGATGTGCCTGATTGGACTCACGAGTACTTCGAGTGCGGCTACGGCCAACGCTGGGGACTCCTGCCCCCGTCCGATCACGTAAGGCGTGAGGCCGAAGAGCTTTCGAACCTCCTCCAACTGTCGCCAGTCTCTCGCGTCGTTGACATCGGGTGTGGTCATGGCCGGCATGCCCTCGCTCTTGCTGAACGCGGGATCGACGTCATTGGTCTCGACTCTGCCGCTGCGCTTCTGAACCGCGCGCGACAGCTCGCCGACGCACTGCGGGTTCACGTCCGCTGGGTTCGGGGCGACATGCGGCGCTTGCCATTTCGAGGCGAGTCCGCCGGCGGTGCGACCATCCTGGACGCGTTCGGCTTTTTCGACACAGAGGACGAGCACGAGAGCGTTCTTCGGGAAGCGGCTCGAGTCTTGAGGCCCGATAGTCGTCTGGCGCTGAAAGTCGTGAACGGCGGCCAGGTACTCGACGATTTTCGCAGTCAGCAGCGGGAGGAGCGTGACGGCGTCGTGGTCTCGGTCGTGAACACGCTGAGCTTCGATCCGCCCCGCATGACACAGCGAATCGCCATCCGCGGAAGCCGGGGGGATGGCGAGTACGAGCGACGGCAGCGCCTGTATCGAGTCGACGAACTGCGCGCCGCCATCGAACACGCCGGGTTGTCGGTTGTCGGTGTGTTCGGCAACGCCGACGGCGCACCGTTCGACCCAGCCTCGTCTTCGACGATGTGGATAATCGCTCAGAGAGGGGCCGTCGTCTCACATCGGCTCCGAACCGCCGGCGTATGATGAACCGGTCGGTCAGGAGCCGCTGGTCAATTGGGGCTCAACTGGGCGATTGGAGATCCACATGATCGACGACGTCATCCTCAGGCGATTCGAAGAGCCGGACGAAGTCCGGGAGTTCATCAAAGGACGGCTGGAGATCATCCGGATCGGCGGACTGACGCTGGGCCGAGCTTCGTACGAGCCGGGGTGGCGGTGGTCGGTGCACGTCGGGCCTGCCCTTGGCGCGAGCCGGTGCATGGTCGAACACGTAGGGATGGTGCTTGCGGGCACGGCCACGGCCGCGCTCGACGACGGACGCGTGATCGAGCTGCGGGCCGGCGAAGTGTTTTACGTGCCGCCGGTGCCGCACGACAGCTGGGTCGTGGGCGATCAGCCGTATGTCTCGCTGCATTTTCTCGGCGCAGAGGCCTACGCCAAACAGTCGTAGAGGTCAGCCTGACGGCGTTGTCGATCGAGGCATCACGCCGTCCGGATGGCGACGACGAACTGTGACCCGACGTCGAGGAACAACAGCGGCAATAATGGTGTCTGAGTATCTCGAAACGCCGCGAGGTGCCCACTGACTGCACACGTTCTCCGTCCTGAGGAACCGCGTCTGTCGCCAGCCCGCCGGGCGAGCAGGACCGGGCTGCTCGTTCTGGGATGGGGTCAGTTCTGGCTGCTCAGCGGCATCCTTGGCGCGCTGCTCGCGCTGTTCCTCGTCATTCTGCTCGTTCATCTCTCGACGCTCTGAGCGCCGGCGGCTCCGTAGCGAGATTGTCCTTCGACGCGAACCGCCCCGCCGCCATCGGCCGCTGACATTGGCTGTCATCGGGGGCAACTCGGTCCGGACCGAGTCAGCGCTCAGCTCTTCGCGAGCCGCGCGGCGTGCGCCCGCACCTTGAGCACCGCCTCCGCGATGTCGTCCATGTCCTGCCGCGGTCCAAGCAGCATCGTCTGGGTCAGCCAGACCGCCTCGGAGCACAGGCGATCGTTCCGGGGACACTGATTGCGATCGCGCCATCCGCGCAGGATCTCGGCCGGGTAGATCGCCTTGTAGCCGCGGGTGGCGAACGTTTCCTCCAGAAACGGCTGTGTGTTGAGCGGTGAGTAGCCGCCCGAGGCGGGGATGCCCTCCGCCGTCAGGGCCTTGAGGAATGCCGCGCGTGAGAGTCCGGAAAACTGGCTCGCATCGTAGCGGAACATGTAGAGGTGCCATGCGTTGCGGGTGCAGCCTTCGTACATCCTGGCCGGAGTGATGCCGGGGATCTCGGCCAGACGGCGAGTGAGATAGGCGGCGTTCTGTTCGCGGGTCTTGGACTGCGTTTCCAGGCGTGTCATCTGCGCGAGCAGCAGGGCAGCCTGAAACTCGGTGAGCCGGAGATTCGCGCCGGTGCGGGTATAGGAAAAATCGGTGCCATTGCCACCGCGGCCACGGCTGTTGTTATGGAAGCGGTAGCAGGTCTCCAGCAAGGCGTCGTCGCTCGTAATGATCGCACCGCCTTCCGCGGAATTCAGGTTTTTGCTCGCCTGGAAGCTGAAACAGCCGGTGGTGCCGTAGCTCCCGACCTTACGACCTCGCCACTCGGCGAGGTGGGCCTGACAGGCGTCCTCCACGACCGGAAGGGCGCGGGCGCGCGCCAGCGGCAGGATGGTATCCAGGTCGGCTGCCGATCCGCCGAGGTGCACGGGAATGATCGCGCGGGTGCGCGGTGTGATCGCTGCTTCGATCTTGCGGGCGTCGATCTGGAACGTATCGACGTCAGTATCGACGAAGATCGGCATTGCATGCATCAGCAGCACGACGTTGATCGTCGCCACGAACGTGTAGGGTGGAACGATCACCTCGTCTCCCGGACCGATGCCGAGCGCCGCGAGCGAGGTGATGAGAGCGCTGGTGCCGTTGGCGGTCGCCAGGCACCCCTTGGCGCCGGTCAGCGACGCGTAGGCGGATTCGAAGGCGGCCACCTGATCGCCGCGGTTCCACCTCCCGCGTCGGACGACCGCGAGGAGGCCATCTTCTTCGCGGGCGTCAGCGACGGGCCAGGCGGGGAACGGCGTTTTCCGGACGGGGCTGCCACCCAACGCTGCTGGCACCGCCGGGGCGGAGCGGACTGCCGGCGTGCCACGCGCCAGGTCCGACTGGGCCGACGCCGACCGTATCCGGCCGAGCGCGGCCGCTCCGATCGCGCTCGCGACGAACTTGCGACGGCTCACGCGTGACTGCCTGGCCATGAGATGCTCCTCGATCGAGAAGGCTCAGCGGACGAGCCGGTGGACTTCGCGGACGATCCGTTCCTCCACGTCGGCAGTGAAGGGGCCGGGACGGCCATAGTAGATCATCGCGTCAGCACCCTCGTAGCCTCCCTCTTCGCGGATGCGGCGTGATGGGAGATAGCCGAACACGTCGTTGCTGTAGCCTGCGGACCAGATCTGACGTCCCGGATATTCGCGGGCGAATCTGATCGCATAGTCGACGACCGGTTCGCCGCCGAGTGCGATCAGTGTAAGCGCCGAGCCGGCGGTCGAATCGGTGTGCCGGCCGAACTGCCAGACCTGCACGGGTGCCGCGTGCCCAGGAGGCAAGCGGCCGGTCCGTGCCGCGATCGATTTCATCAGCGCGTCATAGCGGCGAAGGTACACCTGCTCGACCTCCAACCCCGCCCGCCAGCGTGTCCGCACATCGCCATTCTCGTAGGGCAGCATCACCGTTCCGAACGAGGTATGCACTCCCGGCGAGAGGGGCGCCGCGGCAGGCAGCGATTGATCGACTGCTTCGGCGAGCGCCCGGCCGTGTGCCTCCACCAGCGCCAGCGTGCCGCGTGGATTCGGATTGGCGTCGGCGCCGCAGCCCGCGACGAACAGCGCCGTCGCTCGCGGATGCCGCCGCTCGAGCTCCGCCTGGGCAACGCCCGCGTAATCGCCGTGATACTCCACGAACTTGTCCTGGAGCGTCGTGTTGTGGCAGGCGTAGCCGAATACCGCCGCGCGCAAAGCGCCGTCTTCGTCGTTGACCCTCAGGATCGGGACGGAGTGATCCACGGGACCGTCCGGCGAGAACTGCACGCGGCGGTTGCGCGCGAAGGCTGCGGTGCCGCGCGCGAAGGCGAGCGTAGAGGGGCGCAGCGTCGATGCCGCCGCTGTCACGAGATCCGCCAGTTTTTTCGCGAGTGCGGCGGTATAGGCCCGGATTCCCCGCCACTGTTCCGCGGAAAGGTCGTACGCGACCGCGAGCTGCTCGTCGACCACCGGTCCGCAGTGGGTGTGGCTGGCATTGAAGAGGAGGTGCGAGCGGGGAATGCCGGTGCGCTCCCGGACCTCGCGCGCGACCGCGTCGGTCAGGCGGGCCGTGAGCCCGAGCAGATCGGTGGTGACGAGCACCGCGGGACGAGCGTCCCCGTAACGAAGCGCCAGAGCCTTGGCCTTGAGCGGAAGCGCCGTGCCTTGCGCGGGTTGAGTGCGCCGTGCGAACCCCGCCATCCACAGCCCCTTCTCGGGCGTGATCTCGACGGTGGCAGCTCCCGCCATCAACGCGGTTTGCGCCGCGGATGGAGACGCCAGGGCCAGCGCCGCCGCCGCGCCTCGGACAAACAGATCACGCCGGGTAACGCCGGGGTCGTGCACTCGTGGATAATCTCACGGCCCCGGCGTGGCGCTGATTTGTCCGGCGGTTCGGGGCGGCGTTGAACCTAACCCCCGAGCTCGGTTGATTGCCAATGTAGGGGCGGGCCTTCAGGCCCGCCCTGGCCGGGGCTGAAGCCCCGGCCCGACAGCAACGGAGAGTCAATGGCGAGAGTAGCCGTTCATTACTGCGCGTTCGGTCGGTCGCGAGGGTGGCGACGTTGCGTGGGCCTTGCGCTGCTCTGCGCGGCAGCGACAATGCTCTCCGGCCAGGCGCAGACGCGATCGCGCGGCCGGAACCTGGGCATTCCATTTCCGGGGCAGGCCGGTCCGCTCAACGCTATCACCGACGTTGCCGGAATCGCTGTAGGGCACGTGACGTTAATCGAAGGTGAGGGCCGGCTGGTCCCCGGCAAGGGCCCGATCCGTACCGGTGTGACCGCGATCCTGCCCCGGCCTCGCGGAAACTGGGATCCCGTTTTTGCGGCAACCTTCAACCAGAACGGCAACGGCGACATGACCGGCATCAACTGGATCAGGGAATCGGGTTTTCTCGAAGGCCCAATCCTGTTGACGGGCACGCACAGCGTGGGCACGGTCCGTGACGCGGCCATCCAATGGCAATTGAAGAACGGTCGAAAGTTCATTTTCACGTATCCCATCGTCGCCGAGACCTTCGACTTCCTGAATGACGCGAACGGAGAGCACGTGAAGGCGTCACACGCCTTCGAGGCGCTCGACCGCGCGAAACCTGGTTCTGTGGAGGAAGGTGCCGTCGGCGGTGGGACCGGCATGGGGTGCAACGGCTTCAAGGGCGGCATCGGCACCTCGTCGCGTCTGCTGACGACGGAACAGGGCCGGTACACCGTCGGCGTGCTGGTGCAGTGCAATTACGGCGGAGATCTTCGAATCCTCGGCGTGCCGATTCGTCCCGAGATCGCCGACCTGCGAACTTGCACAATCCTTCCGCAGCCGTTGAGCAGACCCTGGACCGCTGGCATTCCGCCATGTCCCGCTTCGGGACGAGGGGCCGCCGACGACGGCGCGCTCGCCTATCACGAGGGCCGTGGATCGATCATCGTCGTCGTTGCGACTGATGCGCCGCTGCTGCCACATCAGCTGGAGCGGATTGCGCGTCGTGTCGGCATGGGGCTGGGCCGATTGGGCAGCTTCGCGGGCAACTCCTCCGGAGACCTGTTTCTCGCGTTTTCGACGGCAAACCCCGGCGCCGCGAACGCGGATGGCACTCCCGCGCTGGTGATGCTGCCCAACGATCGGATCGATCCGCTGTTTCAGGCAACCATCGATGCCACGGAGGAAGCGGTCGTCAATGCGATGCTCGCGGCGCAAACCATGACCGGAGTGGACGGTATACGCGTTTTCGGGCTTCCCGGGGATCGAGTGGTCGCCACTCTGAAGAAATACAACCGGATGAAGTAGGGCGCCCGGGCGCCTGGGCCTGGGTCATTGGGTGCGCCGCCTCCCTCACGAGCCCGAAATTCTCTAAACTCTTGGCTGTGGAGGTCGAAGCAGCTGCGTCGACATCGTCGGCCGCAGTCGCTGCGTGTCGCGCTCCACGGCGCGTGGAAACGCACCGGGTTCGACTCCCATCGTCTTCACCTCAGTGGGGCCGGCGGCAACGCGCCACGCCAGCCGCCCTGCGGGTTCAGACCCCCGCGATTGTCGTGGGGCCCCCTGAGGTGGGGACACTTCGAGGTGGCATGTGCTTGCGCAGATCCTGCTGGCGACTCTCGTCCTTCTGCTCTTCATCGCAGTCGTTCGCGCCGCGCTGCGGCCGGTCGTGGTGTACGAGTTCGAGCGCGGGCTGCGTTACGCACGCGGCAAGTTCACCGGAATCCTGGCGCCCGGGGTCTACTGGCCGATGCAGCCCCTTTCAGAAGTGCGGAAGGTCGACATCAGGCCGGTGTTCGCGGTGGTGCCTGGCCAGGAAGTGCTGAGCGCGGACGGCGTCGCGCTGAAAGTGAGCCTGGCCGCCAAGTACGAAGTGGTCGATCCGGCGGCCGCGGTCAACACGATCGAGAACTTTCGCGATGCTCTCCATGTCGAGCTGCAGCTCGCGTTGCGCCAGATCATCGGCGGCACTGCGATCGACGACCTCCTCGCGCAGCGTCAGAGCATTGGCGCGAAGCTCCACGACATCGTCTCGGCAAAGGCGACATCCTTCGGCCTGAAGCTCCTCGCCGTCGAGATCCGGGACATCATGTTTCCAGGCGAGTTGAAGAAGATCTTCACGCAGGTCGTTCGCGCTCGCCAGGAGGGCCTGGCCGCATTGGAGAAGGCGCGTGGAGAGACCGCCGCCCTCCGCAACCTTGCCAATGCCGCGCAACTCGTCGACCGGAACCCCTCACTCATGCAGTTGCGGCTCCTTCAAGTGATCGGGCAGCAATCCGGCAACACGGTGGTCCTTGGTGTGCCCTCATCTTCCGGCCCGATCCCCATCAACAAGGCTGGCGGCGCCGCGATCGACAGTCACGCCAGGGTCGACACCGAGCCCGAGAGCGACGCATAAGGCGATGGAACGCGGTGGCGCAGCCGTGGTTGACCGATGTCCGAAGTGCGGCGCACACCGGCTCCAGGCTCAACCCGAGTGTGCGCGCTGCGGCGTCGTGTTCGCGAAACTGGCGCAGCGCGCCGGGGCCGCCGAGACTCAGCCTGCGGTTGCGGAGCCGCGTGCGCCGCGGGTGCTCGATGTCGATGAACCACGTGCCAGCAACGCGACGCGATGGGCGCGCGGCGCCCTGGTCCTGGGGCTCGTCATCTGGACCTGGCAGTTCGCGGCCGCGCCCATGGGTGTGGCGGTCGCGGATTCCGTTCTGCACCTGCCCAACCTGGTCTTCCATGAGGCCGGCCACGTGATTCTCGGGATCTTCGGCCGCTTTGTCGGGGTCCTCGGAGGAAGCCTCTTTCAGTTCGCGGTCCCGCTCATCCTCGCGGGCGCATTCCTGCGCCAGGGGGACGGGTTCGCGGCGGCAGTATGCACGTGGTGGGCTGGCCAGAACCTCGTGGACGTAGCGCCGTACATTGCCGATGCGCGCGCCCTGCAACTCGTTCTGCTCGGGGGGCAAACGGGCGCAGAGGTCGAGGGCCACGACTGGGAATACCTGCTCACGCAACTGAATCTTCTTCATCGGGATCGGGTCCTCGGCCTGGTGGCACACTGGGTGGGCCTGGCCATGATGGCAGGTGCGCTGCTCTGGGCGTGCCTGTCGCTACCTCGCGCGAGCCGTCGCGAAACGTAGAGGCGTCTGCAACGTAAGAGAGGACCAAGGCGATGATTGGGCCGGGCTTTGTGGTGGGCACTGTCCGGCCTGCCTGATTCACCCCAGGAGATGCGACGTGTGGCAGTGGCTGAAGCAGTCTCTCTCGTCGGGTCGCGGCAAGGACACCGCCGCCGCCAAGGACACGGGCTTCTACGTCTATCGCACCCGCACGCATCACCGGCTGATTACAGCGGATGGACTCTTCCAGCTCGAGCCGACACTCTATGAGCGCTTGATCGAGCGGATCGCCGCCTCGAAACCGGTAGGATCGAATTCCTCATCGGTGTCGGATCGCTGACGCACGCGACCGTGCATCACAGCATCTGCGTGTTTTGTGGCTCCAGTCGCGGCGCGAACCTCGCGTACCGCGACGCGGCATTGGAGTTGGGCGCGCTTCTCGCGGAGCAGGGACGACGACTCATTTACGGTGGCGGGAACGTCGGGTTGATGGGCGTCGTGGCCGATGCGGTCCTGCAGGCGGGCGGCACCGTTGTCGGGGTCATTCCGCAACACTTGCTGGATCTCGAGGTCGGCCATCGTGGCCTCACCGAACTACGTGTGGTGCACTCGATGCACGAGCGCAAGCAACAGATGTCCGCCCTTGCCGACGCGTTCGTGCTCCTGCCCGGCGGTCTGGGCAGTCTCGAGGAGTTCTTCGAGATCTGGACGTGGGGTCAACTCGGCCTCCACCGGAAGCCGTACGGCATCCTCAACGTGGCCGGTTATTTCGATGGGTTGTTGACGTTTGTCGACCATGCGGTCGAGGAGCAATTTCTCCGTGCGGAGCACCGCAGCCTCGTCGTAGTTGCTGACGACCCGGACGATCTGCTCAACAAACTCGATCGGGCGCAGGCGCCGGCCCTGCCGAAATGGGTCGATCGCTCCACGACCTGACCGCAATTGCTTGTGGAGTAGCGTTCAATCCTGCGCATTCTGAGCGTGGGTGAAGATATGTACCTGAGACGAGTCATCGTGCTTCTGTGTGCCGTCAGCGTAACCCTCTGGTTGGCCCTGGGTGCCGGGAATCAGACCGCGCCACCTGCGGCGCTGTCCGAAGCGCGGCAGGCCCACTTGAAGGATGAGCGATTCGAGCTGGTCACATCCATCAGGGGATTGCCGCTCGGCGTTCGTGAAGCGCTCCAGACACTGTTCGGTAGTTCGTCGCTCGACATCGCCGAACCCGGAGCGGAGTTTCAGGCGACTGACGTGGTGGTCAATCCCAAGCTGCCGATCCGCCGGCTGGTCGCGGCGGGGTGCTCGAGGGATCACTGCCTCGTCTACTACGAGCGCGGCGGTAACGCCCATACGTGGCATGTGACCCTGTTTAACTGGACGCCGGCTGCGACTCGCTTCGAGTGGGGCGGTCTCGCCCCAGCCAACCTCGCAACAATCGCGGATGTTCGGAAAGCCGTCCTCTCGGGAGAGGTCAAGGGCCCGGCCGGATCCTGGTAGACAGTGAGCAGCACAGCCGGGTCGTCGTGACTTGATCGCGAGAAGGTGAATATGGAGCCGACGAGAGCCGGACGAACCAGGTTCGAGCACGCCAACCCGATCCTGAGCGTCGCGAGCATGGCGCGCAGCCTCCATTACTACGTGGAGGTGCTCGGTTTCAGTAATGCCGAGTGGGGCAGCGACGACTTCACGTGCGTGACGCGGGACGGGGCGAGCATCTACCTGTCGGAGGGCGATCAGGGGCAACCCGGGACCTGGGTCTGGGTCGGCGTGGAAGACGTCGAGCGCCTTCACGACGAGCTGAGGGAGAAGGGCGCGACGATTCTTCACGCGCCGGAGGATTATCCGTGGGCCTGCGAAATGAAGGTCGCCGATCCCGACGGGCATGTCCTCCGGTTCGGCTCGGATCCGAAGGAGCCAGAGCAGCGGTGAGCGCGGTCCTGTTGCTGCGAGTCCAGTGACCTAGAACGTCCCCTCCTTCGGCCCGCGGATGGTCTTACTGATCTGGCGGATTGCGCCGAGATGATAGGCGAGGTGGGCGATGCTTCCGATCATCCCGGCCAGCTCGATCGCGCTCACCTCGCGCGGTGATCGCAATACGTCCAGCCAGCGATGAGTTTCGTCTTCGAGACCGGTGCGGATGTCCCTCCACTCCACCTCGTCTACCGCGGAGATCTTCCAGGCCTCGTCCCACTTCGCGTCCGCGAAGGGATTGCCACCCTCGCGCGCCCATCGATTCATGAGCGACAGCCCGAAGCGGACGTGCTGCGCATGCGCGGCAATCGTTGCGCCGTCGTTGGTGGACTGGGATGCGTCCGCGGCCGACAACCTCTCGAGCGATCGCAGCAGGCCGATATCGCCGGAATTGAGAATGAATGCTTCGCCGGGAGTGCGCGTGCCATCGACCAGCTCGGCGAACAGGCGGCTCACAGCGCGGCTTGTGTCTGTCGTGTGCATAAGCTTTCCTGTCCCATGAAGCGCTAACCTGCAATCGCCGCCGTGTAAACGTGGGCACGACTATGAGTCAGTGAAGCGAGGCAGGTCTGGCGAGCGGCCTGAACGCGCGGATTGTAGATCCGGTTGACTGCAGGCCGCCGCCGCTTCAGTATGCGCAGGTCCTGGAAAGGGAGAAGCGGATGGCTGGCTGGCACGCGAAAGGTACCGTCCTGATCGCCTGTAACTGTGACTGGGGATGTCCCTGCAACTTCAACGCACGCCCGAGCCGCGGCTACTGTCAAGGCGGATGGATCTGGGTGTTCGACCGGGCGCATGTTGACGACGTGCAGCTCGACGGCCTGGGGGCTGCGCTGTTCGCGAAGTGGCCGGGCGCGATTCACGAAGGGGGAGGCCAGGCCGCGTGCTACGTCGACGACCGTGCCGACGCCCGGCAGCGCGCCGCCCTGGAACGCGTCCTTCGCGGCGAGTTGGGAGGCCCGTGGGGCATCTTCATCACGACTTACGAGCTCGCCAGTCCCGCCCCTGTACGCTTCGACGTGGAACTGGCGCAGCACGCGACCATAGCCAGGCTCGGCGACGCCGTGTTTCTGACCCTGCAGACGATCAGGAATCCCGTGACGAAGGCGGAGGTCCACCCGGAGGCCGTTCTTCCCGAAGGCCTCGTCGTCAAACGGGCGACGCTCGCGGCGTCGAAAGAGTTCCGGGTGGGCGCGCCTCTCGGACTCGATCATTCCGGACAGTACGCCGCGTTCGGGCAGTTCGATTACTCGTAAATCATTTGCCCTCGTGATCAGGAGACGAGCGTACGAATGAGACAGCTGATCTCGAGCGGAAGCCCGTACGAGCCTCAAATCGGGATCTCTCGTGCCGTCCGGGTCGGTTCTGTTGTCGCGGTGTCGGGCACGGCACCGCTGGGCCCTGACGGACGAACTGTTGCGGTGGGCGATCCGGCCGGGCAGGCCCGAAGGTGCCTCGAAATCATCAGGCAGGCGCTGGAGCGTGCGGGTGCCTCACTGGACCAGGTGGTCCGCACGCGGACGCTGCTGACGAGAATCGAGGACTGGCAGGCGGTTGGGTCGGTGCACGGCGAGTTCTTCGGCGCGATTCGGCCCGCCAACACGGTCATGCAGGTGTCGTGCTTCATCGACCCGGACTGGCTGGTGGAGTTCGAGGCGGATGCGGTGGTGGAGAGCGAGTAGCGTCGACGTGCAGTGGGAGCTGATCGGGGTCGCAGTTGGCGCTCCGGTGCCGCGGCATGCGACTATGCTAGTCGTGACCGCCGTCGAGCTTTTGAGACCGAGGTACGCATGACCTTCGATCCTCTTTCAGGCGAGTCCCGCACCGCGGATAACTCCGTTCGGGAACAGCCACATCGTCTTGCCCGCATGACGCACGGGATCGTCGACTGGTTCGGAACGCTGGCCTCGGCCGCTGTCTACGCGACCCTGCTTCTCACATTCGTCGGGCAGATCGCCAGGGTGGACGGGCTGAGCATGGAGCCCACTCTTGCCGACCACGACCGACTCGTCGTGAACAAGTGGATCTACCGCGCCAGTGAACCGCGTCCTGGCGACATCGTGATGCTGTACTACCCTGTCGATCCGGAAAAGTCTTTCGTGAAGCGTGTCATTGCCCGTGAAGGCGACGAAGTGCGGATCGCCAGCGGCAAGGTCTACGTGAACGGCGTGGCGCTCCACGACGAGTTCGTGCCGCCCGAGTACCGAAGCTTCGATGATTTCGGGCCTCAGGTCGTGCCGCAGGGCTATTACTTCGTGATGGGAGATCACCGCAACGGCAGCTCGGACAGCCGTCATTGGGGACCGGTACCCAAGAAATACATCGTCGGAAAGGTTCAACTGCGGTGGTGGCCGCCGAACCATGCGCGACTGTTCTGAGCGCCCTGGTCTCTCCCGCATCACGCCCTTCTCATGGCGCTTGGTTCCACCGTATTCGTCTTCGACATCGATCTGTCCGACGCCGACCGCCAGGTCTACGAGAGGCTCTCACTGAGGGTTGCGCGCCATCCTTCGGAGTCCGACGAGTTCCTGGTCGCGCGTGTGCTCGCATTCTGCCTCGAGTACCAAGAGGGCATCGCGTTCTCCCGGGGGCTGTGCGATGCCGACGAGCCGCCGATAGGGGTGCGGAATCTCACGGGAGCGCTCACCGACTGGATTGACGTCGGCACCCCATCGGCAGAGCGGCTGCACCGCGCCACGAAGCTGGCGCGTCGCGTCGTCGTATACGTCCACAAGGGACACCGGCAGTGGTTGCAGGAGATCGCGAGGGCCAGGATCCATCGCGCAGGCGAGATCGCGTGCATCGCGCTCGACTCTGGCTTGATCGCGGCAGTCGTGGCGCGGCTCGAGCGCCGGATGTCGTTCCCGTTGACGGTGGCGGGAGGCGAGCTGTTCATCGCGTTCGCCGACGCGACGGTTTCGGGACCGGCGACACGACTCGCACCTGCAGGTCCCCATATCGATTAGCGCTGGTTGCAGGATGATTTCGCGGCAGCGTATGCGCGAATGATCGCGGCGGGAGTCCGGTTCGTCACGGCTCCGCGTCGCGAGTCGTACGGCGAGGTTGCCGTGTTCCTGGACATCGAAGGCAACCGCTGGGACCTGCTCGGCCCGATTGCCACGACTTAGCCGGACATGCGATGCTTCGCCGCGAATGAACGTCCGCGCCGGCGGGTCTCGAGCGGCACTCGGATTCACGGTGAAGTCCGGCTGGGCAGCCACCGTGCTGCTGATCGGTTCGCCGGCCTCGCCGCGTCTGGCCGACAGCTGCCGGATCGACCTCAGTGACCCGGCGATCCCGGAATCCCGGCAGCCCTATCATGCAGGTTTTGGCACGGCGCGGAGCAGCGGTGCCGAGCTCAAACGTCTGGTCAGCTCGGTTCGCCGGTTCGGACGACGATCAGTGATGAGCGTAGTCGAGACTTACGCAACAGGACACGCATTCACGGGTGCCGGCCTCGTCGTCGGCAGCCTGAACGATCCCGGCCGCATTGCGAATCAACATATTCGAATCCACGCGCTGGAAGGCCAGTTGTTTCGTGAGGTGGTCGAGCAGGCGTTGGCGGCCGGCGGATTACCATGCTCGGTCTGGCGCGAGCGCGACCTCTACGGGGCGGCGGCCAAGGTGTTGCGCGATACCGAGCCACAGATCCGGAGCATGGTGACGGCTCTTGGACGCGAGATCGAAGGCCCATGGCGTGCAGAACAGAAGGCGGCAGCCGTTGCGGCCTGGCTCGTGTTGGCCGCGGGTGGCCGTGGACCATCACCTCCGCGAAACTCGCCACGCAGGCCGGGACAGCGGGCCTGAGGGTCTTACCGCCGCTTCAGCGTCCGCGAGGTCGCTGTCGCCGTCCAGGGATCTTCCGGCCACGGGTGTTTCGGATACCGTCCGCGTAATTCCTTCCGCACTTCAGGGTAAGTCCGCTCCCAGAAGCTTCGAAGGTCCCTGGTCGTCTGCACGGGGCGGGCGTTGGGCGCGAGCAGCCGGAGCAGCACCGGCTCCTGACGGGGACCGATCCGCGGTGTTTCCGCGAGACCGAACAACTCCTGCAGCTTGACGGACGCCGACACTGTCCCGTCGGCCTGGTACTCCAGCGCGTGCGAACGTCCGCTCGGAACGACGAGACGTTCGGGCGCGGCACGATCGAGATGCTGCCGTTCTTCCCAGGTCAGGTTCCCCGGGAGATCGATACGAGCCAGTTCTATTTGCCCCGCGGTTGCGCGGGCCAGCAACTCCGTCATCTCGAGGGGCATGTCGGCAAAGCGGATACGTCGAGCGAGCTGCTCGGCGGCGTCAGTCCATCCCTGCTCCATATAGGCGTCGCGCAGCAAGGTCGCCGCTGCCTCGGGATCCGGCGCCGCCTGGTGTTCGGCCAGCACGATCGCGCCGTAATAGTCGCGCCGGAAGGCGCGCACCCGTCCGGCGTGGCGATCGAATTCGTGTGTCGTTCCGGTGCGTGATGGCACGAGCCACTCGCGCTCGACGACGCTCGCCATCCGGATCTTCGCTTCGGCGCTCTCCCCGCGACGGGAGGCCTTCGCGTCGATGGCGACCACGAACTCGCCGTCGCGTACGCCACTCTCGGACGACACCACGCCGCCGTGGCCTGACGCGAGCAGCACACGCGGCGAACCGGGCTGGCGGCGGCGGCCGACGCGATCGGGATAGCCGAGAAACACGGCGTGCCGGAACGCCCGCTCGTCCAGCTTGCCGGCATCCTGCCCGAGGCCGACCGCGCGCTGAAGCGCAAGCGCCGTTTGCAGGATGTGGTGTGGCAATTCGTGCTCGCGGTCCACCGCCGAGAGAAGGTCGCTCGTTGTCGTCGCTGTCTGCTGCGGAGTGAAGCGCCGCTCCGAAAGGAGCGCGCACGCCAGCGCCGCGGCTCGGGCACCGTTGGTCTCGACCAACAGCCGCGCCAGCCGAGGATGGAGAGGGAGAGCCTGCATCCTGCCGCCGGCTGCCGTGAGGCGTCCGTCGGCAACGGCGCCGAGCCACTCCAGCAGTTCCATGCCCGCTGCGATCGCGTCGTCCGACGGACGATCGAACCACTCGAACGTACGCGGGTCGCCGCCCCAGGCAAGGATGTCGAGCAATGGGCCCGAGAGATCGATGCGATGGATCTCGGGTTCGCGAGACGGCTGCAGCCTGTCGGCCTTGTGCCAGAGCCGAAGCGCCACGCCTGGACCGAGACGCGCAGCGCGTCCCGCCCGTTGGTCGGCCGAATCATTGGCGATTCTCTCGGTGTCGAGGCTGTCGATGGCGCGGTCCGGATCGTAGCGGGCGACCTTGTGCAGACCCGTGTCGACCACCGCGCGGACACCCGGGACGGTGAGAGACGTCTCAGCGATGTTGGTCGACAGGATGATCCGCCGCCGTGTCGTTGGCGCGATTGCCGCATCCTGTTCGGCCCCGGGCAGCGCACCATGGAGCGAGACGACCTCCAGGCCAGGCGCAGCCAGGCTGACTTCCGGCAATGCCCGCGCGATCTCGGGGGCGCCGGCAAGGAAACACAGCACCTGGCCCGGGGTGCTGGCGACGGCCTCAGCCGCAGCCTCGGCGACCGTCGCATCGGGACGGTAGAGGATCTCCAACGGGAAGCTCGCCCCGGGTACCGCGACGACCGGACAGTCGCCGAGCCACGCCGCCACACGCGTCGTGTCGAGGGTCGCCGACATCACGACCAGGCGCAGGTCGCCGCGCGCGAGCCACGCCTGCCTCGCCAGCGCGATGCCGAGGTCGGCGTGAATGCTGCGCTCGTGGAACTCGTCGAGCACGACGGTGCGGAAGCCTGAGAGGAGGGGATCCCGTTGCAGACGCGCGGTGAGGATCCCCTCGGTGGCGACCAGCAGCCGCGTATCGGGCATGAACTTCCGCTCGAAGCGCACGTGCCATCCCACTTCGCGCCCGAGAGTCCAACCCTGTTCCGAGGCGATGCGGGCGGCAATGCTGCGCGCCGCAACCCGGCGCGGCTGCAGCACGATGACCGGGCCGTCGGCCGCCAGCGCGGGCGGTACCTGAGTTGTCTTGCCCGCGCCAGGGGCTGCGGTGATGACAGCGGCCCGGCGCTCACGGATGCGAGCGAGGATTTCGGGAATCCAGGGAGTGATGGGGAGCGGCTGTAGCACCGTGCCCAATTATGGAGCGCAGTTCTGACGTGTGTAACGTCAGGGCTGCCCAGACCAGGCGATGAACTACGGCAGCTTCGCCACTATGGATTCAGTGTTCAGCCGAGCAGGACCTCAGGCAAAATCGGTCAGATGGCTGGTGGCGATCAGTGTCTGTCTGACCCGAAACGCGTAGCGAGCACGCCTGTGGACCTTCGATCGCAATTCGGCGACATCGACATCTACCTGTTCGATCAGTTGTTGCGTGGCCGGATCCGTCCTGGTATGCGCGTATTCGATGCGGGGTGCGGCGAGGGCCGCAACCTCGTCTATCTCCTTCAGGCGGGATACGAACTGTTCGGCGTCGACACGGATGCCGTTTCGGTAGCTTCGGTGCGACGGATGACGGCGACGCTCGCACCGCATCTACCCGCTGACAATTTCCGCTCCGAGCTCCTCGAGAGCATGTCGTTCCCCGATCGGTTCGCCGACGTCGTTCTCAGCAGTGCAGTCCTCCACTTCGCTCGGGATGATGCGCACTTCGACGCGATGCTGCGTGCGATGTGGAGGCTGCTGGCGCCGGACGGCCTGTTCTTCTGCCGGCTCGCATCCAGCATCGGCATCAAGCACCAGGTCGAGCGAATCAGCGGCCGCCGGTGCAGGTTACCCGACGGATCGGAACGCTATCTCGTGGACGAACAGCTGCTCGTCGAGCTGACCGATGCGCTTGGCGCCGAGTGGCTCGATCCCTTGAAGACGACGGTGGTACAGAATCAGCGGTCGATGACGACATGGGTCATCAGGAAGAAGGGCGATTGATAGTGACCGTGAAAGCGACGGATGTCGCGCACGGGCGCTCGCTGATCGTCGAGTGGTCATGAAAACGCGGGAGATGCACAACGATGCCGGCACACTGACCGGCTTCGAGGTGCGAAATGTGTTGCTCACTCGCCGACGGGCGTGCCGAATCGCGGGATCCGTTCCTGGCGTAACCGTCACCCGATGGCCGCCTCGATTCTGGTGGAGCGACGACGAGTTCTGTGCGTTCTCGGTCGACGGCGTTCCGTTCCTCATCATCGAGCCGTTCGGGGACAACGACCGTTATTGGATCGTTGCAGAGGAGCCCGATCCGTCCGCGCGCCCGCTCATCGAACGCGTCCGTCAGGTGTTCGGAGCGGCGTGGGGCTGATAGGACCGAACAGATATACTCCCGAAGTACTTCGGCCATCAAACGAGCGCACGAGATGAAATCAAACGTGAACGAATGGCAGTCGGCTGCCCACGCCGGCGCCTATCTCGAGCGGGCAGACCAGGTGCCTCACCGCGCCGCAGGCGAGAGCACGCTGCTCGACGAGATTCCCGCCAAGGTGCGGCGGGTCCTCGATCTAGGTTCAGGAGATGGTCGCCTTCTCGATCTCGTGCTGCGTGCCCGGCCGAACGCGATCGGCGTGGCCCTGGATTTCTCGCCACTGATGCTGGAGCGTCTTCAGAGCCGGTTCGCCGCCTCACCGGCAGTCCAGATCGTCACCCACGATCTCAACGAACCGCTGCCCGCGCTGGGAACCTTCGACACCGTGGTGTCGAGCTTTGCAATCCACCACCTGGTCCACGAACGCAAGCGGCAGTTGTATGCCGAGATCTGGACCCGGCTGAACGACGGCGGTGTGTTCTGTAACCTGGAGCACGTCGACTCGGCCTCGGCGTACGGCCATGCGCGGTTCCTTGCGGCGATGGGTACGACTCCCGACGAGGAGGACCCGTCCAACAAGCTGCTGGACGTTCAGACGCAGCTCGAATGGCTGCGCGGCATCGGCTTCGCCGATGTCGACTGCTACTGGAAATGGCGTGAACTGGCGCTACTGGTCGGCTTCAAGAGGCGGTCGGCTTGACGGCAGTCCTCGAAAAAGCTTTCGGCTACCAGGGCGACAAGATGAACCTTCCGGTGCGGGATCTCGCATCGGCCCTGCCTTTCTACGAAACGATCCTCGGCTTCCAGGTGGTGTCACGCGCCGAGACGCCGCAGAAATCTGCCGTGCTCGGCCGGGACCAGGTCGAGATGCGGCTCGTCGAGAACGGCGGCGATCCGTCGCAGGACGGATGCGCGTTCCACGTGAAGGAGCTCGACGCGCTGTTCAGCGAGTTCAAGACGAACGGTCTCCAGAAGGAACTCTCCGACTTCGACGTCGAGGAACACGGCGGCGCCCGGTGGAGGGTGTTCTACGTCGTTGCGCCGGACGGCCTGTGCTACTGGTTCGGCGAACGACAGCCGTAGATTCACCGATTCCCCTTCTCAATGGCGGGTACCGTCTGCAGGTAAGCCCATAGCGCCTTCAGCTCGACCTCCTTCATCTGCCCGTAGGCTTGCCACGGCATCTGGGGCAGGAGGTCGGAGCCGTCCTTCCGCTTGCCCTCGCGGAGCGCGCGCAGGAAATCCGCTTCGGTCCATCCCTTCAGCCCGGTCTCGTGCGGTGTCAGGTTGGCGACGATCGGCATGTTCGGATCACCCGCGATCTTTCCGCCTGACAGGTTCCCCCCGTGGCACCCGCGGCAGACCTGTGCGATGTGCTGCCCGAGCTCGACGCTGGCGACTTCGACGGGCGGCTCCACCGGGTGGGGTTTCTGGTGATCGATGGTGAACGCGACGAGGCTGTCCCCTCCGAAGGCGACGATGAACGAGAACAGCGGACCGATCCTGACGGTTTTCAGTTCCCGATCGACGGGCGGCCGGCTTCGCACGTAGGCGACGATGTCGGACAGCTCGTGATCCGACAGATTGAGGAACTCGATCGAGGGCATCGAGGACGACTGACCCGTGTGCCTGATCCCGTGACGCACGGCTCGATCCCAGTCTGCGGCGGAATACGTGCGCGTCACACTGCCCGGGCCGGTCGTGAGATTCGGCGCGGCCCAGTGACCGATGAGGGCCTGGTTGATCAGGACCTTGCCGCCCAGGTCGGCGCCGTGACAGCTGGCGCAGCCCACACGGGTTTTGATCAGATGCTCACCGCGCGCGATCGCACGCGTCAGGGCGGCGGCATTCAGGTCCACGTCCGCAAGCGGATCGGCCGCGGGGGCGCCCGCTGCGAGCCGTTCCGCACGAAGCGTTTCGAGCTCGGCCGCGCTCAATGGAAACGGAACAGGGAACGATGCCTCGTGCGTCGTCCATTGCCTGCCGTACTTCCGCCCTGCGATCAAACGGGCGGCGCCAGTCGCACACAACGCCAGGACGAACACGACACCAACAATCCACACCAGGACTTTCAACAATCTACGCATGAGAACCTGAAGAAGAAGCCGCGGCAGCGGCGACAAGGGAAGGCAATGGGGTCCGAACAGGACGCTACCGGAAGCGGACGATCCACATGGATGCAATACGAACGAAGCGGAAAGCTGGATCGATTCCAGTTGACGGCTGTGCCATCTCACCGTCCATTATCCAGGGCACCTCGGTCCGGAAACATCTGCTCTGGCCACAAAAACTTCGGGATTTTCACGTCGGTCCTGGCATCGCCGTTGCTGTTGCCCTTTTGCCAGCGCCTCGGAGTGTGACCATGCGCACGTTTTCAACCGTGACCGCCCTGGCCATTGGTGCGCTCCTCGCGGCGATGCCTGCAGCAGCCCAGGACCGGCCGCAGATCGGCGGGTTCGGCGGATATACCTTCGGCAACACCACGGAGGCGACGACGTTCGGCGGGAACGTCCAGATGCCGCTTGCGAGCGGAATGGAGATCGTGGGCGAATTCGGGCGCCTGGAGGATGTCATGCCCTCTACGCTCGGGACGCTGATCGACTTCACGCCAGTCAACCTCCACCTCTCGGCGTGGTACGGCGAAGCCGGCGTTCGTTTCACGGCTCCTGTGCACGGCCCTGTGCGCCCGTACGCGGAGGCGACCGGTGGCTTCGCGCGGATGCATACGTCATTCAGCGGCGCCGGAGCCGCCGACCCGTTCGTCGCCACTGCGTTGCGGTTCCTCGATCGGACGGAGCCGATGCTCGGAGCCGGCGCTGGCATCGCCTTCACCGGCGGGCCGGTGACGCTCGACCTCGGTTATCGTTACAAGCGGATTCTGGCCTCCGAGTCGCTACCCTCGCTGCTCGTCGCTGGCGACGACATCGACGTGAGCCAGGTGCGAATCGGGATCGGTTTCAGATTCTGACGATGGACCGGCGGCGCTGCGAGCCTCGCCGGCTCGTACGCCGCCATTGAGCCGGCCGTTCTCCGGGAGGACCGACCGCATGGCGTTTGTGATCTCGTTTCGCACGGGCCGATTCGACGTCGCGAAAGAAACTCCGAACCCGATCAATCCGATCGCCGGCGAGAGCGTGCTCAACTGGCTCCGCCCGGCGCTCGCCAGCGCCGACTACCGGTCGACCGACCCGGGAACGGAGGATTGGGGCTGGTACATGGATGTCGAAGGCCCTGGTGGCGCCTATCTCGTCGGCGCCAGCGCCGATCCAGACGGTACCATGCCCGATGTCGAGTGGGTCGTGCAGGTTCATCGAGCACGCTCGATGAAGGACAAGCTTCTCGGGCGGAACAAACTGGCCGCGGGCGATCCGCTCTGCGCGCTGATCGAGCGCCTCTTACGCGCCGGGCCGCAGATCGAGGTGCTCGCGGTGGACGTTGACGGCTGACTGCAACCGTTGGACTGCTGTGACTTCCTTGTCCGACCATTCTCCGGGGTTCACTGTTCGCCCAGCCGGCGCCCCTGATATTCCGCTGCTGGCCTACCATCGCGCCGCGATGTTTCAGGCCATGGGAACGCTGGCCAGTCATCAGGTGCAGGCACTCGAACGTGCAACGGCCTTGTACCTGCAGAACGCATTGCAAACCGGCGAGTACGTCGGCTGGGTCGCTGAAGACACGGCGACCCCGCCGGCAGCCGTCGGCGGAGCAGGGGCACAGATCAGACCGATTCTTCCGCGCCCGCGTCCGGGCTCGGAACATCTCGAGCTCGGGCCAGAGGCGATCGTCCTGAACGTCTACGTGGAGCCTGCCTGGCGACGTCGCGGTCTCGCCGACGCGCTGATGCGCGCCCTTCTCGAAGGGCTCGCGGCTCGGGGTATCCGGCGGATCGTCCTTCACGCCTCGGACGATGGCCGCCGCCTCTACGAGCGCCTCGGGTTCGTGGCGACGAACGAGATGCGGCTGGGGGAGAATGACAGGGATTGACGAGCAGCACCCATGCCCATGATTAAAGGACTGGCGACCGCGATCTATCACGTCACGGACCTCGGCCGCGCAAAGGCGTGGTACACAGCGGCGTTTCAGCAGGCCCCGTACTTCGATCAGCCTTTCTACGTGGGCTTCAACATCGGCGGATACGAGCTCGGGTTGGACCCCAGTCCCGAAGGCACACCACCCGGTCCCGGCGGAACGGTCGCGTATTGGCGCGTCGATCGCATCGATGACGCGGTCCGGCACTTCGTGGCCGCCGGTGCGACGCTCCTGCGGGCGGCGGCGGACGTCGGCGAGGGAATCAAGGTCGCGTCGGTGAGCGACCCGTTCGGCAACGTCATCGGCCTCATCGAGAATCCGCACTTCGCGTTACCGGTGAATCCCTGATCGCTGAAACTGTGAGCATCCCTCTGCTGAAAGCGGTTGTCTTTACCGCGATTGCACTGGCGCTGGTGATGGCGGCCGGCCCGATCGTCGGCACCCTGGCAGCGCTGACTGGCCTCTCGTCCGTCCCGGCCCCCGCGTACGCCGCGGTCGTCTGTGCGCTGCTGCTCGCGGTGACCCGCGTGGCGCTCCATCGCGAAGGGCTTGGTCTCGGAAGTCTCGGCCTGGTTCCGTCCCGCGATCGAATTCGAGAACTCGCGATCGGGTTCGCCGCCGGCGTGCTGCTGTTTGCGGTCCTGGCCCTCGTGCGCGGCGCGCTTGCCGGCGTGACGTGGACCTTCGGCGGGCTGCATGCGATGCTGCCCGTACTCGCAAGCGTGTTCGTGGCTCTGGTCCTCCTGTTGCCGGAAGAATTGCTTTTCCGGGGCTACGCCTTCCAACGGTTGGTCCAGGCGGGCGGCGTTTGGCCGGCGATCCTGACATCTGCGTTCTTTTTCGGGCTCTATCACCTCGTGGGTTCAGGCATGTGGGGCATCGGTGCATTCTTTCGTGGCGCGATGCCGGCACTGGGCGGGGTCGTGTTCGGATGGCTGGCGGTTCGGACGCGAGGGCTGGCCTTGCCCGTCGGCCTTCACCTTGGCGGCAACTGGACTCAGGCCGCCGTACTCTCGTTCCGCTCACAGTCAGATGCCGGACCAGCCGCGGCCTGGACGGCCTATCTCACGGGCAGCCAGCAGTGGGCTCTCTACGGGCCGGAGCTGTCCAGCCACCTGCCGTTCATCGTGGCGATGCTGGTTGCCTTCGTCGTTCTGGGTCTGGGCTCGCGACCCCGGGAAGGACCGCCTGACGATCCTCGAAGCCGTCGGTCGGATGAAATTTCGTCGCTCCTGGTGCAGAACTGAGCAGTTCGGACCGATACGAGAGCCGGGGAGGGCTCCATCGTTTCGACTGCATGAAAATTCTCTATTTTGCACAGGAACGTTCCGCCGCGGAGCTCGTGTCGCGGGCGCTGCGCCGAATCGCCCCGGCGGTGACACTGGCCTGGGCCCGCAGCCCGGAGGCGGCCCTCAACTGGCTGGGTCAGAACCGCGATGCGGACGCCGTTCTCGCCGACGCCGGCATGTCGGGTCCCCAGCAGCTCGCATTCCTCGAGCAGGTCCGCGGCATGGTCAGCGGGATCACCACCGCGGTGCTCGCGCCCCAGCACCTCGAAACGCTGTCTGCGGCCCTGCAGGCGACCCTTGACGCAGCCGCTCACCAGGAGCGGACCCGAAACGAGGTCCTCGAAGCACAACTGAAGGAGGTCCAGGAGTGGCGCCAGCAGACGCAGGAACGGCTGCTCCAGGTGCAGGCGGACCATGATGGCGCGCTGAAACGGACCACCCGGATTTGCACGACCCTCCAGGAGCGGCTCCTGGAGCTCGAAGACGCGCTTCGGACTGCCGGCGAACGCCACGCAGCGCAGGCCACAGCGGCCGAGCAGCTCGCCCGGCGCGAAGCGGAGCTCTCCACGGCGCTGGCCGAGGCGGCAGCGGTCCGTACCACGATCGAGCGCAGGCTGGCCGATGCCGAGGCCGCCCGTCAGCATGGGCAGCAACGGGCCGCCGAAGAACTGGCGGCGGCCGGTGAGCGCTACACGGCACTGGAGGATCGGTTCAGCCGGGAGACCGGGCTCCGCGCCTCGCTGGAAGAGCGGCTCGCCGCGACAGAGATTGGGAAGGCCGACGAGGACCAGCGCCACGCCGTAGAGATCTCCGCAGTCAACGCGCGGCTCGCCGATCGCGAAGCGCACCACGAGGCGTCGGTGGCGCGCCTCAGCAGGATCTGCACCGCGCTGCAGGAACGGCTGCTGGAGCTCGAATCGGCGACTCGCGACGCCGACACCCGCCGCGCGGCGGATGCCGCGCAGATCGAGAGGCTCACCGGGCGCGAGCAGGAACTGGGTGCGTCGCTGGCCGACGCGTCCGCGGCTCGCGCGACCTTCGAGCTCCGGTTGTCCGAGGCGGGAACCGAGCACGGACGCATGACCGCGCAGTTGACGGCTGTCAACGAGCGAACTGCCGCCCTCGAGGCGCAGGTCGGCGAACTGGAAGCCGCACGCGCGATGCTCGTGGGTCGCGTTGAGGCCGCTGATGCCGCCCGTCACGATGCGGACGCGCAGCGCGCCACCGCGATCGCGGCGGCGGTGGCGCAACACGCGTCGCTCGAGGCGCGTCTCGATCAGGAAGCGGCGATGCGGACGGCGCTGGAACAGCGACTTGGCGCCACCGAGACCGCAAGCCGGCAGGCCGCCGAGCAGCATGCGGCCGACGTGGCATCGTGGACGGCGCGCGTCGCCGACCTCCAGGCGCACTACGACGCGGCGACGGAGCAACTGCGGCAGCGCGAGATCGAACTGGCCGCATCGCTGGCGGAGGCGTTCGCGGCCCGTGACGCGGTGGAGGCCACGCTGCGCACCGCCGAGATCGCACACGGTCAGGCGGCCGAGCGATCCGCGGCGGAGCTGGCGGTGGCAGCCGAGCGCCATGCGGCAATCGAGAATGAGCTTCGCGAAGTCACTGTTGCCCGTACGGCGCTCGAGGAGCAACTGACCGCCGCGATCGCCGCGCGTCACGATGCGGATCGACAGCACTCCGCGGAGCAGGCCGACCTCGGCGGCCGTCTGGCCGGGTTTCAGGCGCAGTACGCTGCCGCAACCGCGCAGATCGGATCGGTCGAACGGAAACTCGCGGACGCTCTCGCCGAACTCGAACAGACGCGCGGCAACTGGAAGTCGGACAGCGCCGCGGCTGCCGAGCGGTTGGCACAGCGCGAGACCGAGCTGGGAGCGGCACTCGCACAGGCGACCGCGGCACGAGCGGAAGTCGACGGCAGGCTGGCCGCCACGGAGGCCGAATATCAGGCGGCCCGGGAGCGCGCGACAGCGGATCTGTCGACCGCGGCCGAGCGGCTCGTCGCGCTCGAGGAGCGGCTCGCGCGAGAGTCGGCTACGCGGACCGCACTCGAAGGGCAGCTATCCGCCGCCGCAATCGCCGGCCAGGATGCGGCCCGGGAGCACGCGACCGAGCTGGCCTCGTGGAGCCATCGGTTCACCCATCTCGAGGGACAGTACAGTTCGGCTGTCAGTCAGTGCGCCGCCGTCGAGCAGCAACTGGCCGATACGATTGGCGCCCTCGAACGGACCCGTTCCGATTGGCGTTCGGACGTGAGCGCCGCGGCGGATCGGCTGGCGCGCCGCGAGGGGCAACTGAGTGGTGCGCTCGCCGAGGCCATCACCGCACGCGGCGAGGCGGAAGACGAACTGATCGCGGTCGAAGCCGCGCATCAACAGAAACACGAGCGTGCCGCAGCGGACCTGGCGGCGGCCGCCGAGCGACAGGCCGGTCTCGAGGAGCGGCTCGCTCGAGAGTCCGCTGAGCGCACCGGGCTCGAAGGGCAATTGTCCGCCGCCCGATCCGCTCGGGACGAGGCCGATCACAGCCACGCGACGGAGTTGGCATCGCTGGGCGCCCGTCTCAGCGACCTCCAGGGACACTACGATTCCGAGTCGAAGCAGCGCAGTGCAGTCGAACGACAGCTCGCCGAAACCATTGCGGCCCTGGAGCACGCGCGACGCGAGTGGCACTCGGAGGTGACCGCCGCCGCGGATCGGTTGGCGCGTCGCGAGACCGAGCTCAATGCGGCAGTGACCGACGCTGCGGCCGCGCGAACCGCCGATCTCGCGCGCGCGGCCGAACGGCATGCCGCCCTCGAGGAGCAGCTCAAGACCGCCAGCCTTGACGTGATTGGCCTTCAGCAGGAGAGCGCCAGCCTCCGGCGGCAGCTGGACGCTGTACGCAGGCAGGCCGCCGCGCTGCGTCGCGACGCCGAGCGCGTCCCCGACCTGGAGGTGCAGGTCGAGGCCGGTCAGAAGGAGAATCGTCGCCTGTTCGAACGCGCCCCGTACGGCCTGTGCCAATGCCGGCGGGATGGGGCGATCACCCGCGTCAACCATTCACTCGCGAGGATGCTCGGGTACCGCAGCGGTGCCGACGTGCGCGACATGGACGTGGTGTCGGCGGTGTTCGAGTGTCCCGAGGACCTGCGCTGGCTGGTGGAGCGGACGCTGCGAACCGGCAAGGTGGAGTCCGTCAAGACCACGCTCAAGACACGAGATCAGCGTCGCCTCGCGGTTCGTCTGCATGCACTGACCAGTGACGGACCGATCGTGGTTGCGGTCGAAGATCTGACCAAGCTGTCGGTGGTCGAGCACCGGCTCCGTGAAGCGCAGCGCCTCGAAGCGGTCGGCCGGGTGGCATCCGAGGTGGCGGTGACGTGCGATACGCTGCTTCGCGAGGTCAGCCAGGGTGGCCGGCAGTGGCTTGCCGGGTTTGCGAGCGATACGGAACTGCGCCAGCAGGGCGAGTTGTTGCTCGGTGATGTCACCCGGGCCGCCGGCTTCCTCCGGCAGTTCATGGCCTACGGGCACAAGGAGATGAGCAACCTCGAACCGGTGAACGTGCAGCGCGTGATGCGCGACCTGGAGCCGGTGCTGATGCGTGTGCTCGGCGACGAGATCATGCTGTCGCTGCCGAAGACGGCGGATCGCTTCGAGGTCGATGTCGATCGCGAGCGGGTCGAGCGGATTCTCGTCAACGTGGCAAACTTCGCGCGGGAGCGGATGCCGCACGGCGGCCGCGTGAAGATTCACCTCGCGAACACGTTCGTGGAGCAGCGGTTTCTCGAGCGTTACCCCAAGGTCAGGCCCGGCGCTCACGTGCTCATCACGATTACCGAAACACGAGGTCCGACCTGGCGGGCGCTACCGGTTCAGTTGCCGACGACGCCCGGCCTCCAGGGCGAGCGCGCGAAACCGGCGCGGGAGAACCCTGGCATGGATCCCGGTCCGCTCGTGGCCCTGATCGGCCACATCGGCGGCAACCTGTGGATGTCGGCGGAACCGGGCGGAAACATGACGCTCCAGCTCCACCTGCCGAAACGAATGCAGGCCGACATGTTCGAGCAGGCGGCAGCTGGATCGTGGACCGATCGCGGCCGCCAGCTCGCCCGTTGGTTTCGGCACTAGCTGACGATAGCTTCTTGGCGAGTGGACTAAGCTAGTCGGCCGCGTTGCCATGAACGACCGGGACTGGATCGTCGATCGTGTCGGCGCGGCCGCGTTCGAACAGCTGGCGACGGGACTGGCGGGCTCCGATCTGCATTCGGTGCTGCTCGAGGTCATGCAGCACCGGGCGCGCAGCCGGACACCTGCGGACGTGCTGGGCCAATACCTTCGGGACAGCTTCTGCGCTCCCGCCGAAATCGACCTGCGCACGAGCCTGGCCGTCGACAGCCACTTGCTTGCGGCGGCCGACGCGTTCGAGGCGCTGGACCTGTCGCCGGTCGCGCCGCTCGGCGCCAGCTCGGCGATCGCGCAGACCGGGCAGAACCGCGTGCTCTCGGCGCTGCGCATGACTGAGGTCGTGTCGGATCCGACGAACGTGCTCGCGCTCGAATGTGCGCGAAGGCTCCGCGTCGACCTGGCCGCCCAGGTTCACCTCGCCACCTGCCAGCGGGTACTTCGCGCGCAGCCCGCGCCCAGGGGGCCGGGGTATTCGCAACACTTCCGAATTTTCGTGCTGGCCAGCGGCGGACGCGAAGCCAAGGACCACGCGTTCACCGTGCAGACGTCGGTCATGCACATCCGCACCATGCTGCGCGCCCTCGATCGCCTGGAACAGCACGGCTACGCGTTCGGTGCGCGGCGGGTGGAGATCCTGACCACGCCGGAGCGACAGGGCATTGGCGATCGAATCGGGGAGTCGCTCGCGATCGCCGTCGCCCGCAAGCCGCTGGATCATGCCTACTACTCGGCCGGGCTGCGATATCAGATCTGGGTGACGGCTCCGGACGGTTCCGAGCTGCCGCTGATCGATGGCGGCGCGTTCGACTGGCTGACCAGGCTCGCCGCCAACCGCCGGGCCGTATACATCGCCTCGGGCGCGGGCGCGCAACTGATAGCGTGGCGATTCGGAACGGTTAGGCGGTAGTCCGGTGATCCGGATCCCGGACCCCGGATCCCGGACCCCGCTGTTTGCCGCCCGCGCAGAGTCAGCCTATCCTCGACTGGTGTCCATACTGAATCAGAGACCTCGACAATCCGGTTCGATGCGGCTCGTCCCGTTCCTGTGTCTTGCCGTCTTGTGGGTGGCCGGTTGCAATCGGGCGCCGGGTAATCCGAAAGTGCCGGCCGGGGCCAGGAGCTCCGGCGGCATGCATGCCGTGATCGAGACCGACAAAGGCCCGATCCAGGTTGAGTTCCTCGCCACCGATCAGCCGAAGGCGGTCGAGAATTTCCGGTTGCTCGCCGAGCACGGCTACTACGACGGTTTGACGTTCCACCGGATCGTGAAGGGGTTCATGATTCAGGGCGGCGATCCGCGTGGCGACGGCACCGGCGGCGAGAGTGCCTGGGGGCCGACGTTCCCCGACGAGATCAACGAGAGCTCGCCGCTCTATCGCGACGGCTACCGCCGTGGCCTCGTCGCGATGGCCAACGCGGGGCCCGACACCAACGGCAGCCAGTTCTTCATCCTGCACCAGGACTACCCGCTGCCCCCGCGTTACGTGATTTTTGCGAGGGTCACGTCCGGCCTGGACGTCGTGGATGCGCTGGCCAACACGCCGACGACCATGGGCGGTGATGGCGAAATGAGCAAGCCCGTGACGCCGCCGGTCATCAAGAAAATCACCGTCCGCCCCTGATGGCTTTCACGCTCAACGACATCGTCCCGTGGGGACGGTCGTACGACGAATACGTTCGCATGTTTGCGCTCGAGGAGACTGAGCTGCGTCTGCGGATTCTCGGGTGTGCCGACGGGCCGGCCAGTTTCAACGCCGAGGCTGCCCGTCGTGGAATGCAGGTGATCTCCTGCGACCCGCTCTATGCGTTCGGCGCCGCCGCCGTGCGCGAGCGCATCGACGCGACGTCGCCGGATGTGCTCGAGCAGACCCGGAAAAATGCGGCAGCGTTCGTCTGGAACACCATCGCCTCCATCGAGGACCTCGGCATCATTCGCAAGGCTGCGATGGGGAAGTTTCTGGAGGACTACGACCCTGAGTCCGCCGAAGGGTCCTCAGGGCGACGCTATGTGGCGGCTGCGCTGCCGGATCTCCCGTTTCTGGATGCCGCCTTCGACCTCGCGCTGTGTTCGCACTTCCTGTTTCTCTACAGCGATCACCTTGGCGCCGATTTCCACGCTGACGCGGTGTGCGAGCTGTGTCGCGTCGCACGAGAGGTACGGATCTTTCCGCTACTCTCGCTCGATGGAGAGCGCTCACCGTTCGTCGAGACAATACGCGAGACCCTCACCGGCTCCGGGAAGGTGGTGTCGCTGGAACTGGTCCCGTACGAGTTCCAGCGCGGCGGAAACCAGATGATGCGGATACGGCGGTGAGGCAGCGCAGGTTGGGGCAGGAGTAGAATGCGGGCTTCCATGAAGACATTCGCGCTGACGATGGCCCTGGCGCTGATTCCTTGTGCCGCCGCTGCCCAGCGTGCGAAATCGCCTGCCGACGCCACCGTCTTCATCCGTCTGACCGGCAGCGTTCACGCCGAGTTCGACGATGCGGGGATCAAGCGAACGGTTGATCTGGATCGCGTCGAAGTCGGCACAGGCAGCGGATTCGTGATCTCGCCTCACGGGTACGTCCTCACCAACGCCCATGTCGTCGAAAACGGCGAGCCGCTGCGTCTGGCGAAGGGGTTCCAGAAGGCAACGATTACGCTCAAGGTGTCGACCATCAACGTCTGCTTCAGCGCCGAGGCGATGTCGGCGCGGGGGATGACCTCTCCATGCGCCGAAGCGTCGGTCACGGCATCGGATCAGGCTCTCGACCTGGCCGTCCTTTTCATTGGCGGGTCGTCCGGTCTTCCGTATATCGCGCTTGGAGACTCCGACGTAATCGCGCCTGGACTTGCGGTCGACGCGCTGGGATACCCGTTCGGACGTGACGTCGAGATCGGACGCGTGGCCACGGCCCCCGATCTCGTCCCTGATATCAGCACGACGCCCGGGGCGATCTCCGCGCTGCGGGCCAACGACGCGGGCGAGCGGCGATATCTGCAGGTCACGAACAGCCTGAATCCCGGCAACAGCGGCGGCCCGCTGGTGACCCGCGACGGTTTCGCGGTCGGTGTCATCCATTCGAGGCTGACCAAGGGAAAGGAAATCGGCTTCGCCATTCCGATCAACGAAGTCAAGAACCTGCTGGACTCGCACGGCCTCGATCACGTGATGCCGACGCGTCGCTTGCGGCTCGGCGTCTTTCAGACCATCGATCCGAAAGGCGTCGCCCTCCGCCTGCCAGAGGGATTCATCGATCGGTCGCCATTCATGTCGCACCTCGAGACCGAGGCTGCTGCCGGAGAGGTTGGCTTCCGCCTCGATCGGGTGCTGTCGCCGTGGACGCCCAAGCGCGTGGAGGAGGCACTGGTGTCATCGCAGGCATTCGAACCGATGAGCATGGCGCCGCGGCCGGGCCGGGATCAGGCGCGCCCTCCCGTCCCGGACATGCTGCTCGGTGGTGCAGCCGGCACGAGTGGCGACGGCGGTCGCGAGGTCAGGATGGACTATGCGGTCCTGGACCTCGGTCCCGAGAAGCTCGTCGGCCGCTTCGTCGGGCCCGCCGAGCCGATGGCGTTCAACGAGAGTGTTCTGCGGGACTCGCTGCTGACGCTGCAGGGCGAGCGTTTCATTGCTTCGGAACTTCGGCCTGCCGACAGGCTGAACTGGTCCACGATGACCGACGCCGGCGGCCGCGGTGTGCTGCCGGTTCCGGCGGGCTGGGTGCTCGAGCCGGGAAGGCCGGCGCCCTGCCGCGGGCTCCCGGCGCCAAGCATGGTCGCGAGCGCGTTCCCTGCGCGCGACGCGACCGTGGTGCTGCGGGCCGCGGTGTGGCCGCCCGATGTGGTGCCCGAAACGGCTGCACAGGCCTGTTCGTCGCGGCGCGGCTCTCTCGGTCCTGCGTCCTATGCGACCAGCACGTCCTGGCTGGGTGTGTCCTATGTGATCGAAGGGGCATTCACGCGGACGGGCGCCTCCCAGGTAGTGCAGCTGGAAGTGCTGGCGACCGAACAACAGAGCGCCTTCGCGCGGACGCTGCTCGGGATCTGGCTGAAAAAAACGACGGAGTGAGGCAGTCGCGCCTTACTGCGTTTTTCCCTTCAGCTTCGCGATCTTCTGCTCGGCGCTTTCCTGGATCGCCTTCTTGCGGGCGTCGCCCACTCGATCCTTGGGGAGCAGTTCGAGAGCCTTCTCCGACATGCGCAGGGCCAGCTCGTTCTGACCACTGGCCAGATAGGCGTCACCCAGGCTGTCGTAGGTATTCGCAGACAGCGGATACGCCATCGTGTTCAGTCTGAAGAGCCGGATCGCCTCGTTCGCTCTGCCCGCCTGGAGGTGGACGTAGCCGAGCAGGTTGAGCTGCGCTTCCGGAAAGAGGACTGCGCCTGGATCGCGCTGGCGCACGTCGTAGAACAGCTGCACGGCGGCGGAGACACCCTCGGGTGTCACGGCCTTCTGCCAGAATTCGCGCGCCGGCGTGTTCTTCGCCGTGGACGGCGCGTTCGGATCGGCAGGACGCTTGATCAGGGTGTCGGTGTACCAGGCGACCATCTGTTTCGGGAGCTCCGGATGCGGACCGAAGATCTCGGTTCCATGCTTTCCGTCCCGGAAGCCGGAGAACTTGTTCCGGGGATTCCCGGACATCGCCAGAATCCACCGCATCAGCCCGGGCGCGTCGTCGTCGTACTGATCGTCGGCTGCGGCCGCTGCGAAGATCGGCAGCCACGATTTTTCGCCGATGAACGCCAGGCCTTCGAGGTCGAGCGCGCCTGCGAGCAGCGCCAGCGAGCGCACTTCGGGGTGACGCCGCGCCACCCGCACCGCCTGGTTCACACCGCAGCTGCCGCCGGCAACGCCGACGCGCGTCTTGTCGACGCCGGGCTGCGCAAGGAGAAAGTCGTACGCCGCGTCGACGTCTCCGGGCCATTTCTCGTTGATCACTCGCTGTGCGTCCGGCGGCGGCAGAGTATCGTAGCGATCGCCGCCGCTCTCGCCGAATCCACGATAGTCGACCGACAGCGCATGGATGCCGGAGGCGGCAAGCTGCGGACCCAGCGGCTCCCAGGACTTCCGGGTCGTGTTGCACATGTGCAGCAGGAGCACCGCGGGGCCGGGCTGGGCGGACGCGTAGTAGGTGGCCTTCAATGCCGTGCCGTCCGGAGCCGTCAAAGCCACGTCGCGCCCGGTTTGCGGACTCTGCGCGAGTGCCGGTGACGTCGATACCAGTAGCGTCAAAGGAACGGCGAGTGCGAGCGGCATGGTGCCTCCGGAACCAAAAGGAACAGATATCACAACGAGCTGTGGGAGTTCGTGAAAGGGACGAAATGAGTGACACAACCGATCCGGCAGATCGCGCCGCCGATCTCATCGCCGGGTTGAACCTGACACCGCATCCCGAAGGCGGTTATTTCCGTGAGGTTCATCGCTCTGCGGCGCGGGTGCAGCCCGCGGACGGTCGCGCCGCCCGGTTGGCACTGACTACCATCTACTTCCTGCTCGTCGCCGGGCAGGTGAGCCGGTGGCACCGGGTCGCCTCCGACGAGGTGTGGCACTACTACGAAGGCGATCCGCTCGAGCTGCTGGTTGCAGATGCCGGCTTCGACGTTGTCTCACGGCGGCGGCTCGGGCCTGTGGGCAACGGGATCGAACCGGTGCACGTCGTGGTGGCGGGCGAGTGGCAGGCGGCGCGTCCGACGGGACGGTACACGCTCGTCGGCTGCACTGTCGGCCCCGGCTTCGAGTTCGAAGACTTTCAGATGCTCGACGCGCTGGCAGATGAGGCCGCGGCGCTGCGGGGACGGCATCCCGACCTGGCTGCATTCATCTAACGTGGTTTTCCCTTCTCCCTTTTGCCTTCTCCCTTGACGAGCAAGAGTTTTTACGGACGGGTAGACGACCCTGCCGGCCGGCGATGCCGTGTATAACTAGCCGATGTTCGTAGGGCACCTGGCCGTTGCGCTCGTGGCCAAGCGGGCGGCGCCGGCGGCCAACCTTGGGTGGTTGATGGCGGGGGTTACCGCGCTCGATCTGATCTGGCCGGTCTTCGTGCTCGCCGGCCTCGAGCACGTCCGCATCGTCCAGGGGGCGACCGCGTTCACACCTCTGGTCTTCGACTCGTACCCGTGGTCACACAGCCTGGTGATGGCCGTCGTCTGGGGCCTGGCGCTGGTCGCGGTGGCTCGATGGCGTGACGTGAGGGCTTCGGCGGGGCTGCTCGTGACGCTGGTGATCAGCCACTGGGTACTCGATTTCGCGAGTCATGCGCCGGACATGCCGCTGTGGCCCGGACCCTCGCCTCGCCTGGGACTGGGCCTCTGGTATTCCATCCCTCTCACGCTTGTCATCGAAGGCTCCCTCTGGATTCTCGCGATTGTCGTTTTTCTGAAAGGCAGACCGCGACGCAGAGAGGGCCGTGTGGCGTTCTGGTCGCTCGTCGTGGTCTCAACTCTGCTGTGGGCGACAGGTCCCTGGTCGCCTCCGCCCCCGAGCACCCGCGCGCTCGGCTGGTTTGCGCTGATTGGCTGGATACTCGTGCCATGGGCCGCGCTTGCGGATCGGCCTCCTGCACGTACGACCAGTGCGTGACGCTGCCGCAGATAGCGACGTTGGGCCGGTGTTCTCTATGATTAAGGCGAGCCATGGACGCAGAACAGCTGAAGTCTCTTCAAGCGCCACTGAAAGACAAGTACCGCGAGGATCCGCGGGCCGCGCTGATCACGCTGCGGGCGGAGGGCCGGGCGAGCGGATTAGCGTGCAGGGTCGAGACCGGCAAAGCCCTGGTCGAAGCGGGACTCCATCCCGCCACGGGCGGCGATGGCACCGCTGCCTGCTCGGGCGACATGCTGCTCGAAGCACTGGTCGCCTGCGCCGGCGTGACACTGCGTGCCGTGGCCGCGGCCATCGGGGTGGAGCTCACGGACGCGAGAGTGACGGCGGAGGGTGATCTGGACTTCCGCGGCACGCTCGGCGTGTCGAAGGATGTCCCGGTTGGTTTCGCCGGCATCCGTCTACGGTTCGACCTCGATACGACCGCCACGGATGAACAGGTCGCGACCCTGCTCAAACTGACCGAACGGTATTGTGTCGTCCTGCAGACGCTTCGATCGGCGCCACCGGTAGCGACGCAGGTGGTTCGACAAGGGATCGCGACGTAGTATGGAGCGCTGATGGGAAAGGATCGCCGTTCGATTGCCGTCGCCCAGACCTGCCCGGTCCGCGGCGATGTCGATGCGAATCTGGAAGAGCACCTGCGTCTCGCCGATTGCGCCGCCGCGGAGGGGGCCCAGGTCGTACTCTTCCCCGAGCTGTCGCTTACCGGGTACGAAATCGGGCTCGCGGATCAGCTGGCGTTCTCTGAAGACGATTCCCGCATCACGCCGATCGCCGAGCTGGCCGCAGCTCGCGGCATCATCGTGATCGCCGGCGCGCCTGTCAGGATCGGATCCCGGTTGCACATCGGCGCGTTCATCGCCGGCCCGGACCGGACCGTGCGGCTTTATACCAAGCAGCGTATGGGCGCGTTTTCGGAAGCGGCGCGCTGCGATGGGATAGTGCCTCCTGCGGAGCGGACGGCATTCCAGCCAGGCGATCGGGATCCGTTGATCGGGTTCGGAGGCCGGACGGCTGCAATCGCGATCTGCGCGGATATCGGACAGCCGCTCCATCCGCAACGCGCCGCGGAGCGTGGAGCGGACACGTACCTGGCGAGTATGTTCGTGATTCCATCCGAGTTCGCAGGGGACGCCGCGAAATTACGCGGCTACGCGGCCGGGCATTCGATGGTCGTTGCGCTCGCCAATTTCGGAACCGCGACGGGCGGACTCGCGGCCGCGGGCAGGAGCTCGATCTGGTCCGCGAGCGGCGAGCTGTTGATTCAGCTTGGCAACGCCGGTACGGGCGTCGCTGTCGCGACCGAACTTGTCGACGGATGGCGAACCAGGGCAATCGTGCTCGATAGCACCCAACCGAGGGAGGCGGCATGCCCGTGATCAACGGAGCACACTCGATCATTTACAGCAGCAACGCCGAAGCCGATCGTGCCCTGCTGCGGGACGTGCTTGGCCTCCCCAACGTGGACGTGGGGCAGGGCTGGCTGATCTTCGCGCTGCCACCGGCGGAGGTCGCTGTCCACCCGTCCGACAAGGACGACCGCCACGAGCTGTATCTGATGACCGACGACATCCGCGCCTTCGTCCTCGACATGAAGAAGCGGAACGTCGCCTGTTCGGAGCCGAACGACCAGGGGTGGGGCATCCTCACGGAGATGACGCTTCCAGGCGGAGGCAAGCTGGGTGTGTACCAGCCGCGCCACGCACGTCCAGAGTGGTGAGTTGATGTCGATCGAATCTCCAGCCGACTGGCAAGGTCTGAAAGAGGTCGCAAGAGTGGCGCGCCTCACGCTCGATGCGCTCGTGCGTCAGGTCGGCCCGGGCGTGACCACGGGGGAGCTCGACGTGACCGCCGCACGGCTCCTCGCCGTGCATGGCGCCCGGTCGGCGCCGGCGCTCGTCTACGGGTTCCCGGGCACCGTCCTGATCAGCATCAACGACGAAGTGGTCCATGGCATCCCCGGACCGCGCCGGATTGCTCCTGGCGACATCGTCAAAATCGATGTGACGATCGAGAAGGACGGGTACGTCGCGGATGCCGCGCGCAGCGTCGTGGTCGAGCCCGCCTCGGGCGTGGCGCATCGCCTCGTTGCTTGCGCGACCGCGGCGTTCCAGGCCGCGCTGGGCGTTGCGCGCGCCGGTGTGCGGGTCAACGAGATTGGACGGGCGGTCGAGCGCGAGGTCGGGCGCAGGGGGTTCTCGGTCGTCGCCGGTCTTTGCGGGCACGGCGTCGGCAGGACGATTCACGAGGCGCCATCGGTCCCGAATCAGTACGATCGATTTCAGCAGGACGAGCTCACGGAAGGCCTGGTGATCACGATCGAGCCGATGGTCACCGCGGGATCGTCTCGGGTCGTGCAGGACAAGGACGGCTGGACGCTTCGGACCCGGGACGGCAGCCTCTCTGCTCATCATGAGCAGACGCTGGTGATCACACGCGGCGCCCCGATCGTGCTGACCGGCGCGCCGGCGTGAACGCCGCGCGGCGGCCCCTCACTCGTGCCGATGCGCGGACGGCATCCCCAGCCGCGCCACCGTGTCCCCCTCGAAGTCGAATTCGATGAACACGGCCGGCTCCTTGCCGACGACCCAGCCGTCGTGACCTGGATCGATCGCCACGATTTGCGGCGCTCTGGCCTCTACACGGCAGCCGTCCGGATATTGGATAGCGAACCGGCCGCTGGCCAGGAATCCGACGTGAGCGTGCATACACAGGTCGGTGCCCACGACCGGCTTCATGTCGACCGACCATCGGAAGCCGGCCGGATAAATCATCCGCTTCACGCGCGCGGCACCCACCCGTCCCACCTCGAGCTGAACATGGCCTACGGTCCGGCGCGTGGCGCCCCTCAATGGCGCCAGGAGGACATCAGGCGTCGTTCGCTTCGGAGACGCGGCTGGTTTCCGAGCCTTCTTGGTGACCTTCCGGACCTGCTTGCGCGAAGTCTTTCGTTTTGCCATGTGCCCTCGCTGCTGACCGCAGAGGCGGCATCCTAACACGATGGCGGTCGACTTCTTCGATGCCGAGCATGTGGCCGGCGGGACGGACGCTTGGGCGGGCTGAAGCCTTAAGCCAGACCCCACCCATTATTGCGGCATGTCGGCCCCTGCAAGTTCTTGGCATCCGTTGCCGCTTAGGAATAGAGAGGAGCGCCGACTCGATCGGCGTGCCTTCTGCGGATCGGCATCACCTGTTCCTGTTTCTCTGCGTCTCCTCCGGCTCACCGGTTCGCCGAGCTACTCCAATCCCCGGACCGCTGGCGCAGTCCGGAGATCGATCGATCCGGCGGTG
>Ga0114129_10000707_pt1 | contig 42108 bp, 39 predicted proteins | sample RhiMetdeltSRZDD1_FD_80071 | JGI IMG/M metagenome (GOLD analysis project Ga0114129, IMG submission 80071) | Populus rhizosphere microbial communities from Tennessee, USA - Rhizosphere MetaG P. deltoides SRZDD1 (version 2) (version 2) | ecosystem: Host-associated > Plants > Roots > Rhizosphere >...
CAACAATGCCGCCACCACCAAGCCGATCCCGCACAAGCGCATGGACCTGCTCGACGCCGACGAGTTCATTCGCGTTTATTCCGTCAACCTCATTGGCACTTATCAGATGTGCCGGGCGGCGGCGCCGCACCTCAAAGCCGCAGGCGATGCAGCGATCGTGAACATTTCGTCGGTCGGTGCGTTTCGTGCCGGCGGCAGCTCAATGGCCTATACCGCCTCGAAAGCGGCGATCAACAATCTGACGCTATCGATGGCGCGGGCGCTGGCACCGGAGGTGCGGGTCAACGCGGTCTGCCCGGGCGGCATGCTCGGAAACTGGACGCGCAAGATTCTCAACGAGAAGCAATACGAAGAACGGGTGCAGCGCGCGAAGACCGAGTTTCCGCTGCGGCGCCCGATCCTGCCTCATGACGTTGCGGTCGCCGCGCTGTTCCTGGTGGAAGGCGCCGCCACCATGACCGGCGAGTGCATCCGCATGGACTGCGGTCAGCACCTGGGAGAAACAAGCACGCGGGGGTGAGACTCCTGCAGCGCGCAGAACTCGGCGCGCTCCCTCTCCCCGCTTGCGGGGAGAGGGTCGGGGTGAGGGGGACTCTCCAAAAGGCGCGGAGTCGCGGAAGCGCCCCCTCACCCCGATCGCTTCGCGATCCGACCTCTCCCCGCAAGCGGGGAGAGGTGGAGCAAGCCTCGATGCCAAATTACGCCGCCGCGGTCTCCACCACCGGCTGCTTGTACTCCTTGAGCCGGGGCATGATCTCCTTGGCGAGCAGCGTGATGCTGTCGACCGTGTCGGCGTGGCTGAGGAAGCCGGCCTGGGCCATCACCAGCAGGTTGCCGAGCCCGCCGGTATATTCGATGAAATCGGTGATCTGCCGGTAGCACTGGTCTGGTGTGCCGCAAACCATGAGAACGGAATCGATCAGGTCCTGCACGCTGCCGGTGCGCATGTCGATGACGCGGCGGTCCTTGGTGAAGCTGCGCTCCGGGACGAAGCCGCGCATCAGCCGGGCGGTATCATCGACCGAGAAATAGCCGGGCGGGTTCTTGAACGGCGGGTAGACGTTGGCGCCGGTGCGCAGATAGCCCGCCACCAGCTCGCCACGCCGGCGCGCCTCCTGCTCGGTGGCGGCGGTTGCGAACAGCGCGAGATAGGCGAAACGGTCGGGCCCGGGCGACGCGCCATTGTGCGTGGACGCATAGCCTTCGCGGTAGGCGTCGTAGAGCATGCGCGTGTTGTAGCCGGAGCCGAGCACGGCGATTACGTAGCCGCGCTCGCCGAGCACGCGCGCATTCGACTTGCTGGCGGTGGTGCTCCAGACCGGCGGATGCGGCTGCTGCCAGGGCCGCGGCCAGACGTTCACCTGCCGGTAGTGGAAGTGCTCGCTCTCCCAGTTGAACGGCCCGTCATGCGTCGTCATCGCCTTGATGATGAAGTCGTGCGATTCCCAGAACCGGTCCATGACGCCCACCGGATTGGCGTTGGAAGGGGAGAACTCGTAGGGCACGCCCTTGACGAAGCCCATGTCGAGCCGGCCGCGCGAGATCACGTCGATGGTCGAAAGCTCTTCGGCGGCGCGCAACGGATCGGGGCGGTGGCCGATCGGATAGCCGAGGATGAGGATGCGCGCACGCTTGGTCTGCCGCGCCATCACCGAGAGGGCCACGATCGAAGTTGAGTTCATGCAGGTCGCGGTCTGATGATGCTCGTTGAGCATGAGATCGAGACCGAGCTCGTCGGCGATCAGATACTCATCGTAGTAGCGATGGAACAGATCGGCTGCGATCTTCGGATCGAGCGCCCGGTTCGGCAGGTTGACGCGCAGATAGCCGTGCGGGTCGTCCCACGCATTGGGGTAAGGGTGCTCGCTGAAGTGATAAATTCTCATTTCGCCTGTCCTTGCGTGAACGCGAAAATCTTGCGGGCAAATTCCTCTGGCTGCTCGATGTGCGGAAAATGGCCGGCGCGTTCGATGCGCTCGAAGCGCGCGCCCGGAATGGCGGCGCAATAGGCGCGTCCGTATTGCTCGGACAGCACGCGGTCGGCGGTTCCCCACAGGAACAGGGTCGGGATCTTGATGCGGTGCAGCCGGCCCTTGAGCTTCGGGTCGTGCATATAGGGCGACCAGGCGTAGCGGGCGGTGGCCTCCCGGTTGCGCGCGATCGTCTTGACGTCGGCTTCGGGCATTTCCTTGTAGTCGCGTGCGCCGCACTTCGGATCGAAATAGGCGAGCGCGTTGAACTCCTCGTCGGTGATCGCGAAGATGTCGGCGATGTCGCGGGCGTCGCGCGGACCGACCTTGATGCCGACCGCATTGGCGAGCACGAGGTGCGACAGCCGCGCCGTCGACTTGATCGCGATCTCGGCGGCGATCCAGGCGCCAAGCGACACGCCGATAAGCGTGACGCCGGTCAGGTCGAGCTGGTCGAGTAAATCGAGATAAAAGTAGGCGAGGTCATCGACCGTTCCGAACGACTTCGGCAGCTCGGAGCCGCCGAAACCGGGATGCGTCGGCGCGATCACGCGCGCGTGCTGGGCGAGGCGGTCGAGCACCGGCGCCGTGGGCTCGATGCCGATGCCGGGATGGAGGAACAAGAGCGGCCGCCCACGGCCGCGGTCGATGGTTTCGACGCGGCTGCCGTTGACCAGGATTGAGGAGAGCGGTTCTTGGGTCGCGACTGACATGCTTCAACGGACTTTGCCGCTCCCGCAGATGGCGAGGGCAGGGTAGAGGACGCTGGACGATGTCCATCCCATCCGCTTGCTATATTATGGGAAATCCGTCAGGCCAAACGAATTCCGCAGGCGCCGCAGGCCGCGTCTGCGCGACCGTTACGGGAGGGCGTTCGTGCAGAAATTGAACGAGCAAAGGGTCGAAATCCGAAAAAACGTCGCCTACGCCAAACACGACGGCATCGAGTTGACTGGCGACCTCTACCTGCCGGCGGGGCCCGGGCCGTTCCCGCTCATCGTCAACGTCCACGGCGGCTATTGGCGGCGCGGCTCCCGCGACACCTTCCAGCATTGGGGCCCTTATCTCGCCGAACGCGGCTATGCCGGCTTCACCATCAGCTACCGGCTGACCAAGCCGGGAAAGAAGACGTTTCCGGAAGCCGTGCACGACGTGCGCGCGGCGGTGCAGTTCATGCGCGGCCGTGCCAAGGACTTCAGGGTCGCGCCCGAGCGGGTCGCGCTTTGGGGCAATTCGGCCGGTGCCCATCTCGCCGCCCTGGTTGCGCTCGCCGGTGACAGCCCGCTGTTTGCGAACGGCTATCCCGACGATCCGCACGCGTCGCTGAGCACGAAGGTGAAGGTGCTGATCGGGGTCTACGGCATCTACGACCTGCTGGCGCAGTGGCGGCACTCGCAGATCGGCAATCCGGGCGACAATCTGGTCGAGTGCTTCCTCGGCGTCTCGCCGATCCAGGATCGCCGTATCTATTTCGAGGCCTCGCCGATCAGCTACGCGACCGTCGGCAACAACCAGACCGCGGTGTTCCTCGCCTGGGGCACCGAGGACGACGTGGTCGATCATCACACCCAATCCGAGCCGTTCCTGCTCGCGCTCAAGCAGGCCGGGTTCTTCGCGCGCCCCTGCGTGGTGCACGGCGCGCCGCATTACTGGCTGAGCGATCCGATCGAGGAGGCGGGGAGCCATTCCGGCTTCCTCGCCCCGCGCCTGCTGCGGTTTCTGGGCGAGCGGCTGTGACGGCGAGTTTCTATTCCTGAAGGCTATTGGACGTCTGACTCGGGCGTCGCCATATTCGCTCGCGCGGTCTCACTCTCTACCTCAGGGGCGACATGAAGCGGCGCGAGTTCATCGTGCTTGGCAGTGCGGCTGTTGCGTGGCCTCTGGTCGCGCGCGCCCAAGTGGCTGCGATGCCGGTGGTCGGATTCATCCATCCCGCATCGCAGGCCACGACGACGAATCTCGTCGCCGCCTTCCGCAAGGGCCTGAGCGAAGGGGGATTCGTCGACGGCGGCAACGTGACGATCGAGTTTCGCTGGGGCGAGGGCCAGTACGACCGGCTGCCGGCGCTGGCGGCCGATCTCGTGCAGCGTCAGGTGAGCGTCATCGTCGCCAACGGCGGCGATCCGTCTGTGCTGGCGGCAAAGGCGGCGACCAGCACGATTCCGATCGTGTTCAATACCGGCAGTGACCCGGTGAAGCTCGGCCTTGTCGCCAGTCTCGCCCGGCCGGGCGGCAACATCACCGGCATCGGCCAATTGACCGCTGCGCTGGCGGTGAAGCAATTGGAACTGCTGCGCGAGCTGATACCTAAGATCTCCGTCGTCGGCCTGCTGTCGAACCCTGCCAATCCGGCCGCCGAACGCCGGGCGGAGGAGCTGCAAAGGTTTGCGCGCACGATCGGGATCGAGCTGCCGCTTGTCGACGCCGTTCACGAAGGCGATCTCGACGGGGCGTTCGCGCGGCTGGTCGAGCTGCGAGCCGACGCATTCCTGATTGTCGGCGATTCGCTGTTGTTCAGCCGGCGCGACCGGATCGTCGCGCTCGCGGCGCGCCACAGACTGCCGGCCATCTATTCACGCCGCGAGTTCACCGAAATCGGCGGCCTGATGAGCTACGGGGCAAACATTGCGGAATCGTACCGTCTGAGCGGCATCGCTACCGGCCAGCTCCTCAAAGGCGCCAAGCCGGCCGACCTGCCGGTCGAACAGTCGACGAAGATCGAGTTTGTCATCAACGCCAGGACCGCAAGAGCGCTTGACCTGACGATGCCACGCATCATCCTGGCGCGCGCCGACGAGGTGATCGAATGAGGCGGCGCTTTGTCAGCTGCCCTTGCCCAGGAATGCCTTGAGGGCAGCCACGTCCTTGTTGTCGCCGTCGAAGTCACGCGCGATGCGCTGGTAGAATTTTGCGATCGCGGCATAGAGCTCCTGCGTCTCGGCATTGTCGCCGGCGAAGCCGGAGACTTCCTCCATCTCGGCGATCCACCGGTAGGCCTTGGAATACATCCCGGTCACCTGGCGGTCGAACCAGGTGAGGAGCTGCGGCTGGCTGGCCTGCAATTCACGAAACAGCGCCGCCGCCGACCCGCCTTCGGTGGCGGCGAGAAACATGGCGGCGCCGAGCGCGGTGCAGCCTTTGGTGATGCCGCCATAGGACATCTTCAGCGCCGAGGCCGCGCTCAGGGGGCCGTCGAGAACGCGCACGTCGAGGCCATATTTCGCCAGCACCGCAAATCGCGGCGCATGCGGCCCCGAGGCGTAGAACCGCGGGCTGTCGTCGGCTTTCGGCTTCGGCGGCGAGCCGATGATGCCGGCGTCGACGAACGGGCAGCCGGCCTCCGCGATCACGGCGGCGATGCGCTCGACCGTCTGCGGGCTCACGGCGTTGCATTCCACATAGACCGGCTTCGAGTTGCTGGCAGTCAGCACCGGCGCGAAGCGCTGCGCCAGCGCCAGCGCGTCGCCCGGCGGCACGATCGAGAGGAAGAAGTCGGCGCGCGAGATGTCCTCGTCGTTGGCGGCGACGAGCCCGGCCGCCTTCGCCCGCGCAACCGATTCCGCGCTGCGCCCGGCGAGCGACGTGAGCACCTTGAGGCCGTGCTCGACCAAGCGGCCGCCGACCGGCGCGCCCATGTTGCCCGCCGCGATCACTGCAACCACGGGATTCATCTGTCGTGCTCCGTGCGGCCGATCGCCGCTGAGCCCGACTCTGCGGCCATCCGTGCGTGCTGGCAAGCACATCGCGCGCAGGAGGCGGTCTCTTGGCAAGGCGCCGGGTTTCGGCTTTGCTGCGCCTGGCGGCGGGAAAAAGCCGCCGAAATCCGGGGAACTTTCGCGTGGCCGATCGTCTCGATGAAGTCCGCTACGAGCTTGCGCTCGCCAGCCGCATGCTCGCCAACGAAGGCGTGCTCGATGCCTTCGGCCATGTCAGCCTGCGGCATCCCGGCGATCATGGCCGGTTTCTGCTCTCGCGCTCGCGCTCGCCGCAGCTCATCGAGCCGGCGGATATTCTGGAGTTCACGCTCGGTTCGGCGCCGGTGAAGCCGGCGACCGTGCCGCTGTTCGCGGAGCGGGTCATTCATGGCTGCATCTATCAGGCGCGGCCGGAGGTGATGGCGGTCTGCCACCATCATGCGCCTGCGGTCTTGCCGTTCGCCATCGCCGGCGTTCCGATCGTCCCGGTATTCCACCTCGGAGCCGCGGTCGGCGACGACATCCCGTTCTGGGACCAGCACGACGAGTTCGGCGACACCAATTTGCTGGTGGTCAAGCCCGAGGAGGGCCGCTCGCTGGCGGCCGCGCTCGGCGGGCACGCGGCGGTGCTGATGCGCCACCACGGTGCGACCGTGGTGGGCAAGGACCTGCGCGAGCTCCTTTCGCGCTCGATCTTCATGTGCCAGAACGCGCAATACCAGCTGCAGGCGCATCTCATCGGCAAGGTCGTGCCGCTGAGCAAGGGCGAGACCAAGCTGGCCGGCTCTATCAATGCCATGCCGAACGTGACCGGCCGCACATGGGAATACTGGACCACGCGGCTCGAGCAGGCCGGGATGCTGCCGCCGCGCGCCGTCCGCGCGCGTCCGGCGGCGTCCCCGGCGCGTCGGCCAGCGCGCGCGCCGGCCAGGATCAAAAGACGAAAGCGTTCTTGAAGGAGACTGATCATGACACGACGATCTTGCACGGCACTGGCGTTTGCACTCGCGTTCATCGGCGGCCTGTCCGCCGCGCAGGCGCAGGACCATTTCAAGGTCGCGATCGGCCAGATCAACAACTGGGAGAACCAGGCGCCGACGCTTGGCCAGGACGTCGGCACCTTCCGCAAGCACAATCTGGTGCTTGAGAATTTCGGAACCCAGGGGGCGGGTGAGACCATGCAGCCGATCATCGCCGGCAGCGCCGATATCGGTGCCGGCGTCGGCGTGGCCGGCGTGATGCGCGCCTACGCGCGCGGCGCGCCGGTGCGCATCCTGGCGCCGATGTTCACCGGCACCGGCGACATCTATTGGTACGTACGGGCGGATTCGCCGATCAAATCGCTCCAGGGCGCGACCGACAAGCACACCATCGCCTATTCGACCAGCGGCTCGACCTCCAACAATATCGTGCTCGCCTTCGTCAACGATCTCGGCGTCAAGGCCAAGCCGACCGCGACCGGCGGCCCGCCCGGGACGTTCACGGCGGTGATGTCGGGACAGGTCGACATCGGCTGGTCGGCGCCGCCGTTCGGCCTGCAGGAGGAGCGCGACGGCAAGATCCGTATCATCGCGCGCGGCAGCGACGCCAAGTCGCTGCACGGGCAGACGGCCCGCGCGCTCATCGTCAACGCCAACGTGCTCAAGGAGCGCAAGGACGCTGTCCTCCGCTTCATGCGTGCATACCGCGAGACCGTGGACTGGATGTATTCCAATCCCGACGCCATCAAGCGCTATGCCGAGAAGACCAAGCTGCCGGAGAGCCTGATCAAATATTCGGTCGAGACGTTCCATCCGAAGGCAGCGATGCAGACCGACGAGATCAAGGACATCGACGGCATCATGCGCGACGCGGTGACACTCAAGTTCCTCGACAAGCCGCTGACCAAGGAGCAGCTCGCCGAATTCATCCAGATCCCGCCGCGCAGCTAGAACTTCACTAGCGTGACTTGCGGCCGGTGAATTTGGGCGCGCGCTTCTCCATGAAGGCGCGCACGCCCTCGGCATAGTCCGGCGTCAGGCTCGCCTCGCGCTGGAATTCGCGCTCGAGGTCAAGCTGGGCGTCAAGGTCGTTCCCCCACGAGGCGTCGAGCGCGCGCTTGATCAGGGCGAGGCCGACGGTCGGCGCGGTGGCGAAATGCGCGCAGAGCTTCTCGGCCTCCGCCATCAGCGCGCCGTCGTCGACCGCTTTCCAGATCAGGCCCCAGGCTTCCGCCTTCTCGGCCGGCAGCGGCTCGGCGGTGAGCGCGAGCGCGCGGGCGCGCGCGGGCCCGACCAGCCGCGGCAGGATCCAGGTGCCGCCGGAATCGGGAACAAGGCCGAGCTTGGCGAACGACTGCACGAAGCTCGCCGAGCGCGCGGCGATGACGATGTCGCAGGCGAGCGCGATGTTGCAGCCGGCGCCGGCGGCCACGCCGTTGACCGCCGCCACCACCGGAAACGGCAACTCGCGCAGCTGGCGGACCAGCGGGTTGTAATAGGCTTCGAGCGCGCCGCCGAGCACCGGCGTGTCGCCGGCCTTGGAGAGCCGGTCGTTGAGGTCCTGCCCGGCGCAGAAGCCCCGCCCGGCGCCGGTCAGGAGCAGCGCGCGGCAGTCAGCGTCGCCTTCGGCCTCGACCAGCGCCTCGCGCAGCGCCTTGTGCATCGGCTCGGTGAAGGCGTTGAGCCGCTGCGGCCGGTTGAGCGTGATCACGCGGTAGCCGGCGCGCCGCTCGGCCAAAATCGGAGTTTCATCCATTGGGACCCTCGTCGCGCAAGGGTAGCCCGGATAGCGCGTGAGCGAAATCCGGCCTACCATTGTTGCAACCGCTCGCGAGGAACGACCATGACCGCTCGTTCGAACCGCCTGAGCCGCCGCCGGATGCTTGCCGGCGGCGCCGCCGCCACCGCGCTCGCGGCAGCACCCGCCGTGGTGCGCGCGCAGGCGCGCGCACTCAAGATCGCGGTGCTCTTGCCGCGCTCGGGCTATCTCGCGCCGGCCGGCCAGAGCTGCCACCGCGGCGCGCTGATCGCGCCCAATGTGCTTGCCGACCACGGCTACCGGGTCGAGCTTGTCCATGCCGACATCGAGTCGAACCCGGACGTCGCCCGCACCCAATGCGAGAAGGCAATCAACGAAGGTGCGCAATGCATCGTCGGCGCCTTCGATTCCGGCTGCACGCTGGCGATGGCGCAGGTCTGCGAGCAGCGCCAGGTTCCCCTCGTGGTCAACATCGCGGCCGCGCCGCCGATCACCGAGCAGGGCTACAAGTTCCTGGTGCGCAATTTTCCGACCGCCGGGATGCTGATCGGCAATGGCCTCAAGCTGATCCACGACATCCTCGACACCACCAAGCTTGCCGCCAAAAGCGCGGTGTTCCTGCACGCCAACGACACGTTCGGGTCGGCGCAGCGCCAGGCCATGGACGCTCTGTTCCCCCGCGCCGGCCTGCCGTTCCAGCTCGTCGAGTCGATCGCCTACGATCCGCGCGCGCAGGACCTCGCGGTCGAGGTCACCAAGATCCGCGCCGTCAATCCCGATCTGGTGCTGGTTGTCACGCGCGCGTCCGACGCCATCAAGCTCGTGCGCGACATGGTGCGGCAGCGCTTCGAGCCGAAGGCGATCATTTCGCCCGGCTCGCCCGGCCTCTACGACGAGGAGTTCTTCCAGGCGCTCGGCCCGCTCGCCGACTATCCGATCTACAACCTGCCCTGGGCCGACCCCACGGCGCCAATGAGCCAGGCGCTGGAAGCGGCGTTCAAGCCGGCCAATCCCAATTTCCGTTTCGCCGTCGAGTGCTTCAATGTCGGCTTCACCTTCGAGGCGCTGCTGGTCGCCGCCGACGGCTTCAAGCGCGCCGGCGCTGCCAGTGGCGCCGAGCTGATGAGCGCGATCCGCGCCACCGAGATCGCCCGCCACGTGATGATCGGCCCGCCGATCAAGTTCGACGCCAAGGGCCAGAACGCCGGCATTCCATCGGCCGCGGTGCAGAGCCGCAACCGCACGCCGACCGTGGTGCTGCCTGCATCGGCGGCGAGCATGCCGCCGGTGCTGCCGATGCCGGGCTGGCAGGGACGGACGTAAGCTTTTTCCGCGGCCTTTGGCCGCGGAGATGCGCGCTACGTCGCCGAGGATAGCGGCATGAACTGGTCGATCTATCTCGGTGTCGTTGCCCAAGGGGTGCTCACCGGATTGGTCTACGGCCTGATGGCGCTCGGGCTGTCCGTGATCTTCGGGGTGATCCGGGTGGTCAACTTCGCGCATGGCGAGTTCACGGTGGTCGCCATGTACGCGACGTTCCTGCTGTTCTCGACGCTGGGCATCGATCCCCTGATCAGCATGATCCCGCTGGCCGCGCTGTTCTTCGCCGGCGGCTATTGGCTGCAGCGCACGTTGGTCAACCGCGTGGTCGAGCGCCCGGCACACGAGCAGTTCATCCTGCTGGTCGGACTCGCCATCGTCATCGTCAACGGGCTGTTGGTGATCTTCGGTCCGGATGCCAGGCCGGTTCTTCTTTCTTACGGCTTCGACAGTTTCCTGATCGGGCCTTTCATCGTCGACAAGGCGCGCCTCTATGCGGCGGTCGCGGCGCTGGCGGCGGCCGCCGCGCTGTTCGGATTTTTTCGCTGCACGCGCACCGGCACCGCGATCCGCGCCTGTGCCGACAATCTGGTCGGCGCCGCCGTGGTCGGTCTCGACGTCCGGCGGCTCTACGCGCTCACCTTCGGGCTAGGTCTCGCCTGCGTCGGCGCTGCCGGCGCGCTGATGGTGACCATCGCCGATGCGAATCCCAGCCTCGGCCCGGTCTATACGCTGATGGCCTTCATCATCGTCATCGTCGGCGGAATGGGCTCGATGACTGGCGCGCTGCTCGGCGGCGTGCTTATCGGCGTTTCGGAGGCGCTCGCCGGATTTTTCCTGGTGCCGTCGATGAAGAGCATGGTCTCGTTCGCGCTCCTGGTGATCGTTCTGGTGCTGCTGCCGCAAGGGTTCATGGGGCGGCGCAGATGAAGACGATGTGGCACGCCCTCAACCTGCGCGGACGCGTGCTGCTCGGCGCCCTGCTTGCGATCCTGCTCGCGGGGCCGCTCTTTCTCGATCGCTACATGCTCTCGGTGCTGATCCTGATCTTCTATTTCGCCTATGTCGGCCAGGCCTGGAATCTGATGATGGGCTTTGCCGGCCAGCTCTCGCTCGGGCATGCGCTCTATGTCGGGCTCGGCGGCTATGTCAGTGCGCTCCTTTGGGTGAAGTTCGGGATCGGCCCGTGGCTCAGCGTATTCGCGGCGGTGGCGGTGGCCATGCTGTTCGGTACCGTGATCGGCTGGCTCGGCTTCCGCTTCGGCATCGAGGGCGTCTATTTCGCGCTCCTGACCATCGCTTTCGCCGAGTTCACCCGCATCGCCTTCGATCACTTTGATTTTGCCGGCGGCGCCGGCGGGCTGTTCCTGCGCGTGGAGGACGAGCGCGGCGGCCAATGGTGGAATCTGCGCGGCGGGCCGCTGCTGTTCTATTATCTCGCGCTGGCGCTTGCCGCCGCCGCGGTAGTCCTGACTGCATGGCTCTCGCGCACGCGGCTCGGCTTTCAATGGCTGTCGGTGCGGGAGGACGAGGAGGCGGCGCGCTCGCTCGGCGTCAACGCCTTCCGCGTGAAGATGAAGGCCGTGCTGATCTCCTCGGCGATGACCGCGGTCGGCGGCGTGTTCACGGCCTTCTACTACAACAATCTGTTTCCCGGCCGGGTGTTCGACATGACGCGCTCGATCGAGCTCATTCTGGCGCCGATCGTCGGCGGGCTCGGCACGGTGTTCGGTCCGGTGGTCGGCGCGCTGATCCTCACGCCGCTCGGCGAAGCGCTGACCGTCGCGATGAGCAGGCTCGGGATCGACGCGCCCGGCGCCAAGGGCGTGTTCTACGGAATTGCGCTCATGATCATCATCCTGCTGCGGCCGAGCGGGGTATGGCCGTGGCTCGCGCGCGTCATGGGCCTGGAGGGCCGGCGGCCATGACGCTGCTCTCGGTCGACGGCGTCACCAAGCGCTTCCGCGGACTGGTCGCGGTCGACGACGTGACCTTCAATGTCGCGGAACGCGAGATCTTCGCCATCATCGGCCCCAACGGCGCCGGCAAGACCACCCTGTTCAACACCATTGTCGGCGTACTCGCGCCCGACCGCGGCGCCATCGGCTTCGCCGGCGAACGGATCGACGGGCGCACGCCCGAAGCGATCTGCGCGCTCGGCATCGGCCGGACCTTCCAGCTGGTGCGACCGTTTCTGGCGCTCACGGTCGAGGACAATGTCGCGATCGGCGCGCTGCTTCACCACCGCGAGATGGCGGCGGCGCGGCGGCGGGCACACGAGGTCTTGCGGCAACTCGATCTGTTCGACAAGCGCGCTGTGCCGGCGTCGGCACTGACCTTGCCCGACCGCAAGCGGCTCGAAGTGGCGCGCGCCCTGGCGACCGATCCGAAGCTCCTCCTGCTCGACGAGGTCATGGCCGGGCTGCGGCCGACCGAGGTCGACCGGATGGTGTCGATCTTGACCGCGCTCAATCGCGAGAGCGGCCTCACCATCGTGCTGATCGAGCACGTGATGCGCGCGGTGATGGCGCTGGCCGGTTGCGTGCTGGTGCTCCATCACGGCGCGGCGATCGCCGAGGGCCCGCCCGAAGCGGTCGTGCGCGAGCCGGCGGTGGTGCAGTCCTATCTCGGCGCGGAGGCGGTGTGATGCTGCGGGTCGACGATCTCGACGTCTTCTATGGCGATGCCCAGGCGCTCGATGGTGTATCGCTCGACATCGAGCAGGGATCGATCGTCGCGATCGTGGGCGCCAACGGCGCCGGCAAGACCTCGCTCATCCGCACCATCGCCGGCATGCATCGTCCGGCGCGCGGGCGCATCGTGTTCCGCGACGTCGATATTGCTGGCTGGCCGAGCCATCGCGTCTGCGACCTCGGCATCGGCCAAGTGGCGGAGGGCCGTCAGATCTTCCCCACCCTGTCGGTGCGGGAGAACCTCGATACTGGCGCGATGCTGCCGCGCGCCTGGGCGGCCCGCGCGCGCAATCTCGACCGGGTGCTGGCGCTGTTCCCGATGCTCGCCGAGCGTGCGCGACAGGCGGCGGGCACGCTGTCGGGCGGGGAGCAGCAGATGCTCGCGATCGGGCGTTGCCTGATGGGCGCGCCCGAGCTCGTCATGTTCGACGAGCCGTCGCTCGGGCTCGCGCCGGCGATCGTGCAGAACCTGTTGCGCACCATTCGCGATCTCAACCGCGAAGGGCTCACCTGCGTGTTGGTCGAACAGAACGTGGCGGTCTCGCTCAAGCTCGCGCGCCGGGCCTATGTGCTTGAAAACGGCCGCATCACGCTTGCGGGCGCGGGCGAAGAGCTTCTCTCGGACGACCGGGTCCGGCAGGCCTATCTCGGGATGTGAGGCGCGCTGCTAGCGGCGCGTCAGCAGATTGAGCGCAGCGACCCGCGCCGCCAGGGGACTGTCCGGAAAGGCGGCGCGCAACACCTTGAGCGCCTCGGCGCCGGATTTCGGCTCGGTCTGGATGATGCACTCGAGCATGATTTCAGCGAGGCTCTGCGAACAGGCCTCGATGTCGCCCGCGGCCGAAGCCGGCTCTCGCCCTGTCGGCGTCCCGTCGATGGCAAGGCCCATGGTGGCCTCCCGCTGATTCTCCCCCGGCGATGTCAGACTGGCTCCCCAGCCGTGACCGGCCGGTTAACCGCCAAGCGTGGCGCGGGTTCCAGACATTGTGGGTTTTTGGGATCAGGCGTTGGAGGCGGCGGCCACCGGCTCGGGCGCCTGCTGACGGAGCTGCAGCCGGTAAAAAGACGCGTAGCGCCCGCCTTTGCGCAGCAATTCGTCGTGGCGGCCGGACTCGACCACGTCGCCTCCCTCGATCACCAGGATGCGGTCGGCATGCATGATGGTCGAAAGCCGATGGGCGATCACAATGGTGGTGCGGTCCTTGCACAGTTCGGCGATCGCCGCCTGGACGTGGTGCTCGGACTCGGAATCGAGCGCGGCGGTGGCCTCGTCGAGCAGGATAACCGGCGCGTTCTTGATCAGGGCGCGCGCGATGGCGATGCGCTGGCGCTCGCCGCCCGACAGCTTGAGGCCATGCTCGCCGACCGACGTGTCGTAGCCGGCCGGGAAGCCCATGATGAAATCGTGGGCATGCGCCGCTTTGGCGGCGGCGATGATCTCGGCTTCGGTGGCGCCCGGCTTGCCGAAGGCGATGTTGTCGCGCACCGAGGCGCGGAACAGAAAAACGTCCTGGCCGACGGACGCGATCTGTCCCCGCAGCGATTGGCGCGGGACCGACGCGATGTCCTGGCCGTCGATCGCGATCGTGCCGCTACCGACCTCATAGAAGCGCAGGATCAGGTTCAGGATCGTGGATTTGCCCCCGCCTGACGGGCCGACCAGGGCGGTCATCTTGCCGGGTTCGGCCACGAACGACAGATCGCGCAGGACCGGCTCGCCGTCGCGATAGGCGAACCGCACGTGGCTGAATTCGACGCGAGCATTGCTCAGCGCGAGCGCCGGCTGACCGTCGTCGGCGGGCTCCGTCGCCGGAGCGTCGACGACCTCGAACAGGACGCGCACGCCGACCAGGGCGGCATTGAGATCGATGTTGAGGCGTGCGAGCCGCTTGGCGGGCTCGTACGACAACAGGAAAGCGGTCAGGAACGACAGCAGCTCGCCCGGCGTCGCCCCGGTCGCGATGATGCGATAGCCGCCGTAGATGATGGTAAGCGAAATCGCAATGCCGGCCAGCGTCTCCATCAGCGGGCCGGTGCGCTGGCCGACCCGGGCCATCTTGTTGGACTCGTGCTCGACAGCCGCGACATTCGCGGCGAAACGTGCGCGCATCGTATCTTCAAGCGTAAACGCCTTGACGATGCGGATGCCCTGCACCGTCTCCTGCAGCGTCTCAAGGATGCGCGTGCCGCCGGTCCACTGACTGTAGGCGACGGTGCGGATGCGGCGGACCAGCTTGCGCAGGATGAGGATCGCCGGCGGCCCGATCACGAAAGAGACAAGCGACAGCACCGGCTCTTGAATCACCATCACGATGACGAGGGCAAGCAGCGACAAGAAATCGCGCCCGACCGCATTGATCAGCAGGTTGAGCACTTGGGTTGCCGCCGCCGCGCCGGTGGTAAGCCGCGCAATGAATTCGGAGCTGTGATGATCGGCGAAGAAGCCGAGATTATGCTGCAGCAGCCGTGCGAACACCCGGCGCTGGTTTTGCGCGATGATGCTGTTTCCGATGCGGGCCAGGATCACCGCGTGGCCATAGGCCGCGACGCCGCGCAGCGTGAACACCAGCAGTGCCGCCAGGCCGACCTGCAGGACCGCCGAGAAATTGCGGTGCACGTAGGCCTGGTTGATGACATCGCCGATCAGATAGGCGGCGAGCGCAGTGCAGATCGCCGCGATCGCCATGAGGCCGAAGGCGACGGCGTATCGCTTCCACTGGGCGAAGCCGTATTCGGACAGCAGGCGCCAACTCATGGCGAGCGTGCCGTCCGGATCGAGGCGCATCGATGGCAGGATCGATCGGGGCATCCGCGTCCGTTGCACCGTTGAATGATATTGCCCGCGCCGGTATGCGGCCGAAGCGTCGCGGCCGCGCCGGCAGCGCCACCCTTGCCTGCCCGCGACGGTTTTTTCAAGCCGGAAGAAAGATTTGGCGAGAGTCTCGACCGGTTGGCTCAGCCTTGGCGGGTCGCCGGGACCGTAGTCTTGCCCATTTCGGCGAGACGGAGTTCCCAGGCCAGTGCGTGCTTCACGATGACGTCGAGCTTGTCGAATTCGGGCGTCCAGCCGAGGCGGGAGCGGATGCGCGTCGCGTCGGCGACGATCGCGGCCGGATCGCCGGGCCGGCGGCCGACTTGCCGCACCTTGAAATCGCGGCCGCTCACGCGCTTGACCGCCTCGACCACGTCGAGAACGGAATAGCCGTGCCCGTAGCCGCAATTGAAGGTCTCGTTTTCGCCGCCGCGGCGGAGATGCGCGAGAGCGACCGAATGCGCACGGCAGAGATCGGTGACGTGAATGTAATCGCGGATGCAGCTTCCATCGGGCGTGTCGTAATCGGTGCCGTAGATGTCGAGCTGCGGCCGCAGCCCGAGCGCGGTCTCGACCGCGACCTTGATCAGGTGGGTCGCGCCCACGGTCGACTGGCCGGTGCGCAGCTTCGGATCGGCGCCGGCGACGTTGAAGTAGCGCAGGATCACGTATTTCAACGGATGCGCCGCGGCCACGTCTCTGAGCATGATCTCGCTCATCAGCTTCGAGCTGCCATAGGGCGACATCGGCTGCAGCGGCGCGTCCTCCGCCACCGGCACCCGCGCCGGATTGCCGTAGACAGCGGCAGTGGACGAAAAGATGAAATGGCGGACGCCGCTCGTGACCGCGACTTCGAGCAGCGCGCGCGCGTTCATCGTGTTGTTGCGGTAGTAGCCGAGCGGATCGCGCACCGAATCGGGCACCACGATCGACGCGGCGAAATGGATGATCTCGGTCACCGCATGGGTGCGTATGACATCGGCGACCAGCGCCTGATCGCCGACGTCGCCGACGACGAGCAGCGCGGATTTCGGCAGCGCGGAACGGAAGCCGGTCGAGAGATCGTCGATCACGACCACCGGCTCGCCGGCATCCGCCAGCTCGTGCGCCATGTGGCTGCCGATGTAGCCCCCGCCGCCGGTGACCAGGATGGTCATGAGTCGAATCCCTCGAACAGGCAGTTGCAAGACGTAGCAGACCGCCGTGAAAGAGCCCTTACGGGCCAGATCGGCGGCACGTGGCTGTGGCCGGGATGCTTAACGCTGCGTATATTCCCGCCCCACGACATGCCCAACATCCTGTTCATAAAGACATCCTCGCTCGGCGACGTGGTCCATCACATGCCCGCGCTGACCGAGGCCCGTCGGAACTGTCCGGGCGCGCAGTTTACATGGGTGGTGGAGGAAACGCTCGCGCCGCTGGTGCGGCTTCATCCCGCGGTCGAGGTGATTCCTGTGGCGACCCGCCGCTGGCGAAAGTCGTTTTATCTGCCGTCGACGTGGTTGGAGATGCGCCGGTTCGTCCAAACCGTGCGTGCGCGCAGCTACGACAAGGTCATCGATACGCAGGGCCTGATGCGCTCGGCGCTGATCACGCGTGCCGCCCGCGGGCAGCGGCACGGCTATGACGTCCACAGCATCCGCGAACGCCTGGCCGTGCCGGTTTACGACGTGCGCCATGGGGTGGATCGCCGCCTGCACGCGATCGAGCGCAACCGCCTTCTGGCCGGTCTGGCGCTCGGCTACACGCCGGCGGGGCCCCCCGATTACGGTCTTGATCGCGAGCGGCTCGCCGCGTCGCGCACGAGCCCGTATGGCATTTTCCTGCACGGCACCGCACAGCGGGGGAAGCAATGGCCGGAGGAACGCTGGACCGCGCTGGGCGCCGCGCTCGGCGGCAGCCACGATCTCGTCCTTCCCTGGGGCACGAACGCCGAACGCGTTCGGGCCGAGCGCATCGCCGCAGCGCTGCCGCGCGCCCGCGTGCTCGAGCGCCAGCCGCTCGACGCCGTCGCCCGGCTGACCGCCGGCGCCTCGTTCGTGATCGGGGTCGATACCGGGCTCTCGCATCTTGCCGCCGCGCTCGGCGTGCCGCTGGTGGCGATCTTTGCCGGTAGCGAGGTCGGCCTCACCGGCCCGATCGGATCGGGACCGATCGTGGTCGTGGGCAAGAAGGGAATGCTGCCATCGGTCGAGGAGGTGGCCGGCGCCGCCAAGCGTGTCGGCGTGCTGTCCGGCACCCGCTAGCCGGTCAGGCCGCGGCCCATTGGCCGGCGAGCGCGCGGCGCACCGCGTCGAAGACGCGGTCGGTGCCGATGTCGCGCATGCAGCGGTGGTGCTGCATGCGGCACACCGGCTTGTGGCAGGGCTGGCAGTCGAGGTCGGTCTGTGTCTTGACCACCGCCGCCAGCGGGTTGAGCGGAGCCCAGTGCCAGGGACTGGTGGGTCCGAAAATGCCAACGGTCGGCGTGCCGATGGCAGCGGCGACGTGAAGGAGCCCGGAATCGTTCGAGACCGCCGCGTTCGCCGTCTTCAGCGCCAGAATGGCGTTGCGCAGGTCGGACGAGGTGAGATTGCGGGCGAGGGGGCCCGCGCGCTCAACAATCGCATTGGCAAGTGGCGCCTCGTTCTGGCTGCCCAGCACCCAGACGGCGGCGCCATCGGCGGTGAGACGGCGCGCCACCTCGGCATAGTCGTCGATCGGCCAGCGCTTGCTGCTGCCCACCGCGCCCGGGGCGAATGCGACCACGGGGCGGTCGCCATCGAGGCCTTGGCGCGCGCGCCATTCGACGACCTCGGCGGCCGGGACATTGAGTTCCGGCAACGGCCAGTCCCGTGGGCGCGCGGCGCCCTTCGGAAGGGCCAGCATTCCGCAGCGATCGATCATTCGCTCGAGCCGGCGCTCGCCCCACCTCAGGTCATTGACCAAGCCGAACCGCGCCTCGCCGGCGAAGCCGACCCGCTCCGGGATGCCGGCCAGGAACGGGGCCAGGGCCGCCTTCCAGGTCCGGGGCATGATCAGCGCCGTCCCATAGGCCTCCGCCCGCAGCCGCTTTGCGAGGGCCAGGTATTGGCCGATGGGGAGCCGCTGGCGCGGCAGGTCGCAGACAATGCCCTTGCGCACGCCCGGCATGTAATCGACCAGTGGAGCGGTATTGGCGCTGGCGAGGACGTCGACCGGCCGTTCGGGCCATTGCGTCCGCAGGAGCCGCACCACGGAATGGCAGCGGACGAAATCGCCGACCCAGAGGTAGGGAACGAGCAGGAGAGGGCTGGCCGCCGCCCGTGCTTTCGATCCGCCCTCAAGCTCCGGAATTTGTGAATATAGGTTCATTTATTTAGGTGTGAATTATGATTCACGTCTTTTGCGCTTGGAGACCGGCCCGCCTCGCCCGCCGCACTCTTCCATCCGCGGGCAAAGCGTGTCCAGCCGCGTTTACCGCGGTCCGTGCGGCGTGTTGCGCCCCATCGGCGTCTCGGGCAAAGGTGGCTTTGCGAAGCCGGCGCGGCGGCGGGGAAACGGCTCGATGTTGTTGGTCACCGGCGGGGCCGGATTCATTGGATCGAACGTGGTCGCCGGCCTCAACGAGGCAGGGCGAAGCGACATTGTCGTCAACGACCACCTGGGCGCGGACGAGAAATGGCGCAACCTCGGCAAGCGCCAGCTGGCCGACGTCGTGCCGCCAGGCGAGCTGTTCGGCTGGCTCGACAACCGCAAGCTCGACGCGGTGATCCATCTCGGCGCGATCTCCGATACCACCGCGACCGACGCCGACCTCGTCATTGAAACGAACTTCCGGCTTTCGCTGCGACTGCTCGATTGGTGCGCGAGCACGCGCACGCCCTTCATCTACGCGTCGTCCGCCGCCACGTACGGCGATGGGGAGGAGGGGTTCAGCGACGGGTCGTCGCCCGAGACGTTGCGGCGGCTCAAGCCGATGAATCTCTACGGCTGGAGCAAGCACCTGTTCGATCTGGCCGTTGCCGAGCGCAACGCGAAAGGCGCCAAGCTACCGCCGCAATGGGCGGGGCTGAAGTTCTTCAACGTGTTCGGGCCGAACGAGTACCACAAAGGCGAGATGATGAGCCTCGTCGCCAAGCGCTTCGACGACGCCAAGGCCGGCAAGCCCGTCCGCCTGTTCAAGTCGCACCGCGAGGGCATCGCCGATGGCGAGCAGAAGCGCGATTTCATCTACGTCGACGATGCAGTGGCGGTGGTGCTCTGGCTGATCGGCACGCCGTCGGTGTCCGGCATCTTCAATGTCGGGACCGGCAAGGCGCGCAGCTTCCGCGACCTCGTGCTCGCCATGTTCCGCGCGCTCGGGCGCAAGCCCAATATCGAATATATCGACATGCCGCCGGCCATCCGGGACCGCTATCAGTACTTCACCCAAAGCGAGGTCGAGAATTTGCGCCGCGCCGGCTACAATGCCGGCTTCACGCCGCTCGAAGACGCGGTGACGCAGTACGTCAGCGGCTTCCTCGATGGCGCGGATCGTTACCGTTAAGGCGTGACGTCGGTCGGCAGCGGCATGCAGAATATCGACCAGCAACTTGCGAGATTCCCCGAGGCGACGGTGCTCTGCATCGGCGACCTCATGCTGGACGAATTCGTCTATGGCGACGTGTCGCGGATCTCGCCGGAAGCGCCGGCGGCGGTCATCGCGGTCGGGCGCGAGGAAAGGGTGATCGGCGGTGCCGGCAATGTCGCGCGCGGCATCGCGGCGCTCGGCGCCAATTGCATTTTCGTCGGCGTCATGGGCGAGGACGATGCCGGGCGGATGCTCGCCCGAGCCTTCGTCGAGGAATACCCAACGATCGAGACCCATCTGACGGTCGATCCGAAGCGGCCGACCACCCGCAAGGTGCGCTTCGTGTCCGAGCACCATTCGACCCACTTGTTGCGCGCGGATTGGGAGCTCGCCGCCCCGGTCAGCGCGGAGATCGAAAGGTCCCTGATCAATACGTTGAAGGCCGTCTTGCCGCGCGCGGATGCTGTCGTGCTCTCCGACTACGCCAAAGGCGTGCTGAGCGCGAATGTCATCCGCGCGATCATCGAATCCGCCAGGAAGCTCGGCAAGCCGGTCATCGTCGATCCCAAGGGGCACGATTTCGGCGTCTATCGCGGCGCGACCCTGATCACGCCCAACCGCAAGGAGCTCGCCGATGCGACCCGTCGTGCCGCGGGCAGCGAGGCGGAGATCGTCGCCGCCGCGGAGGAGCTCGCGCGCATCGTCGGGAGCGAGGCGGTGCTGGTGACCCGCAGCGAGGCGGGCATGACGCTCCATAGGGCAGGCGGCGGATCGGTCCACGTGCCCGCCTATCCGGTCAAGGTGCGCGACGTCTCGGGCGCTGGCGATACCGTTGCGGCGGTGCTCGCCGTCATGCTTGCGCTGGCGGCGGATTTCGAGCTTGCGGTGCGCGCCGCCAATGCCGCGGCCGCGGTCGTGGTCGGCAAACGCGGGACAGCCACCGTCTCAGCCGCCGAGCTGCGTTCGCGCATCCTGCCGGCCGCGTCGCTGGCGGCGGAAGAGAAGATCATCTTCGACTGGTCGGTGCTGGACGAGCGGCTTGCCGAATGGCGGCGGCAGGATCTGCGCGTCGGCTTCACCAATGGCTGCTTCGACCTTCTGCATCCCGGCCACATCAAGCTCCTGACGCAGGCGCGTGCCGCCTGCGACCGGCTGATCGTTGGCCTCAACAACGACGCTTCGGTGACGCGGCTCAAGGGCAAGGGCCGGCCGGTGCAGGATCAGCAGGCGCGCGCGGAGGTCCTCGCGGCGCTCGAAGCGGTCGATCTCGTCGTTCTGTTCGCGCAGGATACGCCGCTGGAGCTGATCCGCCGTGTGCGTCCGAAGGTGCTGGTCAAGGGCGCCGACTACCGGATCGAGGAGGTGGTCGGACGCGATCTGGTGGAGGCGGAAGGAGGCGCGGTGGTCCTGGTCGAGCTCGCGCCCGGCTACAGCACTAGCCGGCTGGTCGAACGTCCCGCACAGAAGATCGCGACCTAAACCAAGGGCATGCCGCGCATCAGCGCCATCATTATCACCAGGAACGAGGCGGCGAATATCGCGGATTGCCTCGACAGCGTGGCCTTTTGCGACGAGCGGATTGTCGTCGACAGCGGCAGCGAGGACGACACCGTGCGGATCGCCGAAAAAATGGGCGCGCGCGTCGCTCATCGCGCTTGGGACGGCTTTGGCGTGCAGAAGAACTTCGCCCTTTCGCTCGCCGGCGGCGAGTGGGTGCTGTCGATCGACGCCGACGAGCGGGTCAGCCCGGAGCTCGCGTCGGAATTGCGGGCGGCGACCGAGACTGCAACCGTCGACGGCTACAGCATGCCGCGTCGTTCGAGCTTTCTCGGCCGCGAGATACGGCACTCGGGCTGGTATCCGGACTACGTGCTGCGCCTGTTTCGCCGCGGCAAGGCGCGCTTCAGCGACGATCTCGTGCACGAACAGGTGATCTGCGAGGGGTCGGTGGGACGCCTGCGCCACGCCCTGATCCATCATCCGGTTCGCAAACTGGAAGATGCGATATCGCGCATGGACCGCTATTCCACCGCGGGCGCCCGGATGATCGCGGCCAAGAACCGCCGCGTGTCGTTCGTGAGCGGCATCTTCCACGGCTTCTATGCTTTCTTCCGGACGTACGTCCTGCGTGCGGGGTTTCTCGACGGGCGAGAGGGATTTCTGCTCGCTGTTCTCAATGCCGAAGGCGCCTATTACCGCTATACCAAGGCTTGGCTGCTGATGCGTGGCAAGGAATGAGTTTGCAAGGCGACGTGCGTCGGTTCAGAGGGTGTTGTGACTGAACTCATCTCTGTCATCGTCACGACCTACAATCGCGAGGACGCGCTCGACGCCGTGCTGCGCGGGCTGTCGCGCCAGACCGACCGCGATTACGAGATCATCATTGCCGACGATGGTTCGAAGCCCCCGACCGCGCAAGCCGTACAGGCATGGAGCGAGCGCATCGGCGTTGCGCTCGGGCGTGTGTGGCATGAGGACCGCGGCTTTCGCGCGGCCGAAATCCGCAATCGGGCCATTGCCGCGAGCCGCGGCTCCTACTGTATTTTTCTCGACGGCGACTGCATCCCTCGGCCCGACTTCGTCGCCACCCATCGCCGGCTCGCTGAGCCTGGATGGTTTGTCACCGGCAATCGTCTTCTGCTGTCGCACGACCTGACCGCACGCGTGCTGGGCGGCAGAATCAGTCCCGAGCTGTGGAGCCCAGGCACCTGGGCCGCGCTGCGCGCGCGGCGCGACGTCAACCGTCTGGCTCCGCTCCTGCCGCTTCCGCTCGGGCCGCTGCGCAAATTGCGGCCGCTCGCCTGGCGCGGCGCGAGGTCCTGCAATCTCGCGGTTTGGCGCAGCGATCTCGACCGGGTCGACGGTTTCGACGCGGCCTACAGCGGCTGGGGGCTTGAGGATTCCGATCTGCTCATCCGCCTCATGCGCGCGGGCGTGCGTCGCAAGGACGGAACTTTTGCGACAGGAGTGTTGCATCTGTGGCACCCGGAGAATGACCGGTCGTCGCTGCCGGAAAACCAGCGGCGGCTCGACGAGATCGAACGGGCCGATCGCACGCGGGCGCTTGTCGGGCTGTCCCATCTCGACGCATCTGCAAAGCGCATCGCCTCTGCGCTTGGAGCGGGCGGACATGGCTGAAGGCACAAGGAGCGCAGCTGATGACCGACCGACCCGTTTCGGAGCGAGGTCTCGGGGTGGCGTCCGCCGTGAAAGCTCGATAATGGATAGCGTTATGCCGACCGCTGCTGGGGCGAGATGAAAGTCAAGCTGCCGAAACTCAGCCTGCGTCAAGTGCTGATCGTGGTGCACGACCTCGTGGCCACGGCGCTGGCCCTTTTCGCGACCTTCTATCTCCGCTTCGAGGGCGCCGGACTTGTAGATCGCCTCGACAGCTTGCTGCTCATCCTGCCCGGCTTCCTGATTTATGCCGCAGGCATCTATCAGCTGTTCCAGCTCTATAAGGGCAAGTGGCGGTTCGCCTCGTTGCCGGATCTCTACAACATCGTTCGGGCGGTCACCGTCCTCGCGCTGTCGCTGCTGGTCCTCGATTATATTCTCGTGGCGCCGAATGTCCTCGGCACATTCTTCTTCGGCAAGCTCACGATCATTCTTTACTGGTTCCTCCAGACATTCTTTCTCGGAGGGCCGCGTCTCGCCTACCGCTGGTTCCGCTACACGCGCACGCGACAACACGCGGCGGCGGCGGATTCGACCCCGACGCTGGTGCTCGGCCGCGCGGCCGACGCAGATGTGTTGTTGCGCGCGATCGAAAGCGGTGCGGTAAAGAAAATCTGGCCGGTCGGCATCCTGTCGCGGTCACCCTCGGATCAGGGCCAGTCTATGCGTGGCGTTCCGGTGCTCGGTACGCCCGACGATCTGGAGCGAATTATCGTGGAACTGGCTGCCCGCGACCGCCCTGTTGCCCGGGTGGTGCTCACGCCTTCCGCGCTGGAGCCGGAGGCTCATCCGGAAACGATCGTCATGAAGGCGCGGCGCCTCGGCCTGGCGACGATCCGGCTTCCGTCGCTCGACGAGGGCGACGAGGCGCTGCGGCTGTCTCCGGTCAACGTCGAGGATCTGCTGCTGCGGCCGGCAGTGAAGATCGACTACCAGCGCCTCGAAACCTTCATCGGCGGCAAGTCGATTATCGTGACCGGCGGCGGCGGGTCGATCGGCACGGAAATCTGCGATCGGATTGTCACGTTCGGTGCCGAGCGCGTGCTGGTGATCGAGAATTCCGAACCGGCTCTGCATGCGGTTCTGGAAATGCTCGCGACCAAGCGAACCGATGCCACGATCGACGGCCGTTTGGCCGACGTGCGCGATCGCGAGAGAATCTTCCGCCTCATGAGCGACTTCCGGCCGGACATCGTGTTTCACGCGGCTGCGCTCAAGCACGTGCCGCTGCTCGAGCAGAACTGGGGGGAGGGCGTCAAGACCAACGTGTTCGGATCGGTCAACGTGGCCGATGCGGCCGCCGCCGCCGGCGCCGCGGCCATGGTCATGATCTCCACCGACAAGGCAATCGAGCCGGTCTCGGTTCTGGGCGCTTCCAAGCGCTTTGCGGAAATGTACTGCCAGGCGCTGGACAAGGACTTCGCCCGGCGGCTCGAAGGACATCGGTGCGGCATGCGACTGATCGCCGTGCGGTTCGGCAACGTGCTCGCCTCCAACGGTTCGGTCGTGCCGAAATTCAAGGCCCAGATCGAGGCCGGCGGTCCGGTGACGGTGACGCACCCGGAGATGGTCCGCTACTTCATGACGATCCGCGAAGCCTGCGATCTTGTCGTGACGGCGGCGAGCCATGCGCTCGGGCCTGAACGCACCGACGCCGTGGTCTATGTCCTCAACATGGGTCAGCCGGTCAAGATCATCGATCTCGCCGAACGATTGATCCGTCTGTCCGGCCTTGAGCCCGGCCGGGACATCGACATCACCTTCACCGGCATCCGGCCGGGCGAACGCCTGCACGAGATCCTGTTCGCCCGCGAAGAGCCGACCGCGCCTATCGGCATCGAGGGGATCGTGGCCGCGCGGCCCGTGAGCCCCTCGCTGGAAGCGATGCGGGGATGGCTTGCAGCGCTCGGTCAGGGCCTCGAGCGCGAGGACCGTTCCGTCATCTACGGCGTGCTGCGCGATGCGGTGCCGGATTTCGGCGGTGAAGCCGCCTGAGCCATGGCGGCCAGACCGGTTTGCGTGTCCGTTCGCGGATGCCAGCCGGCAGCCAGCAGCTTTGCAGGATCGACGACGGAATCTCCGCTGAGCCGCTCCCACGATTCGGAGCGGCCGGCCATCTTCAGGCCCGCGGCGATGAGCGCCTTGGGCACCGGGACGAGTCCAGGCCTGCGGCCTTGGCCCGCGCGTAACGCTGCGACGATCTCGGCCAGCGTCAGCGGGGTCGGATCGGCGACCACATAGGTCTCGCCGGCGGTCGCGGGCGTCATGAGCGCGAGGTGAATGGCGGCGAGGAGGTTGTCACGGCCGAGCAGCGACCGCCGGTTCGAGAAGGCTCCGAAGGGGATGGGCCACGGCGATTGGGCGAGCTGCATCAAGCTCGCGAGATTACCTTTCACGCCCGGCCCGTAGATCAAGGCCGGCCGCAGGATGGTGAAGGGCACATTCGACGCCCGCAACGCCATCTCCGCAGCGAGCTTGGAGCGGCCATAAGGGTCCGTCGGCTCGGGCGGATCGGCTTCGGTGATGACCCGGTCCGCGCTCGGGCCCGTCTGCGCCCGAATGGAGGAAAGAAAAACCAGGCGCTGGATGCCTATGCGGCCCGCGGCAGCGGCGAGGCCCTCGGTCGCCGCGCGGTTCACGCGGTCGTACACCTCCTCGGCGATACCGCTGCCGGCGTGGGCAATGCCGGCAAGATGGACCACCACCTCCATGTCCCTGAGGAGGGGACGCCATTCGAGCGGCCGGGCGAGATCGGAGACGGCCACGACCTCGACCTGCTTGGGAAAGATATCGGCGGGCTGGCGCATGGCGGCGCGAACCCGGTGTCCTTGAGCGGCAAGATCATTGACGAGCGCGCGCCCGACGAATCCGGAGGCGCCGGTGACCAGGACGCGGGTCACGGAGTGCCTTGCATGGCAGTTGCTCGGATCACCGCCGGGCGGTTCGCCTCAGGTCCCGGCGACGAAATACGACGCCAGCCGCGTCGCGATGTTGTCGGAGATGGCCTTGGCAGCACGGCGCTCCGCGTCATGCAATGCACTGATTCGAGCGAACCGCTGTTGCGCGGACGGATCGTAGGAGACCGGGACCGACGCCCGGCCGGTGACGACAACCCTGCCCGTCGCGAGCTCGGTCAGGGAATAGGTCGTCGTCAATGTGTAGCTTTCGATGGTCGGCAGAACCGTGTTCTTGTCGATGGTGAGCAAAGATCGCGCGCCGGCGATCTGGATCTGCAGGCGATGGGTCGGCGAATAGGACGCTCCACCGCCGGTGAAATTGAACAAAAGATCGTTGCGGATCTGGACCGCGAGCCGGCCTTCGTCGGAGGCATCCGGGGCGTAGATCGGAACGATGTCGACCCGGCTCAATGCATCCCGCAACGCGGGTCTGCCGGACACCGGGCTCTCGCTGTAAAGCGGCTGGAAACATCCCGCGGCCAGCAGTGCGCTTGAGAGCACGGCTGGGATGCCGAAGAATCGGCGGAACAACACGCGGGATTTACGCCAAGACATGCGGCCCCCTCTGCGGCACGTTCAACCACCGGCGCTTAAGAAACACTTTAGCACACGGGCGGCGCAACGCGAACGTCCATATCCAGCTTCGCTTGATGCTTCAACCATGGGCCAAAACTATGGCGATTGGAGCCCCTTCCGGCCTTTGCCCCGCGCCAGATGCGCAAGCAGCCCGGCGACCAGGGCGCTACCGGTTACCAGCGCCAGCGTGCTGACGACGGGGCCGCGATAGGCGACCGTCAGCAGTGCCAGCGCGGCAAGGACGAGGTTCACGAAGAACACCCGCGCAATGACTTCCCGAACGGAGAAGCCGCGCTCGGTTGCCCTTTGATAGAAATGACCGCGATGCGCTTGCCAGATGCGCTCTCCGGCTGCCAATCGGCGGAACAGCGTCAGCGTCGCGTCGGCGAGGTAGTACAGCGGGAGCAGCAAAGCCGCTGCAAGATATCCGTGCCCCGCCAACTGCAGCAGCAGCCAACCGAGCAGGAGTCCGATCGGCAAGCTGCCGACGTCGCCGAGAAAAAGCTTCGCGACCGGTTTGTTGAAAGGCGCAAAGCCAAGAATCGCTCCGAGCAGCGCGAGCGCGACGACGCTCGTCAGCCACGAAACCACGCCGAAAAAGCCCAGCAAGCCGATTGCGGCAGTGATCGGCACTGTCTCGGCGACCGTCATCCAATCGATGCCATCAAGAAAATTGACAAGATTGACGAACCACACACCGACGACGAAGAGGCCGAGGCGTTCGAGCCACCCCGGAATGAAAGAGATGATTTGAAAGTCCGTGGGTAACGTTGCGACGACCGTGCCGACGGCGAGACATTGCAGCGCCAGTCGCGGCGCTTCCGATAACCCCCGGATGTCGTCGATCGCGCCGACAATCGCGAGCAGCGCAGCCGCGGCGGTCAGAGCCAGGAACGGTTGGAGTTGCTGATCCAGGATGCCCGGGTAGAGCGCTGCCACGCACCACGCCGTGGCAAGGACCGCCGACACGACCGCGATGCCGCCCCCTTGGGGGGTCGGCTCGTGGTGCGAAGACCGCGCATTGGGGCTTGCCAGGGCATAAGTCCGCAGCCACGGGCGCAGAAGGAGGATAAGCGCCGCGCTTAGGCACGCAGCCACGACCGCCATCGCGCCGACGAGGAGGGGAGCGGGCATCACGTGATCGGATTTTTTGAATGGCCGGCCCTGGACCGCCCAACACCCTCGTATACGAAGCCGGCTTTGATCAAGTCGTCCGGTCGATAAACATTCTTGAGATCAATCATGACTGGGCTTGCCATGACCCGCTTCAGCTGTGCGAAATCGAGCGCACGGAACTGCTCCCATTCCGTCATGATCACCACCGCGTGGGCTCCCTCGGCCGCTGAATACGGGCCATCGCAATAGGCAATTTCGGGGAGTGCCGATTTTGCCTGCTCCATGCCGGCTGGGTCGAATGCCCGAACCTTGGCACCGAGGTCGTGCAATGCGGTAATCAGCGCAATCGACGGCGCTTCGCGCATGTCATCGGTCTCGGGCTTAAAGGTGAGCCCCAGGACCGCAATCGTCTTGCCGCGGATGGAGCCGTCAAGCGCCGCAGTGACCTTGCGAGCCATGCCGCGCTTGCGTTGTTCGTTCACCGCGACCGTGGCCTCGACGATGCGAAGCGACGTGCCGTGATCCTGTGCGGTCTTGATCAGGGCGAGAGCATCTTTGGGCAGGCAATAGCCACCAAACCCGGGCCCGGCCCGGAGGTACTTGGTGCCGATGCGATCATCGAGTCCCATGCCGCGTGAAACGTCTTGCACGTCGGCGCCGACATGTTCGCACAGGTCTGCGATTTCGTTGATGAAGGCAATCTTCGTGGCGAGGAACGCGTTCGCGGCGTATTTGATGACTTCCGCGGTACGACGGCCGGTAAAAAGAATCGGCGCCGAATTCAGATAAAGCGGCTGGTAGAGCTCGGCGATGACAACACGTGCGCGGGCGTCATCGGTGCCGACCACAATTCGATCGGGCTCCTTGAAGTCCTTGATGGCCGTCCCTTCGCGCAAGAATTCCGGATTGGACACGACTAGGAATTCGCCATCCGGCCGAAGCTCGCGCAGCATTCGCTCGATTTCGTCGGCGGTCCCGATTGGGACGGTCGATTTGGTGATAATGACCGTGGAGCGGGATAACAGCGGCGCGAGCTCCGTAACGGCGCTGTACAGATATGAAAGATCGGCATGCCCGTCGATGCGACGTGACGGCGTTCCGACGGCGATGACGACGGCTTCGGCTTGCGGAACCACTGCGGCCGGATCGGTTGAGAACTCCAGGCGCCCTTGCTGGGTGTTGACGCTCACGAGTTCTGTAAGGCCGACCTCGTAGATCGGGATGTCGCCGCGGCGCAGCGCGGCGATCTTGTTGGCATCCTTGTCGATGCATGTCACGTGGTGGCCGAAGTCGGCAAAACATGCCCCGGAAACGAGTCCGACATATCCGGTACCGACGACGACGACGCGCATGCCCGAGTTTCCCTCCCGCTGGCTGTCAATAACAGCGTCAAAGCGCCCGGTCGAGGACTGCCGCGCACTCAACATAAGCCATTGATTTGATTTATCTTGCCCTTCTCCCGGAGCCGTACCGCGATGACGTTTCCGGTGTTATGGCCGATAGGTCACGAGGGGAACTTTGCCGTTGGGGCGCAGAGCGGGCGAGGGCCTTTCGAATTGTTACTATGGTGGGGGACTTCGAGGGGGCTTTGGAGGGGAGGACCAATTGCAACAAATCTGGTCACGTGTTGCGAATGTCGGCCGGCGCGCAATCACGTCTACAGGGCGTCGAGTTATGAACTGGGCCGCTCCACCCAAAGCGCGCTCCCAGGCTCCGGACCAAGACCGGCAGGTCGATCGTGGCACGCGTCTGTTCCAGGCGCTCGATCGTCTCGAGATTCACGGCCTCGCGTTCGGGACGGTGATCAGTATCGGGGCCGGTTCCGGGAGCGATACGATATTCATGGTCAGCCGCTTGAAATGCGCGCGCACTCTCATGATCGAAGCAAACCGCGCGCACGAAGCCGACCTCATTCGCGTGAGAAACGAAAATCAGGACATTGATTTTGTAATTTGCGCCGCGGGACAGGAGGATGGGCAGGCGCATTTCTCGGCGGAATCAAAGATCGGCGGTGCATTGTCGGACGCGGGAGAGGTCGTCGCGCTTCGCTCCATCGATAGTTTGGTGCGGGAGCGCAACCTGCCGCCGCCCTATCTGATAAAATTTGACACTCATGGCGCCGAAGTCCCCATACTTCGCGGGGCTTCCGAGACGCTCAAAGCAACATCACTTATCCTGATGGAGGTCTACAATTTCAAGCATCACTATTTGAACGCGTGGAATCTCACTTTCGATGAAATGAGCCTTCATCTCAAATCGCTTGGCTTCTGGCCGATTGACCTCTGCAACCCTCTCTTCCGTCCTGACGATAATGTTTTATGGCAGATGCACATGTTTTTCCTGAGGTCGAATCACCCTGTCTTCCAGTCCAGCAGCTACACCGGCGCTTAGCGCCGCGAATCGTGGGCTGGTCCCGGTAACCCAATTATTTGTTGGGTCACCCACGACCAAAAGGCGTCATTTTGGCACAAGCTTCCGCTTGCGTGCGGGGGCACGAATGCGGCATCAAGGGGCTCCTTCGCGGCGGGGTTGCTCGCGGGCACCCATAACAATCGGGACTAGTCGATGAACGGGCGCGTGGCCCTCATTACTGGCGTCACCGGACAGGACGGTGCCTACCTTTCCGAGCTGCTGCTCGAGAAGGGATACGTGGTTCATGGCCTCAAGCGGCGCTCGTCGTCGTTCAACACCGGCCGGGTTGATCACCTTTATCGCGACCCCCACGAAGCCAATGTGCGCTTCTTCATGCACTACGGGGATCTGACCGACAGCACGAATTTGATCCGCATCGTGCAGCAGACCCAACCCGACGAGATCTACAACCTGGCAGCCCAGAGCCACGTCCAGGTCAGTTTCGAGACGCCCGAGTACACGGCAAACGCCGACGCGTTGGGAACGCTGCGTCTGCTCGAAGCCATCCGGATTCTCGACCTCACAAAGAAGACTCGCTTCTACCAGGCGTCGACTTCGGAGCTCTTTGGCAAGCCGCTCGAGAAGCCGCAGCGGGAAGAGACCCCGTTCTATCCCCGCAGTCCTTATGGCGCCGCCAAGCTGTATGCCTATTGGATCACGGTGAACTATCGCGAAGCCTATGGGATGCACGCGTCGAACGGGATCTTGTTCAATCACGAAAGTCCCATCCGCGGCGAAACCTTCGTCACCCGCAAAATCACCCGCGCGGTGGCGGCGATCCACCTTGGAATGCAGAACAAGCTCTACCTCGGCAACCTCGACGCCAGCCGTGATTGGGGGCACGCGCGCGACTATGTCGAAGGCATGTGGCTGATGATGCAACAAAGGAAGCCCGACGATTACGTGCTGGCAACCGGGGTCGTCTGCACCGTGCGACGCTTCGTCGAGCTGGCGTTCGCGGAGGTGGGCTGCAATATCGTCTGGAAGGGCAGCGGCCTGGAGGAAAAGGGCATTGCCGAACGAACCGGCGAAATCGTGGTCGCCATCGATCCGCGCTATTTTCGTCCGACCGAGGTAGACTACCTGCAGGGCGATGCTTCAAAGGCCAGGACGAAACTTGGATGGAATCCGAAGACCTCGCTGGCGGAGCTCGTTCGCGAAATGGTGGCGAGTGACATCGAGTTCCTGAAAAAGGCTCCCGAGCGCCGTGCGAGCTATGTCTGAGCCTGTATTCAGCTTGACGGGAAAGCGCGTCTGGGTTGCCGGCCATACCGGCATGGTGGGAGCGGCGCTTGTCCGCCGGCTTGCACGCGAAGACTGCGACGCGGTCACCGCCGACCGGCCCAAGATCGATCTGCGCCGGCAGGAGCATGTCGAGGCGTTTCTCGACGCAACACGACCGCACGCCGTGATCATGGCGGCCGCGCGGGTCGGCGGCATACTCGCCAACTCGCAATCGCCGGCGAACTTCATCTACGACAATCTTGCCATTGCGACCAACGTCATCGAGGCGGCGTGGCGCGCCGGCGTGACCAAGCTTTTGTTTCTCGGCTCCTCATGCATCTATCCGCGCCTGGCTGCGCAGCCGATGCGGGAGGACGCGCTATTGAGCGGTCCGCTCGAGCCCACAAACCAATGGTACGCGGTGGCCAAGATTGCCGGCATCAAGCTGTGCGAGGCGTACCGGATTCAGCACGGTGCTGATTTCATATCGGCGATGCCAACCAACCTGTATGGTCCGGGGGACAATTTCGACCTGATGACGTCGCACGTGCTGGCGGCGCTGATACGGAAGGCGCACGAGGCAAAGACGATGGGTCGCCCGGCGCTGGAGATTTGGGGCAGCGGCAAGCCATACCGCGAGTTTCTTCACGTCGACGACTGCGCGGATGCGCTGGTTTTTCTTCTGAAGCACTACTCGGGGGCCGAGCACGTCAACGTCGGTTCCGGGTCGGAGCTCTCGATCCTGGAGCTGGCTCAGCTGGTCTGCGATGTTGTCGGCTTCCAGGGCAAGATCGTGTTTGATGCCTCCAAGCCTGATGGCATGCCGCGCAAGCTGATGGATTCGTCGCGGCTCGCCACGCTCGGCTGGCAGCCGCGGACTGCGCTCCGCGACGGCATTGCAACGACGTATGCCTGGTATCTGGGTCAGTATGCGACTCAACAGGCAAGATCGGTCGGCTAGAGTTCACGTGCAATGAGCGATCAGGCACATGCCGTCCTCCCCGGGCGGGGCTGTCGCACAGAGAGCGCGGACGTGCGTGCGGACATCGCGATCGTTGTTGGAACCTACAACCGCCTGGACCACGTACGGCAGTGCGTCGCCAGCGTGCTGAAAGAAACATCACGCCCGTTCAAGCTCTATGTCACCGATGCGGGCTCCACCGATGGGACGATCGAGTACCTGAAATCGATCGAGGATCCGCGCGTGATCCCGGTGCTGGTCGGACGGAAACTGGGCCAAGCCAGGGCGTACAACGAGGTGTTCGAGCGGATCGACACCAGGTACGTATGCTGGATCAGCGATGACAACGAGATCGTGAACGGCAGCCTTGACGTTGCCGCGGGCATTCTCGAATCCGACCCCCGTATCGGCATGGTCGCGCTCAAGGTCCGTGACGTGCAGGGTCCCTTCGTCGAGGCCCCTTATATCGGAGGCGTCTCCAAGCTCGGCATCCTCAACGTCAATCAAGGGATGTTGCCGACCGCGGTGATGCGGCAGGTCGGCTTTTTCAGCGACGAGTTTCGCGATTATGGCATCGATCCCGATCTGACCGCCAAGGTGATCCTTGCGGGTTATGATGTCGTTTATACGCGGCAGATCGCCATTCATCATCACCGGCTTTGGCCGGCCGATGCGGAATCTCAAGAGCACCGGCAATTGATGGAAAGGCAGAGCCGCAGCACGGCGCTGCTCGCGGAAAAATACCGTACCCTGCGCCGCTACGATTGGACGTGGAAATGGAAGCGGGCGCTTTGGTACGTGTTTCGCCGCTTGCTCGGAAGACGATTCAGCATTCACAGCCGGACGACTTTCCTCGGGCTGCTTCCGCGTGACTGGAACAATATCCTTGCTACACGTTACGTCCGCATCTTCGATCCGATATTGACGATGAACAAGCCGTACCATTTCCGTCAGCGCTGCCCTCGCTGGCAGCGTGCCGGCCGCTCCGCGGCCGATCGGGCCGCCCCTCGGTCGGCGCTATAAGCAAAAGAAGGGGACAGTGCAGCCAATGTCAGGGTTGCTCGGCAATATTGCGCGGCTGCTGCGACCCAAGGGCCGCTCGGTTGGTGGCCGTCCCGCCGACCAGCCTGATTGGAGTGCCCTGATTGATGCGCAACCCGAACTGTGGGCCCAAGCGCGTGAACGCGCAAAGCGTGGGCTGCGCGTGCTGATTGCCACCAACGTCGGTGGTCATGTGCCCGTCAACATCATGGAAAGCTTTCTCGCCGTGGTGCTGACATGGCGAGGAGCCTCAGTCACGACGCTCCTGTGCGATGGCGTGCTGCCGGGCTGCCTGAAGGCGGAGCATGTCGATCTGCCGGACCCGGAGGACATCGCCGAGCGGCGGCTGCCACAAAAGCTGTGCGCGTCCTGCCGTTGGCGCGGGGAAGCCTCCGTGCAGGACCTCGGAACGGATGTCGTTCGCATCGGTGCGCTGCTCGACGAGAGCCAGAAACTGGAGGCGCGGCGCATCGCGGATACGATACCGGTGCATCAGATTGCCGATTACCGCTATGAAGGTCTCGCCGTCGGCGAACATGCCCTGGCGGGGGCGTTGCGTTACTATGCGCGCGGCGACCTGGCGCGCGAGCGGCAGGGGGAAGCCGTTCTGCGCCGCTACCTGGAAGCCGCGCTCCTGTCCGTCCATGCAACCCGCAGGGTCATCCGCGAACGCAAGATCGAAATTGCCGTCTTCCATCACGGTCTCTACGTGCCGCAGGGGATCGTGGGAGAGGTTTGCCGGTCGATGGGCGTCAAGGTGGTCAATTGGTTCGTCTCATATCGCACGAGTACCTTTCTTTTCAGCCATGGCGACACCTATCACCATACCTTGATGACGGAGCCGACCGACATTTGGGAGTCGATGCCGTGGGGCGACGGGTCCCGGCGTGCCATCACCGACTATCTCAAGAGCCGGTGGTATGGCACACGCGACTGGATTTCCTTCCATGAGAAGCCCGACACCGAGTTCCCGGCGTTCGCCCAAAGCGTCGGCATCGATTTTGATAAACCCATCATCGGTTTGCTCACCAACGTGGTCTGGGATGCCCAGTTGCATTATCCGGCCAACGCCTTCCCCAACATGATCGACTGGATACTCAAGACGATCACCTATTTCGCCAAGCGTCCGGAGCTGCAGTTGCTCATCAGGGTTCATCCCGCTGAAATTCGCGGCACCGTGCGCTCGCGTCAGCCGATTGTCGATGAAATTAGCGCGGCCTTTCCCACTTTGCCGCCCAATGTGTTCGTCATCGGACCCGAAAGTCCTGTGAGCACCTATGCAGCCATGGAGCGGTGCGACAGCGTCATCATCTACGGCACCAAAACGGGAGTCGAGCTGACAAGCGTTGGAATTCCGACCATCGTCGCCGGCGAGGCGTGGATCCGCAACAAAGGCCTGACCCACGACGCCGCATCGGAAGGCGAATATTTCCGGATTCTCGCCCGGCTCCCGTTCGGGCGGCGACTCGATGCTGCGGCGGTCGATCGGGCCTTGCGCTACGCCTTCCACTTCTTCTTCCGCCGTATGATCCCTCTGCCATTCATGCGGCCGACCGGGCGCAGCAATCTTTACATGCCGGCCGTTGAGCGGCTGAGCGACCTCGATCCGAATCGATTCCCCGGCCTCGACGTCATCTGCGAGGGAATCCTGCGGGGTGCGCCGTTCGTCTATCCGTCGGAAAAGATCGATATCCGTGAAGGCAGCGCGGCATGACGCCGCCGGACACCACAAGCGAACGGCCGGTTCGGGTCGGAATGCACGCGCTGATCGATCCGTATGGCGCCGGCGGCTCGGAATCGTCGGTGATGTCGATCATCGACAACCTCAGCTCGCGCGATCTCGGGATTGAGCTGCGAGTGCTGGTACTGCCGAGTTTCGCGGCCAAAATGGCTGAGCGCACCGGCAATCGAAGCATCGTGGTCCCGGTTCCCTTCCGGGAAATCGGTCCGGTGCAGATATCCGCGGGCGGGCGTGTGGGGCGGACGTTGGCATGGACGGGGGGCCTGCGCCCACTGCTGGAGCCGCTGGCGCTCCGGTACGTCGCCTGGCGTATGCGGCCGAGAATGAGCGCCGAGGAAATCGATCAATTTCTCCAGCAGCAAGGCGTGGACGTCCTGCACTTCGGCTATTCGTATAATTTTCCGACCAGGTTTCCGTTCATCTATGAGCCGCACGACATCCAGCACAAGACCTATCCGGAATTCTTCACGCCTCAAGAGCTGTCATGGCGCGATGAGGTTTACATGCGGGGCATTACGTCCGCCGCATTCGTGGTTTGCGGGACGCGGTGGACCAAGGGCAACATCGTGGAGAAGTTCGGCGTCAGACCTGAGAAAGTCGCCGTCATCCCGCGCTATTCGGTCAATGCGCGCGTTCCGGTGGCCGCGCGACGGCAGCAGGAGATCGCCGTCCGGCTGCGCCTGCCGGAGCGGTATGCGTACTATCCTGCAATGACCTTTCCGCACAAGAACCACTTACGCCTCCTCGAAGCGCTGGCGCTCTTGCGGGACCGTCACGGGATGAAGCTCCACCTCGTTTGTACGGGGCGGCTCTTTCAACGGCATCAAGGCGAGCTCATGCAAGCGGTCCGTCGCCTCGGGCTTGAGGATCAGGTGAAATTCCTGGGACCTCTCCCGGAAGACGAGCTGGTGACGGTCTTCGAGCGTGCGTCGCTGGTGGTGTTCCCGTCGCTGTTCGAAGGCCTGTCGCAGGCACTCCTCGAAGCCCTTGCATTCGGCAAGCCTATCGTCGCCGCCAGGCAGTCATCGATCCCGGAAACGGTCGGCGACGCAGCCATTCTGTTCGACGGCTGCGATATCGAGGCCATCGTTGACGCGTTGCATCGCGCCATCAGTCGGCCGGATGTGTTACGCGAGGCTGCCGCCAGGACGAAGGCCCAGCTTGCGCGATATGATTGGGATCGTGCCGCGGTCGCTCTTGCAGCATGCTACAAAAAAGCCGCGGGACGTCGATTGTCGGTCGAGGAAAGTGCGGCCTTGGCGCAGGCAACCGGGTGATCCCGGACTGTTGCATGCATGCGTCAAGTTGACCGCCCGAGCGAAAAACATTTGATTGCAAGTTGCAGTTATATATATCCTTTGAGAATCGAATCATTTGATGCAAGCAAGATGCCGCCTGTCCTTTTGCACCTTCATATTCCGCGGACCGGGGGAAGCAGTCTCAATCTCGCACTACAATCCGGGTTCGCTGAAGAGTCTTTGTACAATTACACGGGATTGAAGGAATTCTTTGTGGACGTCGCCTTCGGGCTGCGCGGCAAAGAAGTTCGTTGCGTAACAGGACATTTTCACTACGGCTTGCACGAATACTTTGAAGACAGCATCTATCTGATCGTCTTACGGGATCCCGTGCACCGCGTCAGGTCCCTATATTCCTACATCAAGCGCAACCCGAACCACCGCATTCACCAGCTGCTCAATGAGCATGTAGGTAACGTCTCACATTTTCTCTCGGCAGTGGGCGACGTATCCAGCCAATTCAGCAATGGCCAGGTGCGGCAGCTCAATTGGTTTCATCGGGCGGGACTTCGCCGGATGGGTGAGCGCCACCTCAAAGAGGCAAAGCGCCATCTGTCGGCCGAAAACTGCATCGTCGCCTTCTCTGAAGATCTCGATCAGCTCGTTGCGAATCTCGGGGCACTGTACGACGTTGCGTTCTCGCCTGTCGGCAGGATCAATGGGAGCGATTGCATCGAGATGGATCGCGATGAGCGCATCGACGATTTGATTCGAAGTCAAAATGAACTCGACATGGAACTTTACCGGTGGGCGCGGAAAAATTTTCCGGCAAGCAACGAGCCCGCCGCCGCAATCCGGATCAAGCGCTGGCTAGCTTCTAAAATACTCCGTCAATCCACCTCCCAGGCGGCGCACTGAAAGCGTTCCTTCGCCTCTTCACAGATTGGCCGGCTAGTGGGCATTGTATCTGTGTTGCACAGGCCGAAGGCAGCCGCATGGCTGCGCAAGGCATGGCCGACCGAGAACTGCGTCATCGTGGCCGGGTTAGGTCGCCAGCGGCGCGGACCAAGATCAGCTTGACGGCGACGTAGTTCAGCGGTGCAAGGGCGGCCGCGACGGCTACCGCCGCAAATTCGCGCGACAGCACACCATTGCGCACGAGCAGGACCAGGAGGCCGGCACCTAAAGCGGCGCTAACCGCGTACCAAACCGCCAGCGGAAAAGTGTTGACGGCACGGACCGGAACTCCGAACACGAATTTCGAATGCACGATATTGGCGAAGACAATTCCCACTGCGAACGCGAGAAGATAGGCGACGATATAATGGACGATCAACAGAAGCAGCCAGTAGCTTGCCAGTGAGACAAGCGTGTTGAGTCCGCCTAACAGCAAAAACGCCAGCCATCGCCGTGCGCGAACAACGACACCGCCTCTGATTGAACGCGATCCTCCGGGGTGGTGACCGCCATCGTCTGGCTCGAGACGCACGGCTTCAGCCGACCGATAGATCTTTGGTTCGCATGTAAAGACGGCGACTCCCGAATTGGATGTAGGCCGGCTCGTATCCGGGCATATCGAATGCACGCACGGTGCGGTCGATCCTCTCGATCGGCCACGTGGGGTCGATCTCCTTGTATTTCGGGATGTCGGATCTTTTGTAGAACCGCCGCGGCAGATCGCTGGGAAATTCGCCCTGCGGACGCGGGCGCAGCTTGCCGTGGATCATCGCCTTCAGATTTTCTTCGACCAGCAGCACGGACTCGTTGGCTGTTTTTTCGTAGAGCTCCTTGACGGTCCAATCGGGGTCAATCGCGAAGCGGCGCTGTGCGAGGATGCCGCCGGCGTCAACCCGAGGCTCCATCAGATGCAGCGTGGTGCCGAACTCGCGGTCCTGATTCAGGATGGCAAAGCTGCACTGGCCGGCGCCGCGATAGTCGGGCAGGGGGGACATATGCAAGTTGATGGCTTGCTCGGAAGCGCGAGCGAGCTGATCGGAGGTAAGGATATCTTCGTGCTCGATGGACAGGAGGATCTCCACACGCGGCCCGGCGGGGTCGAGATCCGACGCCACTGGAATGCCGGCACGGGCCGCCACGGCCGCCACATCAGCGCCCTGCGCCAAATACGGGTTTGCTGGCTGCCTGGTGACGACCTGGATCACCTCGCAGTCGAGCGCGGCCGCTCGCGCCAATAGAATCTCCAGGCACCGACGTCCCACCGGTCTGGTTCCAAGAAAGATCACCCGGCGTGTCATATCTCCAATCCTGCCAGACGGCGAAGATGGTCGGCATACGGCGTTCCGCGCTGTGCCTTGGCGAGCTTGGCGAAGGCTGCCGAATCGATGAAGCCTTGCCGCCAGGCAATCTCTTCCAGCGCGGCGATCTTCAGGCCCTGTCGGGTCTCTACGGTCTGAACGAATTGGCTCGCTCCCAAGAGCGCCTCCGGCGTGCCGGCATCGAGCCAAAGCATGCCGCGGCCAAGCTGCTCGACTGCCAGCTTGCCGGCACGAAGATAGGCATTGTTCACGTCGGTGATTTCCAGCTCGCCGCGGGCAGAGGGCCGCATCTGAGCTGCTATGTCGGAGACCTGCTCGTCGAAGAAATAAAGGCCGGTGACCGCCCAATTGGAGGGTGCGGGGTTCGGCTTTTCGAGAATTTCGATTGGCTTGCCTCGGCCATCGAGCCGCACGATCCCGAACTGCTCGGGCTGCGAGACCTGATAAGCGAAATTGACCGCTCCCCGCGCAAATCGGGCACGCCGCTTGAGGATGGAGCGCAGCGTACCTCCAAAGAAAATATTGTCCCCGAGAACGAGCGCAACGTGCTGACCGGCAATGAAATCGCGGCCGATCGTGAACGCTTCTGCGATGCCCTGCGGCTTGTTCTGCGCGCGATATTCGATTGTGATGCCGAGCGAAGTGCCGTCACCCAGGACACGCCTGAATGACGGAATGTCGGCGGACCGTGTGATCACCAGGATCTCGCGCACCCCCCCGAGCATCAGCACGGCGATCGGGTAGTAGATCATCGGCTTGTCGTAGACCGGCAGGAGATGCTTGTTGACGCCGAGTGTCACCGGGAACAGCCGGCTTCCGGTCCCTCCTGCCAGCACAATCCCACGCATCAGGCCGCCCCTTTGGTCAGGCCCAACCGCCCGCGCCGATAGACTTTGGCGGCTTCTTCGCACCAGGCGCGATTGGCCATGTACCACTGCACCGTTTCGCGCAACGCAGTGTCAAAGGATTTCTCGGCGCGCCAGCCGAGTTGCTGTTCGGTGACGGAGGGGTCGATCGCATAGCGGAAGTCGTGACCCGGCCGATCGGTGACGAAGCGGATCAGGTCCGCATGCCCTCCCGCGAGAGCCGGATTGGGCGCCAGCTCGTCGAGGATCGTGCAGATCGAGCGGACGACGTCGATATTCCGCCTTTCTCCCCGTGAGCCGATGAGATAGGTCGCGCCTGCACGTCCCAGGTCGCCGACACGTTCGAGCGCGGCCGCATGGTCGTCGACGTAGATCCAATCTCGGACGTTCTCTCCGCGCCCATAGACCGGCAATTCACGGCCTTCGCAGGCATTCAGGATGGTGAGCGGGATGAGCTTCTCCGGAAACTGATAAGGTCCGAAATTATTGCCGCAGTTCGTCACGATGGTGGGGAAGCCATAGGTGCGGTGCCACGCCCGCGCCAGATGATCCGCTGCGGCCTTCGATGCCGCATAGGGCGAGCTTGGGTCATAGCGGCATTCGGGGTCGAAGACACCCTGCGCACCAAGCGCACCGTAGACCTCATCGGTGGAGACGACGATGAATTTGAATTGGCTGCGCTCATGCTCCGGAAGCCGCTCCCAATGGACGCGTGCCACATCGAGCAAGGTCGAGGTCCCCACCACATTGGTCTCGATGAAAGGCCCCGGCCCATCGATCGAGCGATCGACATGACTCTCTGCGGCCAGATGGAACACAGTTGTCGGCCGATAGCCTGCGAACAGCTCGGACATCGCGCGCGCGTCACAAATATCCGCCTTGTGAAACCGATAAAGCGGTGATGCTTCAACGTCGCGGCAATTCGCCAGGTTGGCGGCATAGGTGAGCTTGTCGACGTTGACCACCGCACGGCCGCGGCCGACCAGCCTGCGGACCAATGCCGAGCCGATGAAACCGGCACCGCCGGTCACCACGCACCGCGCCGTATGATCGTTATCAGGTCCGTCCATTCCGTTTCCGATCAGTTCGCCGGCGGTCAAGACCGGTTCCCGTTCGCCCAGACTTCCACCGGCCCCCACGGAATCTCCACCGTGCCGAGTTTCGTCCATCCGGATGCGCGGCGCACCCAATCGAGAACGCCTTGGCCGACGGCGGCGGTGAAATCGTCCTTGGACATCGGCCGTGCTCGTTCGCTGGTCGGCTCCGCCAGGAGATAGAGAATATCCGTTTTGGCGTTGTAGTCCGCTGCCAGAATCCGCGTGATCTCCTCGGGGCTTTTGTCGCCGTAGGCTAACTCCCATTGTACCTTGCGGATCTCGAACTGGCGTTGAGTGCGCAAGAGAACGCCGAACGTATAGAGGGCCGTCGGCTGCAGGTGCCGCCACTGGTAATCGAAGCTCGCGTCGATGATCTGCTCGCGGCTCTGCTCACGCTGACGGATCATGGCGTATTCCGCCATCTTGCGATTGGCGGCCGCAAGCTGGATGTCGCGGGCGCTCAAGTTGTAGACGTACGTTACGTATGGGCGCTTGAGCAATGCATAGGCGGTGGCCGGGGTCAGCGCCACCGCCACGACGACGGCAAAGCGGGTGAAGCGTCCCCGTGCGGTTGCTGAGAGCGCGACAATCGAAAATGGAGTTAGCGCGAACAGCAGAAAGCCCGCCAGGCCGAATGCAAGCTGCGGCGCGTCGTCTTCGACGCGGAGCACGCCGACGATCACCAATGGCACCGCGATTGCCAGCCACAGGGTCACGGCGAGGTCGAGGCGGCCTTCGCGCCATGGCCAGAACATCACCGTGTAAAAGCCTGCGAGCAGGATTGGGACCGCCAGTCCGAGCCCACCCAGGTAAGTTACGATGAACTTGAACAGGGTGAATTCGATGGCAGCCGCCAGCGTCTGGTTGAGGCTTGAGCCGGCGGCGCTGTAGAACGCCAGAACGCCGCGCAGGTGTGTCGCAAAATGCCACCCTGCGACAAGGACGAGCGGGACGGCGATTGCCAGGATCGACCACGCCACGTGCCCCCATCCGTATTCCTTGTCGCGCGATCTAAGCCAGAGAAACAACAAAAGAATCGGTGCGCAAACGAAGAACAGATAACCTGACGCTGTAAACCGACTGAGCAGCGTGAGGCTGGCAAACATTCCGAACGCCATGAGCCACGGCAAGCTGCGGCCTTGCTTTGAATTGACGAGGCACAGCACGGCCGACCCGAAAATAAACGCTGCGGGAGGATCCGAGAGCTTCGACGGCAGCTCGTAAACGGGGTCGAACAGACCTTCTGCGCAGAAGATCAGCAGCGGCGCGACAGCGCCGTAGATCGCCGATCCGCTGCGCTGATACACGGCCCAGCCGAGCAGCGCCGAAAAGATTGCGAACGCGATTCCTGTGAACACGAGATGCGAATTCATCGACAGCAGGAAGCCGGGCGGGAAGGCCAGAAAGTGCAGGTAGCCGAGGGGATTTTTCGGGTTGTCGAGAAACATTTGCCAGACGACTGCGGTCTTCGATTTGACCAAGGAGTCGAAGTACAGCTGGAATTGAACGAAAAAGAAACTCGACGTGTCCCCGAGAAACGGATGAAGCGAATAGTATTGACGGTTAATGCGAGCCGCAACGAGACAGGCTAAAATGCTAGTGATTGCTGCCGAAGCCGTAATGACCGCTAACGGCGGAAGGAGTTTCCAGCGAAAAACCACGAGTA
>Ga0114129_10000708_pt1 | contig 42096 bp, 42 predicted proteins | sample RhiMetdeltSRZDD1_FD_80071 | JGI IMG/M metagenome (GOLD analysis project Ga0114129, IMG submission 80071) | Populus rhizosphere microbial communities from Tennessee, USA - Rhizosphere MetaG P. deltoides SRZDD1 (version 2) (version 2) | ecosystem: Host-associated > Plants > Roots > Rhizosphere >...
AGCTCAGGCCACCCGCGGTCCGAGCCGAGCTCGCGGACCCCGCTACAAGCGGAGCCGGATTGTGCCTAGCTCAGGCCACCCGCGATTCGAGCCGGGCTCGCGGCCCCCGCTACAATGGACCGACTTCGAAAAGGTCGACATGCGCGTCGGTGTCGTCACCGACGCGCAGCCGTTTCCCGAAGCCCGCCGTCCCGCGCTCAAGCTGTGGATCGACTTCGGCCCGGAGCTGGGGCTCAAGCGCTCGAGCGCCCAGATCACCGCGCACTACACCGCGCGTGAGCTGGTCGGCCGGCGCGTGATCGCGGTGGTCAACTTCGCGCCGAAGCAGATCGGCCCCTTCGTTTCCGAGGTGCTGGTGATGGGCGCCTACGACGACCGGGGCGAGGTGGTGCTGCTCAACGTCGACCAGCCGGTCGCGGCGGGGAGCAAGATCGGTTAGGCGGCACCGGTCGGCTGCGGCGTGCCGGCGCGCACGTGCGCGTAGCGAATCCCCCACAGCAGATTGCTCAGCCAGCGCGCGAGCTGCGACGTCACGCGCGAGATCTCGCCCTCGTGGACGTCGCAGAAGTGGATCGTCGTCGACCACACCGGAATCAGCAACAAGAGGTAGAAGCGGACACTCAGACCGTTGGCGGCCAGCCGCCCACAATAGCGGCAGCGCGCCAGCCGCGCGTGGCGTGTCGTGAGGATCTCGCCGCGGCGCCGCTCGCGGTACGCGGCGAGCGCCGTCTCGTCCAGGCGCACGCCGCGGCGCGCGAGCTCCGCGGCGAGCACCTCGTGCGCGGCCGCTTCGAAATCGTCGCGGAAGAAGGCCCAGGTATCGAGCAGATCGCCGGTCGTCTGCTCCGCAGCCATCGCGGCGACGTGCCGGCGATCGAGTCCCGCGTGCGGCGCGCCCATCTACGCGGTGGCCGTTTTCTCCCGGCCGGTGAGCCACTTCCAGAAGCCGCCGAGCGCGGCGAGGCCGCCGAGCACGATGACCTTCCAGAAGCGCGCGAACAGTCCCATCTGCGCTGCCTTCACGACGGCCACGCCGGCGCCGCCGGCGACCAGCGCGGCGAGCCCGTACTCGGCGACCTTGTCGGTGCCTTTGACGAATTCCTCGTAGCGTTTGCCCGGCTTGAAGCTGATCCCGCCGATCAGGGCCGGCACGACGGCGCGATCGCGCTCGAAGCTTCTCTTGTCGGTGACGAGGACAATGGAGATGAGGCCATGGCGCCCGAGCACGCGGGTGTTGAAGTTGACGACCTCGTGATCGGCGCCGTCCGCGCGGCCGGAGAGGGCCCAGACCAGGCGCTTGTTCAGCGTGTCGTAGTGCGGCTTCTCGACCCACCCCACGAGGTGCATGGCCGGATGACCCATCAGCTTGCGCTGCGCGTTGGAGCGCTCGGTGCCCTTACGAATGGATTCGAGCAGCGCGGCGGCGTCGAGCGAGGCGCCCTGGTCGTCCTTGATATAGCCGGTGTCTTCGTACTCGAGGACGACGAACCAGTCCGCGTCGCTCTTCGGGATGATCGTGCCGAGCTCGCTGCCGGATGGCGGGTTGCCGACCGCCTGCATCAGCTTCTTGGTGTTCGCCGCATCGATGAAGTAGTAGTCCGCGCCGACGTTGAGGCTGGCGAGGTCGCGGCCGAGGTCGATCGTTGTCGGTCCAGTGATCGGATTGAAGTCGGCGAGATTCGTCGCCGAGGCGGCGCTGCTCAGCAGCAGGACGAGCACGAGCGTAAGCGGCGTCGATAGCCATCCCCTCATGGCGTTCCCTCTTCTGCCGCCGGATGGGCGGTCGGGTCGCCGGCCGCCGGCGCCGCGCGTCGGGCGCGCGCTAGCAGCCACTGCGGAGCGCAAAGCATGACGAACATCAGCCCGTTGGCGAGCAGGCTCTGCCAGAAGCCGTACTCGTACCACCCGGCGGCGATCCACATGGGCAGCAGGCCGAGGAACATCCAGATCCACAGGTATCCGAGCAGCGCGTAGACGACGCCGCGCGCGATGTCTCCCTGCATGGCGATGCTGCTGCCGATCACGAGCGGAAACAGCGTCAACAGGAACGCCAGCACGCAGGCCGCGACCGTGAGCGCGAGGCTCTGCAGCTCACGCCGGCGCCACTCATGGCGGGTCGTGATGAGCAGCCACAGCGTCCCCGACGGGCTCATCATTGGCACGCCGAGCGCAGCGGTGACACCGGAGACTCCCGAGCGGCTCCAGCGCGCGGCAAGGATGACCGTTAGAACGAAGGCGACGACGAAGACCACCGCGACGTCCTGACCGAGTGGGCGACCGTAGATGCAGGTGAGGCCGGAAGCTATGGGTTCGAGGAGCCAGGCGAGCATGCGCGGCCTCTGAATCGACTCTATGGGGCGCGGCGGAGCCGAGTCAACGTTCGCGCGCATGTACACTAACAGGCCGTGAATATTGAGGAGTTCGATTACGACCTGCCACGCGATCTGATCGCGCAAACGCCCGCGGAAACCCGCGAAGCCTCGCGTCTATTGGTGCTTGGCCGGAGCACGGGCGACCTGGAGGACCGCGCGTTTGTCGATCTGCGGCGACTGCTGCGCGCCGGCGACTGCCTGGTCGTCAACGACTCACGCGTCATCCCCGCGCGCGTGCTCGCCGAGGACGACGGGGGCCGGCCGGTCGAACTGCTCTTCGTGGAGCCGATCGACGATCACGCGTGGCGCGCGCTCGTCAGGCCGGGCCGGCGCTGCCGGCCCGGAGCGCATCTGCGCGCGGGCGGTGTCCGTCTGCGTGTGATGGCGACCGATGCCGACGGCACGCGGGTCATCGCCCGCGAGCAGGGTACGATCGCCGCGTTGCTAGAGGCGCACGGCGTTCCGCCGCTGCCGCCGTACATCGAGCGCAACGCCAAGCCCGCGCCCGAGGATTGGGAGCGCTACCAGACCGTGTACGCGGCGACCCCGGGCTCGGTGGCGGCGCCGACGGCGGGCTTACACTTCACGACCGCGATGCTCGACGTGCTGCGCGCGGCCGGCGTCGAGGCTCACAGGATCACGCTGCACGTGGGCCCGGCGACGTTTCGGCCGGTGACCGCCGCCAGCGTCGAGGAGCACCGGCTGCCGGCCGAGCGCGCCTCTGTCAGCGAAGCCGCCGCGCAGGCAATCAACCGGGCGCGCGCCGAGGGCCGTCGCGTGGTCGCCGTCGGCACGACGACGGTGCGCACGCTCGAGAGCGCGGCCGACGCGTCGGGGCAACTGCAGCCGTTCGAGGGCGTCGCCGCGCTCACGATCCGTCCGGGTCACCGCTTCCGCGTGGTCGACGCGCTGCTCACGAACTTCCACCTGCCGCGCTCATCGCTCCTTCTGCTCGTGGCCGCTTTCGCGGGCCGTGAGCGCGTGCTCGCCGCCTACCGCCACGCCGTCGCCGCCCGCTACCGCTTCTACTCCTACGGCGATGCCATGCTGATCATATGAAGCGCGGCGCTTTCGAGCGCCGGCTTTGCCGGCGCGACCGACGGGGGAGGTTCGGAAGGGGGGCGGAGCCCCCCTCCGAGAATTCCTACGGCGACGCCAGGCTGATTGTGTGAGTCGAATGAGTCGAAATAGATCGCGTAAGGGCGCACGGAGCCACTCACCATCTCGACCGTGCCACCCTCGGTGCACGGCGGCCTCGCCGCACTCGCTACAATCATGACATTCGAGCTGCTCGCTACTGATGGCGCCGCACGCCGCGGCCGGCTCACGACTGCGCACAGTGTCGTCGAGACGCCCGTCTTCATGCCGGTCGGCACGCAGGCGACGGTCAAGGCGCTTACGCCGGAGGATCTCGAGAGCGCCGGCGCACAGATCGTGCTCGGCAACACCTATCATCTGTTGCTGCGCCCGGGGCCCGACGTGGTACTCGAGCTCGGCGGGCTGCATCGGTTCATGGGCTGGCCGCGCGCGATCCTCACCGACTCCGGCGGCTTCCAGGTGTTCAGCCTGGCGAAGATCCGCAAGATCACCGAGGACGGCGTTGAGTTCCGTGCACCGCTCGACGGCGCCACGCGCTTTCTGTCGCCGGAGTCGGTCGTCGATATCCAGCGCGCGCTGGGCTCCGACATCACGATGCCGCTGGACGAGTGTCTGGCGTTGCCCGCCACCCGCGAGGCGACCGAGCGCTCGCTCGCGCTGACCCTCCGCTGGGCGGAGCGCGCGCGCGCCGCGCATGCCGCCGGCGACGGCAGCCAGGCGTTGTTCGGGATCGTCCAGGGCGGCGAGTACGACGACCTGCGTGCCGAGGCCGTGGAGCGCACGGTGGCGCTCGGCTTCGACGGCTACGCCATCGGAGGCCTGTCCGTGGGGGAGGCCAAACCGACGATCCTCGAGCTCACCGCACGCGTCGCGGCGGCGCTGCCCGCCGAGCGCCCTCGCTATCTGATGGGCGTCGGCAAGCCGGAAGATCTCGTGGAGAGTGTCGCGCGCGGCATCGATATGTTCGACTGCGTCCTGCCAACACGCAACGCGCGCAACGGTCAGGCGTTCACCTCGACGGGGCCGGTGACGATCAAGCAGGCACAGTGGGTCCGCGACGCCGCGCCGCTCGACGCCGCCTGCGACTGTTACACGTGCCGGACGTTCTCACGCGCCTACCTCCGCCACCTCTTCATGGCCGAAGAGCTGCTCGCGTACCGGCTGCTCACGCTGCACAACGTCCGCTTCTATCTCGGGCTGATGGCGGCGATGCGCGAGGCCATCGTCGCGGGCGCGTTCGACGCGTTCCGTGCTCGGTTTTTCCGAAACTATCGGGTATCCTGACGGCCTTATGAGCCTGTTCTTCCCCGACGTCGCGTGGGCGATGGCGCCTTCGCCGGCCGGTGGCGGCGGTGGCGGCGCCTCTCAGCTGATGCCGACGCTCGTGATGTTCGGCGCGATGTTCGCGATCTTCTATTTCCTGATGATCCGGCCGCAGCAGAAGCAGCGTCAGGAGCGCGACCGCATGCTGTCGGCGATCAAGCGCGGTGACAAGGTCGTCACCACGAGCGGGATGTTCGGCACCGTGACGAATCTCACCGACAAGACCATCACGTTGCGCGTCGCCGACCAGGTGAAGCTCGAATTCGAACGCGGCGCGATCGGCCGCGTCGTGGAGGTGCAGGGCGACAAGGATGCCTAGAAATCTTCGGGCACGCGCCCTCGTTGTTCTCGTCGTTCTCGCCGGCTCGCTGTGGTACCTGTACCCCCCGAAGAAGGCCATCAACCTCGGCCTCGATCTGCAGGGCGGCATCCACCTGGTGCTCGGCGTCGAGACGGACAAGCACGTGGCCAGCCAGACCGATCGCGCCGCAGAGGATTTCAGGGCGGCGCTGGAGCGCCGCGGCATCGCGACGCGGCGGGTGACGCGCGAGGGACTGAGCTCGTTCGTCGTCGAGCTGGCGTCGCCGCAATCGTGGAACGACGCGCTCAGCGTGGCCGGCGAGTTCCAGACGTTCAGTCGCAGCAACGACGACCAGGCGGCGGGGCGGTTCACGATGGCGATGCAGTCGGCGGCGGTCACACGGCTGCGCGACGACGCCGTTCGTCAGGGCGTGGAGACCATTCGCAACCGCGTCGACCAGTTTGGCGTGGCCGAGCCGACCATCACCCGCCAGGGCGACGACCGGATCCTCATCCAGCTGCCCGGAGTACAGGATCCCGAGCGCGCCAAGGCGCTGATCGGCAAGACGGCGCTCCTCGAGTTCAAGCTGCTCGACGAAAAAGCCGACGTCGAGGCGGCCGTGCAGGGACGGGTACCCGAGGGCGACGAGGTCCTCTACCAGCGCCGCGTGGACAAGCAGACGAAGGCCGAGCGCAGGATCCCGTACGTCGTCCAGAAGCGCACGCTGCTGACCGGCGGCGAGCTGACGCGGGCCGAGGTCAACGCGGACCCGAACTCGCCGGGCAACTGGCAGGTGGCCATCGAGTTCACCACCAACGGCGCCCGTATCTTCGGGGAGATCACCGAGCAGAACGTCGGCCGCCATCTCGCGATCGTGCTCGACGGCATCCTCCAGTCGGCTCCGCGGATCAACGAGCGTATTCCGGGCGGGCGCGCGGTGATCACGGGCCAGTTCACCGTCGACGAGGCGCGAGACCTCGCCATCGTGCTGCGGGCGGGTGCCCTGCCGGCGCCGGTCACCGTGCTCGAGGAGCGTACGGTGGGGCCGTCGCTCGGCGCCGACTCTATCCGGCAGGGGATCATCGCCATCGCGGCGTCCGCCGCGATCGTGTTCCTCTTCATGCTCATCTACTACCGCCTGTCCGGCCTCATCGCCGACATCGCGCTGGTGCTCAACCTCATCATCCTGCTCGCGTGTATGGCCGCGTTCGGCGCCACGCTGACGCTGCCCGGCATCGCCGGCATCGCGCTGACGATCGGCATGGCCGTGGACACCAACATCCTGATCTTCGAGCGCATCCGCGAGGAGCTGCGGGTCGGCAAGACGCCTCGCGCGTCGATCGACGCCGGCTTCCATCGTGCGCTGCGGACGATCATCGACACGCACCTCACCGTCATGGTGACGGCGGCCATTCTGTACAACTTCGGCACCGGCCCCGTGAAGGGCTTCGCCGTCTCGCTGTTCGTCGGCCTCGCCGCGAGTCTGTTCACCGCGTACTTCTTCACGCGGTTGCTCTTCGACGTCGTCTACATGGGCCGCCGGAAGGTCGAGACAGTCTCCATATGATCGAGATCTTCCGTAACCCGAATTACAACTTCATCGGTAACCGCCGCTGGGCGTATATCGTGTCCGGGCTGATCATGCTGATCGGCTTGGTGTCGCTGTTCACCCAGGGCCTGCGCTACGACATCGACTTCACCGGCGGAACGCTCGCCCAGGTCCGTTTCGAGAAGACTCCCACGGTCGGCGACATCCGCAAGGCGCTGAGCCGCATCGGCATGGGCGAGGCCATCATTCAGGAGTTCGGCAGCACCAACGAATTCATCATTCGCGCGCCGCTCGGGTCGGCGTCTCCCGAGGAGCTCGCCAAGCGCGTGGAGGGCGCGCTCGCGCAGGAGCCGAGCCTCGGCAAGTCGGAGATCCGCCGCGTCGAGTTCGTGGGCCCGCAGGTCGGCAAAGAGCTGCAGTGGCAGGCCATCTATGCCGTGCTCTTCGGCCTCGTCGGCATCCTGCTCTACATCGCGCTGCGTTTCGATCTCAAGGGCGGCGTTGCTGCCGTCATCGCCGTGTTCCACGACGTCATCGTCTGCTTGGGGGCGTTGTCCCTCATGCACCGCGAGTTCTCGCTGCCGGTGCTGGCCGCGCTGCTGACCATCATCGGCTACTCCGTGAACGACACCATCGTGGCCTATGACCGCCTGCGTGAGAACCGCGGCAAGACCAGCGCGCGGGGCCGGTCGTTCGCCGATCAGATGAACGACGCCGTCAACCAGACCCTGTCGCGGACGATCCTGACGGCGCTCACCGTGTTCTTCTCCACAGCGATTCTGTTGTTTTTCGGCGGCAAGACGCTCGAGGACTTCGCCTTCGTGCTGTTCGTCGGCGTGATCACTGGCACGTATTCGACCACCTACGTGGCGGCGTCGCTCGTGGTCGACTGGACGCTCTACATCGAGGGACGGCTCGGCACGCGCAAAAAAAGGCTGGCCAAAGCCGGAGAAGCGCGTAAAATCACATGATTACACAGAGGTGCCGGCCGTTTGACCCAGCTGCAAGCGCTGATAGAGGAGATCCCAAAGTATCAGCCGGGCGCGGACCTGGCGGTGCTGGAGCGCGCCTACCGGTTCTCTGAGCGCTCGCACCGAGGCCAGCAACGCGCATCCGGCGAGCCGTACGTTTCCCACCCGCTCGAAGTCGCCAACCTCCTCGTCGGCTTCAAGATGGACGTCACCACGGTCACCGCCGGCCTGCTGCACGACGTTCTCGAGGACACGGGCGCCACCAAGGCGGATCTGGAGGCCGAGTTCGGCAAGGAGATCGCCGAGCTCGTCGACGGCGTGACCAAGCTCGGCAAGCTCGCGTTCTCCTCGCGCGAGGAGCGCCAGGCCGAGAATTTCCGCAAGATGCTGGTGGCGATGGCGCGCGACCTCCGCGTGCTCATGATCAAGCTCGCCGACCGGCTGCACAACATGCGGACCCTCGACTACCTCGCCGCCGACAGGGGCCGCAAGATCGCCCAGGAAACGCTCGACATCTACGCGCCGTTGGCGCACCGGCTCGGCATGGCCAAGGTCAAGGCGGAGCTCGAGGACCTGGCGCTGCGGACGCTGTCGCCCGACGCCTACATGGATCTGCAGAAGCGCGTCGCCAAGCGGCGCCTCGAGCGCGAGACGGACATCAACCACGTCATCGCGATCATCGAGCGCAAGCTGGCCGAGGTCGGCATCGAGTCTCAGATCCGGGGGCGGCCCAAGCACTTCTACTCGATCTTCAAGAAGATGCACGACCAGGGTCGCGAGTTCGACGAGATCTACGATCTCACCGCCGTCCGCGTCATCACGAGCTCCGTTCGCGACTGTTACGGCGCGCTCGGCGTGATCCACTCGCTCTGGAAGCCCGTTCCTGGCCGATTCAAAGACTTCATCGCGATGCCGAAGGTCAACATGTACCAGTCGCTCCACACGACCGTGATCGGTCCCAAGGGCGACCCGGTCGAGATCCAGATCCGTACCTGGGAGATGCACCGCATCGCCGAGGAAGGCATCGCCGCCCACTGGCTCTACAAGGAAAAGAAGACCGGCAAGGACAAGCTCGACGAGTCGCTGCTCTGGCTGCGCCAGCTGATCGAGACCCAGCAGGACACCAAGGATCCGCGCGAGTTCCTAGACAGCGTGCGCGTCGACCTGTTCCCGGACGAGGTCTACGTCTTCACGCCCAAGGGCGATGTGAAGGCGCTGCCCGACAGCTCGACGCCGATCGACTTCGCGTTCGCCGTCCACACCAAGGTCGGCGAGCACTGCGTGGGTGCCAAGGTCAACGGCAAGCTGGTCCCGCTGCGCACCACGCTGCGGCAGGGCGACATCGTCGAGATCGTGACTTCGCCCAACCAGCATCCGAGCCGCGACTGGCTCAAGTTCGTGAAATCCACGCGGGCGCGCACCAAGATCAACCAGTGGCTCAAAGTCGAGGAGCGCGCGCGCTCCATCGAGCTGGGCCGCGAGCTGTTCGAGCGCGAGGCGAAGAAGTACCGCCTGAATCCGACCGCGCTGCTCAGCGGCGAAGAGATGCAGCGTGCTGCCGCCGACCTCGGGTATCCGACGGCCGACGACGTGCTGGCGGCGGTCGGGTACGGCAAGGCGTCGATGCATCAGCTGCTGAACAAGCTGGCGCCGGGTGCCACGCTCGACACCGTCGAGCGTCCGCGCGCGGCCGCGACGGGAACGCGCGCGAAGACCGACCAGGGCGTGCGCATCCGCGGCGTCGACGACCTGCTCGTGCGCTTCGCGAAGTGCTGCAACCCGCTGCCCGGAGATCAGATCGTCGGCTTCATCACCCGCGGCCGCGGGCTCACCGTCCACGCACGCGACTGCCTGACCGTCGCCAAGAGCGTGCTCGACCGCGAGCGGCTGATCAACGTCGAGTGGGACGTGGAGACGCCGGCCGCCGAACCGCCCAAGCGCCCGGTACGCATCGCCGTCTACATCGGCAACGATCGCCCCGGCCTCCTCTCCGAGATCACGGGGGCCATCGGCAGCAAGAACGGCAACATCACCAAGGCCGAGGTCACCGTCACCGACGACCGCCGCGGCATCAACAACTTCGTCGTCGAAGTGGCCGACCTGAGCCAGCTGCAGGACATCATGACGGCGATTCGCGACGTTCCCGATGTGATCAACGTCGAGCGCGTTCGAGGGCTCTGACGCGTTCCTGAGCCGATGACCAAGTCGCAGTTCGAGGCGCTCGTCGCACGGGCGATGCGCAGCCTGCCGAAGACCTTCCGGGAAAAGATCAAGAACATCGCCGTCGTCGTCGAGGACTGGGCGGACGCGGAGACGCTGGCGGAGATGGGCATCGAGCCGCCCGACACGCTGTACGGTCTCTATCGCGGCATCGATCTCACTCGTCGGGACGGTTCGTACGGCAATGTCCTGCCCGACGTCGTGACGATCTACCAGGGACCGATCGAAGAGGACGCGGCCGACGAAGAGGAGATGGCGGAAATCGTCCGCGAGACCGTCGTCCATGAGCTCGGCCATTACTTCGGCCTCGACGACGAAACGATGCACCGTATCGAAGAAGACGAAAACTAACCCCCACCCGCGGCAGCACGACAACCCCGGCAGTGGTCTAGGCGCGACGGGTAAGTTTTGTGTTGACAGGCGGTTTCAGTTGTCCGTATTGTTTCAGCGGATGCTGAAAGCCCGGGGGCAAGAGAAAGATGCTGAAATCCGGGGAGATTCGGCGGCAAGTCGCTCAGCGCCTGCGGGAGCTCTTTCCCAAGGCGAAAGGATGGGAGGAGCTCGCCGATCTCCGGGCCGCCGGGAAACCCGTGGATGTCGCGGTGAAATTTCGCCTTGGCGAGGCGGAGCGCCTTGTGCTCGTTGAGGTAAGCTCGCTCGGGCAGCCGCGGCACATCCGTGCCGCCGTCACGCGTCTCGGTGAGATCCGGCGTGACCTCCCGGTGGCATATCCCGTTGCCGCCGCGGTCTACATCGGCCCGCAGAGCGCGCGCATCCTCAAGGACAACAACCTCGGCTACCTCGATCTGTCCGGCAACTGCTACCTGGCCTTCGACCACGTCCTGATCGAAAAGGAAGGCAAGCGCAACGTCCGGCCGTCCACGCGACCGCTGCGCTCACTCTTCGCGCCGCGCGCGACCCGCGTCGTGCGCGTGCTGCTCGCCGAGCCCCAGCGCGACTGGCGCCTCGAGGAGCTGGCGAAGGCCGCCGAGGTCAGCCTGGGGCACTCGCACAACGTGATCAGCCGGCTGGAGGACCTGCGCTGGGTCGAGCGCGATCACGCGCAGCGCATCCATCTCGGCAAGCCCGCCGATCTGCTCGAGGCGTGGCGCGAGTCGTATACATACCGCGCCAACGAGATCGCCTCGTACTTCGTGCCCGAGCGCGTGAACCGGCGCTTGATGACGGAGGTCGCGCGCGCCGCCACGGCCGAGGGCCGCCGCTACGCGTTCACGCTGAGCGCCGGCCTCTCGCTGGTGGCGCCGCCACCCCGCCTCACCGAGGTCCACTGCTACGTCGAGGGGGATCCCGCGCCGATCGCGGCCGCCCTCGGTCTGCGACGCGCCGGCGAGACCGACGGGGCGCTGCACCTGCTCGCCCCGTACGACCCCGGCGTGTTTTACGGTGGACCCGAGAAGGCCGGCCTGCGCGTCGTCAGTCTGCCGCAGCTCTACGTCGATCTCATCGGCAACGGACCACGCGGCGCCGAGCAGGCCGAGCACCTGCGCCGCGAGGCGATGGGGTTCTGATCGCGACATTCGCGTCGCGACGGCTTTCACATCGCGACGGCGACAGGGAGGGAGGTGAAACTTCAATGGCAAAGAAGAAGAAGGCGGCCAAGAAAAAGAAGAAGTAAGGCGCTTATGCGTCACCGGTGGAGGGTGGCGGCCCTCCACCAGTCACCAGACGGGAGGGGGCCAACGCCCCCTCCCGTCTGTGCTTAAATGACCTTCGTGACTTTGCCCGCCTTCAGGCAGCGCGTGCAGACGCGTACGCGCTTGGCGCGCCCGCTGACGAGGGCGCGCATCGACACGAGATTCGGAAGCCACCGCCGGCGCGTCAGCTTGTGCGCGTGGCTGATGGAGTTGCCGACGGAAGGGCCTTTGCCGCAGACATCACACCGCTGAGCCATGATCACTCCTCGAATTGCGTTGCGGACCGCCTGAGGCGGAGCGCGATCAGCTGGAAACGACCAGGTTTTATATCACGATGACCGACAGCCGGCAAACCCGCGCGCCCGTCGGCCTCGGCACGCCGCTACAGTACGTGAAGGGCGTGGGGCCGCACCGCGCGAAGCAGCTCGAGAAGAAAGGCCTCGTCACCGTCGCCGACGCCCTGTTTCATCTGCCGCTGCGTCACGAGGACCGCACGCGCTTCACGCCGCTGGCCTCGATCCGTCCCGGCGAGACGGTGACCTGCGCCGGCGTCATCACCGGCATCAGCGCGCCGCCTCCGCGCACGCGCAAGCCGCTCGTGCTGCTGCTGCGCGACGAGAGTGGGTGGGGCACGGCGACGATCTTCGGCCGCCCGTGGATCGCGCGAGCGGTGTCGCGCGGGCAGCGGTTGATTGTGCACGGCCGGGGCTCGCGCTACGGCGACAAGACGACGCTGCAGGTGCAGGAGTGGGAGACGGTGGAGGCTGCCGACGACGCGCCGATTCACGCCGGCGCGCTGGTGCCCGTGTACTCGACCACCGAGGGGCTGCCGCAGCAGACGCTGCGCGCGCTCTTGTGGCGGCTGGTCGAGGCGCACGCCGCCGACGTCGAAGAGACGCTGCCCGACGCCGTGCGCGCGCGGCGCGGGCTTCAGCCGCTGGCCGACGCGCTGCGCGGCGCGCACTTCCCCGCGACCGAGGGCGAGCGAGTGGCAGCGGTGCGCCGGCTGGCGTTCGACGACTTCCTGCTGCTGCAGCTGGGACTCGCCATCCTGCGCTCGCGCACCACGCGGCAGAAGGGCGTGTCGATGCGGCCGCGCGGCGAGCTGCTCGGGCGGCTGCGCGCGAGCCTGCCGTTTACGCTGACGCCGGCGCAGGAGCGCGTCTGGGACGACGTCCGGCGCGACATGGCCGCGCCGTATCCGATGCACCGGCTGCTGCAGGGCGACGTGGGCTCGGGCAAGACCGTGGTCGCCGCGCTCGCGGTCTGTGCCGCCGTCGAGGCGGGCTACCAGGCGGCGGTCATGGCCCCGACGGAGATCCTCGCCGAGCAGCACCTCGCCACTTTCCGCCGCCTGCTGGAGCCGCTCGGCATCGGCGTGACGCTGCTGACCTCGGGCCTCAAGCCGCGCGAGCGGGCGGCGCGGCGCGCGGCGATCGTGGCGGGCGAGATCGGCTGCGTCATCGGCACCCACGCGCTCGTGCAGGAAGCGGTCGAGTTCCGGCGTCTGGGTCTCGCCGTCGTCGACGAGCAGCACCGCTTCGGCGTGCACCAGCGCGCGCGGCTGAAGGGCAAGGGCGAGCGTCCCGACGTCGTCGTCATGACGGCGACGCCGATTCCGCGCACGCTCGCGCTGACCCTCTACGGCGATCTCGACGTGAGCGTCATCGACGAGCTGCCGCCGGGGCGCAAGCCCATCCAGACGCTGGCGCGCACGGAGTCGCGGCGCGCGCGGATCTACGAATTCTTGAAATCGCAGGTCGCGGACGGGCGCCAGATCTACGTCGTCTACCCGCTGGTCGAGGAGTCCGAGCAGATCGACCTCAAGGCCGCGACCGACATGGCGCAGCACCTGCAGCGCGACGTGTTTCCCGAGCTCCGCGTCGGACTGCTGCACGGACGTCTGTCGAGCGACGACAAGGACGCCATCATGCGGTCGTTCAAGGCCGGCGCCATCCAGGTGCTCGTGGCCACCACCGTCATTGAGGTCGGCATCGACGTGCCGAATGCGTCGGTCATGCTGATCGAGCACGCCGAGCGGTTCGGCCTCTCACAGCTGCACCAGCTGCGCGGCCGCGTGGGGCGTGGGCCGTGGAAGTCGTACTGCATCTTGCTCACGAGCGGACGGCTCAGCGAGGACGCGCAGCGTCGCGTCGGCGCCATGGTCGAGACGAACGACGGCTTCAAGATCGCGGAGGTCGACCTGCAGCTGCGCGGCCCCGGCGAGTTCTTCGGCACGCGCCAGTCCGGACTGCCGGAATTCCGGGTGGCCGACCTGCTGCGCGATGCCGCGATCCTCGAGGAGGCGCGGCGCGAGGCGCAGACGATCATCGCGGAGGATCCGCAGCTGCGACAACCCGCGCACGGCGGTCTGCGGCAGGCGCTGCTCACGCGCTGGCGCGGCAAGCTCGACCTGGCGAGCGTCGGCTGACGTGCGCATCATCGCCGGCGCGTACAAGGGCCGGCGGCTGACCACGCCGCGCGGGGCGACGACGCGCCCGACCGCCGACCAGGTCCGTATCGCGCTGCTCGACACGCTCGTACCGTGGCTGCCCGACGCGCGCGTGCTCGACCTGTTCGCGGGCGCCGGCGGCGTCGGGCTCGAGGCGCTCTCGCGCGGCGCCGCGCACGCGACATTCGTCGAGCGCGACGGCCGCGCGGTGCAGGCCCTGCACGCCAACGTCGCGACGCTCGGCGTCGCGCCGGCCGCGCGCGTCATTCGCGACGACGTCCGCCGCGCGCTCGCGACGCTCTCCCGCGGCGGCGGCCGGTTCGACGTCGTGTTCCTCGATCCGCCGTACGACGGCGACGACGTGGCCGCGACGCTCGACGCGCTCGGCGACGCCGCGCTGTTGGCCGACGGCGCGGTCGTCGTCGCGCAGCATCTGACCAAGCGCGCGCCGGCCGCGAGCGCGGGCGCGCTGAGCGCGTTTCGGACGCGGCGTTTCGGGGAGACGACCTTGACTTTCTTTCGAGCGGGCGGCTACGATGCGACGTCTAAATTCCCGTCCGAGCGAGGGTAATCGGTGGCCAAGCGCGCGGTGTATCCGGGCATGTTCGACCCGCTGCACAACGGTCACGTCGACGTGATCCAGCGCAGCCTCGCCATCTTCGATGAGGTCATCGTCGCGGTCGTGGCCAACCCGTCGAAGCAGCCGCTGTTCACGGTCGAGCAGCGCCTGGAGATGATCGACGAGGCGACGACGAATCTCGGCGTCGGGCCGCATCTCCGCATCGTCTCGTTCGACGGGCTGCTCATCGATCTCGTCGCGCGCGAGCGCGCCGACTGTATCGTGCGCGGCATCCGCGCCGTGTCGGACTTCGAGTACGAGTTCCAGATGGCGCTGATGAATCGCAAGCTGCGCTCCACCGTCGAGACGGTGTTCCTGATGCCGCACGAGAAGTACACGTACATCTCCTCGCGGCTCATCAAAGAGGTGGCGAGCTTCGGCACGTCGGTGGCCGGCATGGTGCCGCCCGTCGTCGAGAAGCGCCTCACCGAAAAATTTCCGCTCAAGTGATGCTCGCCGACCGCCTCAAGACGCTGGCGCCGTCCTCGACCCTTGCCGTGCAGGCCAAGGCGCGCGAGCTGCGCGCCAAGGGCATCGACGTGATCTCGTTTGGCGCCGGCGAGCCCGACTTCGACACGCCCCAGCGCATCAAGGACGCCGCGGTCGAGGCGATGCGCCGCGGGCAGACGAAATACACCGAGGTCGGCGGCATCCCCGAGCTGCGCGCTGCGGTGTGCGCAAAGCTCAAGCGCGACAACGGCCTCGAGTACACGCCGGCCGAGGTCCTGGTCTCCTGCGGCGCCAAGCACACGCTCTACAACATCGCCACCGCGCTGCTGAACCCCGGCGACGAGATGCTCGTGCCGAGCCCGTTCTGGGTCTCGTATCCCGAGCAGGCGCGCCTGCTCGGCGCGGTCCCGGTCGCCGTCGAGACGCGCGAGGCGACCGGGTTCGATCTCGATCCCGAGCGCCTGCGTGCGTCGCTCACACCGCGCACGAAGGTTGTCGTGCTCAATAGTCCCAACAACCCGACCGGCGCCGTCTTCTCGCGCGCGGCGCTCGAAGACGTAGGCCGCGTGGCGGTCGAGCGCGGGCTCTGGCTCGTCTCCGACGAATGCTACGAGTCGCTGACGTTCGAGGGGCGCCATCTCTCGGTCGCGTCGCTTGCGGCGGAGATCAAGGCGCGCACGATCGTCGTCAACACGTGCTCGAAGGCGTACGCGATGACGGGCTGGCGCATCGGCTACGCCGCCGGTCCGCGTGAGCTGATCCGCGCGATGACCGACGTGCAGAGCCAGGTGACGTCGAATCCGTCGTCCGTCGCGCAGTGGGCTGCTGTGGAAGCGCTCTCCGGACCGCAAGACGAGGTGGCCAAGATGGCGGGGGAATTCGACCGTCGGCGGCGGCTCATCGTCGGCGGGCTCAACGCGCTCCCCGGCGTATCGTGCGTGATGCCGAAGGGCGCGTTCTATGCGTTCGCCAACGTCTCGGGGCTGTTCGGGCGAACGTGGGCACAGGGGAGCGCGCGCACCACGCTGAAGGGCTCGCTCGACGTGACGAGCTTCCTGCTGGAAGCCGCGCGCGTGGCCGTCGTGCCGGGTGTCGATTTCGGCTCGGACGCGCATGTGCGGCTCTCGTACGCGACGAGCGACGCGCTCATCAGCGACGGCCTCGAGCGGATGAAGGCCGCGATCGCCAACCTCGGCTGACCGTGTCCGAGCCGGACGACGTTGCCCTCGAGGCGGCGTCGCGGGCCCGTGTCACCCTCGTCCTCGGCACCAGCGACACCGGCAAGACTTCGTTGATCGCGCGCCTCGCCAGCGCACTGGCGGCACGAGGCGAGCGCGTTGCCGTCGTCGATGCCGACGTTGGCCAGTCGGAGATCGGCCCACCGACCACCGTCGGCCTCGGTCGCGTGGCGGGCACGCTCGGCCGTCTCGGCGACGCCGAAGTGCTCGCGCTGGAGTTCGTCGGCGACACCTCCCCCGTGCGCTACATCCGCGAGACGGCCGAAGCGACGCGCCGCCTGGTGCGCCGCGCGCTGGACGCCGGCTTCGAGCGCGTGCTCGTGGACACGGGCGGCCTCGTCGAGGGCCCGCTCGGCATCGCACTCAAGCGCGCGAAGATTCGCGCGGCCGATCCGGACCTGGTACTCGTGCTGCAGCGACGCGACGAGAGCGAGCCCATCGCACGCCTGCTCGACGGCGCCGCGCGGCCGCGCGTCGTCCGGCTCGCTCCGTCGCCTGCCGTGGTGCCCCGCACGGCGACGAAACGCCGCGAGCATCGCGAGCGGGTGCTGCGTCAGTACCTGGCGCGCGCCACGACCATCGCGTTGCCGACGTCGCGCGTGCCCGTGAAAGATCGCCGCGGAGAAACGCTCACACATGTTGACGAAGGACTGATTCTCGGTGTGCTTGGCGCCGATGGAGAGACGCTCGGCATCGCGCGTGTGCGCGCGTGCGAGCCGAAGCATGGGAGGATCGTCGTCGACACGCCGGTGGCTGCCGATCGAATCGCGGGCCTCGTGGCCGGCCGCGCGACCTGGCGCGAGTAACGAGCGAATGAGCGCCGACGCGCCGCGGGGAAAACCCGGGCGCGCCGGCGCGGCGGCCGTTACTTGGTGCTGGTGCTGGAGCTGCTGCCGCTCGGCGAGGTGGACGCCGAGCCGCTGACGCTACCCGAAGCGCTGCCACCCGACGGCGACGTCGTGGTGGTGTCGGTCGACTTGGACGTCGAGGACGTCGACGACGTGTCCGAGGACCGCGGTGTGGTCGTCGGTGAGGCCGACGGGCTCGTGCGGTCCGGCACCGTGCCGACCCGCTCGGTCTCCGTGCGATTGCACGCGACCGTCATGCCGCCTGCCAGCGCGAGGGCACAGAGGCCCGATAGCAATTTCTTCATCACCCAAGATCCTCCCTTGTGGGGTGTGTTTCGACCCGTCGCCGTAGGCTGCAACGCCCATGCCCGTGGTACGATGCGAGCCCGCGTCCGTATTTCGCCGTACGCAAAGGAGACTCGCGGCATGAAGCTCGAAGGCTCGCACGACGTGCCGGCGCCGCGTCAGAAGGTCTGGGACGCGTTCTTCGATCCCGCGCGCCTGCAGCAGGCGATTCCCGGCTGCGAAAAGCTCGAGTCGATCGGCCCCGACGAGTACAAGGCGACGATGAAAATCGGTGTCGGCGGGGTGAAAGGCACCTTCGAGGGCAAGGTGCGGCTCAGCGAGAAGAAGCCGCCAGAGTCTTACAAGATGGCGGTGGAGGGCACCGGCGGCCCCGGATTCGTGCGCGGCGAAACCGTCATCACGCTCAGCGACGCGGAAGGCGGCGGCACACGAGTTGCCTACAACGCCGACGTTCAGGTCGGCGGACTGATCGCCTCGGTCGGCCAGCGCATGCTCGGCGGGGTGTCGAAGATGATGGCCGACAAGTTCTTCGGCAAGATGTCCGACCTGCTCAAGGGCACCTAGTCGGTGGCGTCGCGCTACCTCGAGCCGCGGATCGAGCGCGCCTCGCGCGCCGACATGCGACGGCTCCAGGCCCGGCGCCTTCGCGAGCAGGTCGCCCACGCACGCGCGCACAGCCCGTTCTACCGCCGCAAATTCCGCGGCATGCCCGCCGTGAAAACGCTCGACGACCTGCGGCGTCTTCCGTTCACGACCAAGGACGAGCTGAAGGACAACCAGGCGGCCAAGCCGCCGTGGGGTGACCTGCTCGCCGTGCCGTTCGAGGACGTGCTGCGCGTGCACATGACCTCGGCGACGACGGGACGTCCGCTCGCGTTTCTCGACACGAAGGACGACTGGCACGGGTTCTATCACGCCTACGCGCGCTCGCTCTACGCCTTCGGTGTTCGGCGCTCCGATATGGTGATGGCCGCGTTCTCGTACGGCCCGTGGATCGGCTACTGGTCCGGCTTCTATGCGGCGCAAGAGCTCGGCTGCCTCGTGTTCCCAGCGGGCGGTCTCTCGACCGAGCAGCGCCTGGACGCGCTCGTGACGTGGCCGATCACCGTGCTCGGGTGCACGCCGTCGTACGCGCTGTTCCTCGCAGAGCAGGCGGCGAAGAAGGGGCTCGATCTCGCCAAGGACACGAAGATCCGCATCACCTGGCATACGGGCGAGCCGGGCGCGTCGATCCCCGCGACGAAGGCGCGCATCGAAGCCGCATTCGGCGCGCAGGCCTATGACCTGCCAGGACTCACGGAGATTGCCGCCTGGGGCTTCGAGTGTGACGCGCGCTCGGGGCTCGTTCACGTGCACGAGGACTACTGCTATCCCGAGATCCTCGACGAGGCGGGTGAGCCGGTGAAGCCCGGCGAGCGCGGCGAGCTCGTGTTCACGAGCCTCTACCGCAAGGCGATGCCGCTCATCCGCTATCGCACACGCGATGTCGTGCAGCTCGCGGACCGGCGCTGCCCGTGCGGCCGCACGCTACTGGCGCTCGAAGGCGGAGTGCTGGCGCGGCAGGACGACATGAAGAAGGTCCGCGGGATCATCGTGTACCCCCGTCGTGTCGAGGAGCTGGTGCGACCGTTCGCCGGCGTGGACGAGTTCCAGATCGTCTTTCGACGCCACGAGGGCCTGGACGATATCGTCGTGCGCGTCGATCCCTCGCCCGATCTGTCCCGCACCGAGTGCGACGGCTTGTGCGCCCAGCTGAGCGACGCGCTGCGCGTCGGCCTCGGCATCCGCGTCACCGTCGAGGCGACCGCGCCCGGCGCGCTGCCGCGCTGGGACCACAAGGCGCGGCGCGTGAAGGACGAGCGCACGGAAGTTCCGTTTTGAGGTCGGCGGTTGGCATGCGCCGACTGCTTGTGGGTGTCGTCGTCGGCGTCGTCGCGATGGCGACGCGGATTGATGCGGAACCCAAGGCGGCGCGCATCGCGTTCCTGTGGGACCAAACCTTAGGAGAGATGCCTCCGGAGATCTGGTCGGCCTTCCACGACGCTTTGCGGACGCGTGGTTGGGAAGAAGGACGCAAATTGACGATCGAGCGCCGCACGGTCGAGCGGTCGGCCCAGGCGGCGATCGCCGAGGAAATGGAGCGGCTGAAGGTGGACGTGATCGTCGCATCACCACCCTCAGCATTCGCGCTTCGACCCGGCACCAGCGCGGACGGTCGTAGGACGCCAGTCGTCTTTGCTGCGGTCTCGGATCCCGTGGCCGCGAAGATGGTCGCGACGCTCTCGCGTCCGGGCGGCAGCATGACAGGCGTCTCCTATCGTGGTCTGGAGCTCAACGCAAAGCGACTTCAATTGCTGACCGAAGCGCTCCCGGGCGTAACGCGCGTCGGCGTCCTGGTGCCCGCGGAGCATGAGCTACGCCAACGGATGCGTGACGACGTCGCCGCGGCAGCAAAGAATCTCAAGGTCGCGTTGCTGTTCCACGAGGTCTCGCGGGACGATACGCCAAACCGGTTGATTGCCGTGTTCGATGAGTTAGTGCGCGATCGCGCTCAAGCGGTGCTCGGACTCCAAGGGCCGCAATTTCTCCGCTATCGAGAGCACCTCGCGGAACTCAGCATTAAGCATCGCTTGCCCGGCATTTTCGAGCTCGAGCTATACGCCGACGCGGGCTGCCTCATGGCGTATTCGCCGAGCCTCGTGGAGGTGTATCGGCAAGCGGCGGATTACGTCGACAGGATTCTCCGAGGCGCGCGTCCCGCCGATCTGCCCGTGGAGCAGCCGCGGAAGCTGAACCTCGTAGTGAATCTCAAGACGGCCCAAGCAATTGGCCTTACGGTACCCCCCGCGTTTTTGCTCAGGGCCGATCGCGTCATTCGCCAGTGACATACTGCTACGTAGCCGACAAAAAGGGGTGCGAGTGAAGGCGGCGTACTTCAAGGAGCACGGCGGCAGCGACAAGATCCTCTACGGCGACTATCGCGACCCCGCGCCCGGCGCGGGCGAGGCCCTCGTGCGCGTGAAGGCGTGCGCGCTCAACCACGTCGACATGCTGCTGCTCGACGGCCGCTTCCCGCCCCCGGAAGGGTTGCCGCACGTCAACGGCTGCGAGGTGACGGGCACTGTGGAAGCCCTCGGCGCCGACGTCAAGGGGCTCGCGCGCGGCCAGCGCGTGATCGTGTTTCCCGGGTTCTCGTGCGGCTCGTGCGAGTTCTGTCTACGAGGCGAGCGAACCGTCTGCCTGCGCTACGGCTATCTCGGCGCCCACAAGGATGGCGGCTACGCGGAGCTGGTGAAGGCACCGGCCGCGAACCTGCTGCCCCTCGCGGACTCGATCTCCTTCGAGACCGGCGCCGCCGTGCCGCTGGCGATGCTCACGTCGTGGCACGCGCTGGTCGCGCAGGCGCAGCTCAAGCCCGGCCAAACCGTGCTCGTGCAGGCGGCGGGCAGCGGGGTGGGCAGCGCGGCCATCCAGATCGCGCGGCTCATCGGCGCGCGCGTGATGACCACGGTCGGCAGCGACGACAAGCTCGAGTTCGCGCGCGGGCTCGGCGCCGAGCACGTCGTGAACTACCGCACGCAGGACTTCGTCGAGGAGGCGAAGAAGTGGACGGCCAAGCGCGGCGTCGACGTCGTCGTCGAGCACATCGGCGGAGAAACGTTCGAGCGCTCGTCGTACGCGCTCACGCGGCTCGGCACGCTGGTCTCCATCGGCTCGCACGACACCCACTGGGGCCGGCTCGACCTGCGCCACGTGTACAGCAAGAATCTGCGGATTGTCGGCACCAATCTGGGCTCGATCGTCGAGCTGCGCACGGTGCTGGAGTACGTCGCGTCCGGCCGGCTGGTCCCGGTGATCGACCGCGCGTTCGCGCTGAAAGACGCGCGCGCCGCCGTGCAGCACGTGCTCGATCGGCGAAACAAGGGAAAGGTGCTGCTGGTCCCTTGACCCTGGCCGCCGTCCTCGAGCGCGCCGCCCTCCGACGCCCGCACGCCGACGCCGTGGTGGACGGCGAGCGGCGGCTGACCTATGCGGAGCTCGCCGCGCGGGCCCGCGCGCTGGCCGAAGGCTTTCGCCGCCTGGGCGTCGGGCGCGGCGATCGCGTGCTTCTCGTCCTGCGAAACCGTCTGGAGCACGTGCTCGCCTACTGGGCGCTGCAGCTCGCCGGCGGCGTGCCGACGCCGGTCAACTTTCGCCTGGCCCCCGGCGAGCTGCGCTACGTCCTCGAGGATTGCGGCGCGCGCATCGCACTGGCGGAATCGTCGACGTTGGCCGCGCTGGCCGAGGCCGCCGCCGGCGGCCCGGTGCGGATCGTTGCGGTCGGCGGGAACGCGCCGGCCGGCGCGATCCCCTTTGACGAGGTTCTCGCCACGCGTCCGGGCGCGCTGCCGCCGCTGACACCCGACGATCTGTCGCTGTTGCTCTATACGTCCGGAACCACCGGCCGGCCCAAGGGGGTGCCGCGCACGCACGAGAATCACGCTGCCGGGGCGGTCGCGCACGTCGTGCAATGCGGCTACACCTGGGGCGAGCGCACGCTCGGCGTGATGCCGCTCTACCACACAATGGGAATCCACTCGCTCACCAGCATGGCGGCGATCGACGGCTGCTTCGTGTGCCAGCCGGAGTGGGGTGCGGCGCCGGCGCTGGCCCTCATCGGCCGCGAGCGCATCAGCGCGCTCTACCTGATTCCCACGCTCTACTGGGACCTCGTGCACGCGCGGGACTTCGCGGCCGCGAACGTGTCGAGCGTGCGCAAGCTCGCGTACGCGGGGGCGCCGATGCTGGCCCCGCTCACGGAGGCCTGCGTGAGCGCGTTCAGGCCGGAGGTCTTCGTCAACCATTACGGCTCGACGGAGATCTATACGTTCACGGTGCGCTCCGACGTCGCCGCCAAGCCCGGCTGCGCCGGCCGCGCCGGGCTGCACAGCATGATTCGTGTGGTCACGGCCTCGACCGAGCGGCGCGTCGGGCCCGACGAGGTCGTGACGCCCGGCGACAAGGGCGAGATCATCGCCAGCCTCGCCTCCGAGGAGGCATTCGCGGGCTACTGGAATCGGCCTGACGCCGACGCCAGGGCCCTGCGCGACGGCTGGTACTTCACCGGCGACATGGGCTGGCTCGACGCGGAGGGCGAGCTCTACGTCGCCGGACGTGTGGACGACATGATCATCAGCGGCGGCGAAAACATTCATCCGGTCGAGATCGAAGACGTGCTCGCGCGCCACTCCGGCGTGCGCGACGTGGCGGTCGTCGGCGAGCCGGACCCGCGGCTTGGGGAGCGCGTGATCGCCTTCGTCGTTCCCACCGGTCCGGGCGTGAGCGCTGAGACGCTCGATGCCTTCTGCCGCGCGGCGCCCGATCTGGCGTCGTTCAAGCGCCCGCGACGCGTCGTGTTCGTGCGCGAGATCCCCAAGACGGCGTCCGGGAAAGTGCTGCGGCGGCTCCTCCGGGACGGCCAGTACGTCGAGGTCACGCCATGAGCGAGTTCCTGCGAGTGGAGCGCAAGGGTGCGGTGGCGACGCTCTGGATCGATCGCCAACCAAAGATGAACACGATGACCGTCGCCATGCGCAACGAGTTCCCCGGGATCTTCGCGCAGCTCGAGGCGGACGACGGCGTCCGAGCGGTCGTCGTGCGCGGCGCCGGTGGCAAAGCCTTCAGCGCCGGCGGCGACGTCGCCGAGTTCCTCACCCTCGCTCCGGCGGATCTCGAGCAGTGGGGCGACACGCTGACGTCGGCCGAGCGGTTTCGCAAACCGGTGGTGGCGGCCATCGACGGCTTCACGATGGGCGCCGGCCTGGAGCTGGCCGTCGCCTGCGATTTCCGCATCGCGACGCTGCGCTCGGAGTTCGCGTTTCCCGAGGTGCGGCTGGGCATGATTCCGGGCTCGGGCGGCACGCAGCGCGCGCTCCGACTGATCGGCATGACGCGCGCCAAGCTGTTCATGATGACGGGGCAGCGGATCAGCGCGGAGCGGGCGGAGGCGTGGGGCTTGATCACCCAGGCCGTGGCGAACGACAGCCTCGACGCGGCGGTCGACGCGCTGACCACCGAGCTGGTCGAGCGCCCGCCGCTCGCGCTGCGCACGCTCAAGATGGTGCTCAACCGCGGCGCCGACGCGCCGCTGGAGACGGCGCTGGAGCTCGAGCGCAAGGCCTACGCGTGGCTGCGCAGCACACACGACTACGAAGAGGGCGTGAAATCGTTCGTCGAGAAGCGACCGCCGAAATACCGGGGGCGATAGCCATGGCGCAGACGCTCGGTCTCATCCTTGCCAACCGCGCCGTCGTACTGGGCAAGATCAAGGCGCGCGACCTGCTCGAGCAGACGCAGACGGCCGAAGCGTCGGGTGTCTTCGACGCCGTCTGGGTCGGCGACAGCCTGCTCGCCAAGCCCAGACTGGAGTCCGTCGCGCTGCTGTCGGCGCTGGCTGCCGTCACGCAGCGCGTGCGTCTCGGCGTCGGCTGCCTGGCCACCTTCGTCCATCGCCACCCTGTGCTGTTCGCGCAGCAGTGGGCGAGCCTGGACGTGCTGAGCGAAGGCCGCGCCTGGCTCGCCGTGTGCCTCGGCGGGCCGGATAGCGCGAACGCCGCGCAGGCGGCCGAGCACGCCGTGATGGGCATCGCCTCGTCGGAGCGCGTCGCACGGCTGGAAGAAGGCATCGTGATCCTGCGTAAGCTGTTTACCGAGGACACGGCCTCACATGCCGGGCGCTTTTATCAATTCGACGGCGTGGCGCTCAGACCCAAGCCCGTGCAGACGCCGCTGCCCATCTGGATCGCCTCCAATCCGACTGGCCTCACGTGGAAGCAGGGAGCCAGCGCCGCGGCGCCCATCGTCGAGCGCGCGTTCCGGCGCGTGGCGAAATACGCCGACGGCTGGATGACCAACAAGCTGAGCCCCGCGGAATTCGCCGAGCAGTTCGGGCGCATCCGCGCCCTCGCGAAAGAAGAGGGGCGCGACCCGGCGGGGATCGGCAGCGCGCTCTATCACAACCTGAACGTCAACGAGGACCGCCAGGCCGGGCTCGAAGAGTCCAAGAAGTTCCTCGACGCCTATTACTCGACCAACTTCACCGCGAAGTTCGTGGAGCAGTGGACGATCTCTGGGGACCCGAAATCCTGCGCGCAGCAGCTCCGCGCGTACGCCGACGCCGGCCTCGGCCACATGGCGCTGCGGCTTTCGTCGTGGGACCAGCGCGGCCAGATGCGGCGCTTGCTCGAGGAAGTCATGCCCGCGTACGCGGGCCGTTGAGACAACGAGGAGACGACGAATGAGAGGAGTCCTGGCAGCCATCGTGGCGGCGCTGATGGGCGTGACTGGCGTCGCGGCGCAACCGGCAACGGCACCCGTCAACCTGGCCTTCGCCACGCTCGATACCGGAAGCGCCTGGTACGTCTATGGCGCCACCATGGCCGAGCTGCTGCGCAAGTCGCTGCCGTCCGGGTCGAACGTCGACGTCAAGCCGCGTGCGGGTGGTGTGGGCAATCCGCGGCTGGTCGCCAAGAACGAGACGCCTCTGGGCTTCGGCTTCACCGTGACGAACCGCTGGGCCTACGAAGGCAAGGAGGCGTACACGGAGAAGCTCGAGAACATTCGCGCGCTGGTCGGCGGCCTCGACACCTACTACCTCGTCGCCGTCGCGAGCAAGAAGCTCGGGATCGCGTCGGTGCGTGACATCCGCGACAGGAAGCTGCCGGTGAAGATCTACACGCAGCCCATCGGCGCGCTCGGTGAGTTCGCCGGGCGCCAGGTGCTGCGCTCGCTGGGGCTGTCCTACGCCGACATCAAGGGTTGGGGCGGCACGACGACGCACGTCGGCTACAACGTGATTACCGACGCGTTCAAGGACGGCCGCGCCGACATCCTATTCGCCGTCGTGACGCCCAAGCACCCGTCGGTCAGCGAGATCGCCAACGACGGCAACGTCGTGTTCCTGGGGCTCGACGCCGAGACCACGAAGGCGCTGCAGCCTCTCGGCTACGTGCCGGCGACGATGGGCGCGAACACCTTCAAGAGCCAGCCCGAGCCGGTGCCGACAGTCGGCTTCCCGACCGTGCTCATCACCAACAAGGAGCTGCCGGACGCGGTGGCCTATACGGTGACGAAGACGGTCATCGACAACAAGGACGCGCTCGTCCGCGGCCACGCCGGGCTCGCCGAGTTCGATCCCAAGACCGCGTGGCAGCCCGACAAAGTCGGCATTCCGCTCCACGCGGGCGCGGAGAAGGCGTACCGCGAGAAAGGCTGGATGAAATAGCCGCCGACTGGATTTTCGACAACGGCCGGATCCTGACCCTCGATCCGCGCCGCCCGCGCGCTCAGGCCCTGGCCGTTGCGGGCGAGCGCGTTGTGGCGGTCGGCGGGCGCGCCGAGGCCAAGCGCTGGCGCGGGCGACAGACGCGGGTGGTGGACCTCCGCGGCGCGACGGTGATTCCCGGGCTGGTTGACGCGCACGCGCATCTCGATCGCGAAGGGCTCAAGACCGTCTATCCCTCGCTCGCGCGCTGCCGCTCGATCGCCGACATCCAGGCGCTGATCCGCCGACTCGCCGCTCGCACGCCGCGCGGCGAGTGGATCGTGACGATGCCCGTCGGCGCGCCGCCCTTCTATCCGGACCCGCCGCAGACGCTCGCCGAAAAGCGGTGGCCGACGCGCGCCGACCTCGACGCGGCCGCGCCCGAGCACCCCGTCTACATCCGCGGCATCTGGGGTTACTGGAATCGCCCGCCGGTAACCTCGATCGCGAACAGCCGGGCGCTGGCCGCCGCCGGCATCACGCGCGAGACGACGCTGCCCGCGGGCGTCGAGATCCTGCGCGACGCGACGGGCCAGCCGACCGGCGTCTTCGTCGAGGCAAACCTCATCCAGGTGATCGAGTTCACGCTGTTCCGCGGCGCTCCGCGGTTCAGCCATGCGATGCGACTGGGCGCGCTGCGGGAGTCGCAGCGCGCGTATGCGTCGCGCGGCGTGACGGCAATCTACGAGGGCCACGGCATCGCGCCGGAGGTGCTCGCGGTCTATCGCGCCGCGCACGAGCGCGGCGACTGGCGGCTGCGCGCCACGCTGGCGCTCAGCCCGACGTGGCAGGGCGCGCGCGAGGCCGAGCGCGCGCTGCCCGATCTCGCCGCGTGGGCGGGCGGCCGCGGCCTCGGCGACGACCGCCTCCGCGTCCAGGGCATCTGCCTGCACTATGGCGGCGATCCCGACGTCGCACGTGTCTTGCACGCGAGCCAGCCGTACACGGGCTGGGCCGGCTTCGTCGAGAGCGCGAACTCGCGTGACGAGTACGCGGCGCAGGCGGTGCTGGCGGCGCGGCTCGGCCTGCGCGTCAACACGCTCGTCACCCGCTGCCTGCCCGACGTGCTCGACATCTGGGAAAAGATCGCCGCGCAGACGCCGATTGCGCCGCTGCGCTGGGTCCTGGTGCATCTGGCCGCCGCCACGCCCGATCAGCTCGCGCGCATCAGCCGGCTCGGGGCCGTCTCGACGACCAATCCGATCTCGTACCTCTATCGCTCGGGCTCGGCAGAGGTTGGCCGCGCCGGCGCCGCCGACACGCTGCTGCCGCACCGTAGCCTCGCGCGTCTGCGCATCCCGTTCGGCGTGGCCACCGACAACAAGCCGGCCAACCCGTGGTGGGCGTTCGCCGCCGTGGTCGCGCGGCGAGACATGACCTCCGGCGCCGTGCTCGGGCCGCGCGAGCGGTTGACGCGCGCGCAGGCGCTCGCGGCGCTCACCACCGGCGGCGCGTACGTCACGTTCGCCGAGACCGCTCGCGGCCGGCTGGCACCCGGCTACGCGGCGGACCTCACGGCACTGGAGCACGATCCACTCACCGCACCGCTCGAGGTGCTGGCCGAGCAGACCGCGCGTCTCACGATGGTCGGCGGCGATGCCGTCTGGGGCGACGACTGAGATGAAATCGCCACGGGCGTGGCTCGCGGGGGCGTGGTCGGTGTTCCAGCTCTATACGGCGTACGCCGGCATGTACGACCTGCTGATCCAGCTTCCGGTGCACGTCGCATTCGCCGTCGCCCTCGGCTTTCTCACCGATCCCATCCCGGAGGCGGCGCGGGTCGCGCGCTCGCGCCCGCGGCGCGTCTTCGACGGCGGACTCGCGGTACTGACGCTGCTCTGTGCCGCGCACTACGTGTGGCACAACGAACGGCTCGCCAGCCGGATGGCCATGGTGGATCCGCCGCGGGCCATCGATGCGGCGGTGGGCATGCTCTTCGTGGCGCTGTTGCTCGCGGCGGCCTGGCGTCACATCGGCCCTGCGCTGGTCATCATGGCGCTGGCGTTCATCGCGTACGTCTTCGTGGGACCGCGGCTGCCCGGATTTCTCTCCCATGGCGGCGAGACGGCGCTGAACCTGATCGATCAGCAAACGCTGACGACGCAGGGTGTCTTCGGCATCCCCGCGCTCGTGTCGGCGACGTTCATCTTCCTGTTCGTCGTGTTCGGCAGCGTGATGTCCTACGGCGGGCTGCTGCGCTTCTTCACCGACGGCGCCCTGGCCGTGGCCGGGCACACGCGCGGCGGCGCCGGCAAGGTGGCCGTCATCGCCAGCGGGTTGTTCGGCACGGTCAACGGCAGCGCGATGGCGAACGCAGTCACCACCGGCGCGTTCACGATTCCCCTGATGAAGCGTGCGGGCTACCGGCCCGCCTTCGCCGCCGGCGTCGAAGCGTGCGCGTCCATGGGTGGCCAGCTCATCCCGCCGGTCATGGGCGCCGCCGCGTTCATCATGGCCGAGACGCTGCAGTTGCCCTACGCGAGCATCGCCGTCGCGGCCGCCATTCCCGGTGTCCTCTACTTCGTGGCCGTCGGCGTGATGGTCCATTTCGAGGCCGCGCGCCAGGGGTTGCCAGTGCTGTCGCGGGCGCAGTTGCCGCAGTTCGGCGCCGTGCTGCGCCGCGACTTCCATCTGCTCGGCGGACCGGCCGTGCTCGTGTGGTTCCTGGTGCAGGGGCGGTCGCCGATGTTCGCGGGGTTCTGGGCGCTGGTGGTGGCGTTCGCGCTGTCCTGGGTGCGGCGCGAGACGCGCATTGGCGCGCGCAAGATCGTCGCCATCCTCGTCGACAGCGCGCAGGCGGCGATGCCCGTCGCGCTGGCCTGTGCGACCGTCGGCATCGTCGTCGGCGTCGTCTCGATCACGGGGCTGGGACTGAAGCTCGCCACCGGCATCGTCGGCCTCGCCGGCGGCAGCCTGCTGCTGACCCTGCTGATGACGATGGTCGCCGCGCTGGTGCTCGGCACAGGGCTGCCGACCTCCGCCACCTACATCATCACGTCGATCATGGCGGCACCGGCGCTCGAGCAGCTCGGCGTTCCCAAGCTCGTCGCCCACATGTTCGTCTTCTACTTCGGCATCCTCGCGGATCTCACCCCGCCCACCGCCATCTCGACCTACGCCACCTCGTCGATCGCCGGAGCCGACGTGTGGCGCACCCAGTGGCTGGCGATGATGCTGGCGCTCTCGGGGTTCGTCATCCCGTTCTCGTTCGCGTACGACCCGGCGCTGCTGCTCATCAATGCGTCCGTGCCGCACATCGCACTGCGCACGGTCGCGGCCACGCTGGGAATCCTCATGCTGGGCGCCGGCCTCATCGGCTACTTTCGGGCGCCGACGCGGCCGTGGGAGCGTGCCCTGCTGCTGCTGGGCGCGGTGTTGCTAATCTTCCCGGGCGTGTGGAGTGACCTCGCCGGCGCCGTGTGCTTCGTGATCGTGGTGCTCTCGCAGCGCACGCCGCGCGCCGAGCCCGCGGCCGCCGTCGAGTCGGTGCTGAGCTCACGGGACTGAGCCATGCTACGGTCGTTGCCGCCGGGTGGAGGACGACGACGATGAGCCAGGCGTTCATGGATCTCAGACAGTGGATCGCGCTGCTCGAAAAAGAAAACGAGCTGCGCCGCATCCGCGCCGAAGTCGACTGGGACCGCGAGATCGGCGCGATCTCACGCCGCGCGCTGGAGCGCCGGGGCCCCGCCCTGCTCTTCGAGAGCATCAAGGGCTACCGCAGCGGACGCTGCACCCGCGTCCTCACCAACGCGCTGGGCGACCGGCGGCGGCTGGCGCTGGCGCTCGGCTTTCCCAAGGACGTCGGCAACGCCGAGCTCGTCCAGTACGTCATGAAGAAGAACCGCGAGACGCTCGCGCCGCGCGTGGTGAAGACCGGACCGGTGAAGGAGGTCATCGTCCGTGGCGACGCGGTGGACCAGACCGAGTTCCCTGTGCCCAAGTGGAACTTTCGCGAGGGCGGCCGCTACATCCACACGTTCTCCGGCATCGTCACCCGCGATCCGGACACGCGCGTGATGAACGTCGGCATCTACCGCGGCATGATCGGCCGAAAGGACACCACGCCGTTCCTGCTCATCAAAGGGGGTCAGCACTGGGGCGCGCACTTCGTAAAGTACGCCGGCCGCGGCAAGCCGATGCCCGTCGCGTGCGTGATCGGCTGGGATCCGATCATGCCGTTCCTGGCGGGCTCGCCGATTCCCGCGGGCGTGTGCGAGTGGGACGTCATGGGCGCCTACCGTGGCGAGCCCGCCGAGCTCGTGCCGTGCGAGACGGTCGATCTCGAGGTGCCGGCATCGGCGGAGATCGTGCTCGAGGGCTACATCTCGGATGATCCGAGCACCTACGAGTCCGAGGGACCGTTCGGGGAGTTCACCGGGTACGTCTCCGACATCCCGACGCCGCGCCCGACCATGAAGGTCACCTGCATCACGCACCGGCGCGACCCGATCTTCCAGGGCTGTCTCGAGGGCACGCTGCCGGGCTCGTACAGCGAGAACAGCGTGATGTCGTCGGTGCAGCGGGCCGGCATCGCCTGGAACATCCTCACCGGCGCCGGCATTCCCGGCATCCGCGACGTGTACGTCCACCCGATCACCAACGGCGTGAACATCTGCGTGAAGATCACGAAGCACTATCAGGGGCAGCCCAAGCAGATCGCCGCCGCGCTGTGGGGTAACGCGGCCGCGCAGTACCGCTACAAGCACGTCTGGGTGGTCGAGGACGACATCGATATCTCGTCGTACGAGCAGATCGACTGGGCCGTTGCCCATCGCGTGAACGCGGGCGAAGGCGGGATCGTGATCTTCCCCGGCTCGTTCGGCTCGCCGATCGATCCCTCGACTCCGCTCGAGGACCGCAGCGTCGCGCAGCTCGGGACTGGCCTCTGGAATCGCGTGTTGATCGACGCCACGCGCAACTGGAAGTTTGAGAAACGCGCCGAGTGGGGCGGCGAGCGCTTTCCGCCGACGGTGCGTCCGGCGCCGGAGGACGAGGCGCGCGTCCGCGAGCGCTGGGAGGAATACGGGCTCGGCGATATTTAATTCGGAGGCGCCTCGGCGGCCCCGGGACGCGCGTCACGGCGGCACACGCGCGTCAGACGCCTGACACCGCGAGTCGCGACGCCCGCTCGCAACGTCGCGATTTCCCGAGACGACGATCGTCTGGCGCGGACGTTGCCTTGCTCTCGCGGACATGAGGATAACGATCGTCGTCGCCGCGCTCTGCGCCGCGTTCGTCGGCGTGTCGGTCGCCCGTGCCGAGGAGCCGAAAGGCTTTCGTGACGTGCCGTGGGGCTCTTCGGAAGACACGCTGCGGCTTCGCATCCCGATCCAATCGTGCGAGCTCATCGATCCCAGCGTCGAGTTCGGCACGCGCCGCTGTCGCGCGGCCAGCAGCGTGACGTTCGGCCATGTGACGCCGAACGCCGTGTTCTTCTATTTCCGCACCGACATGCTGGTGGCGTGGCAGATCGCGACGTCGCCGCGCTTCCGCGAGACGGTGGCCAAGTCGCTGCTCAAGCAGTACGGCGCCCCGACGATCGTCTACAAGGGCGATCACGTGACGTGGAAGGGCAGGACGAGCGACCTGGACTTCGTCGGCGGCAGCGGGCAGGACACGATCACCGCCGTCACGAAGGCCGAGCTCGTGACGCGCGACGCCGAGCGTGCAGAGCGCGCGGGCCGCACGGCGAAGCGGCCCTAACAGGTCAGCGGGATCGTCTCAGTAGCGCCGCGTCGGGGCGGGATCGTCGGCGCGCGGGATCAGAAACACGCGCGTGCGGCGGACGCTGAGCGTCTCCGACTCACCGAGGTTCGGCGCGGCGATCGCGAGCCGCAGCCCGCGGCGTGCGGTGATGAGCACGGGATCCGCGCGGCCGTCCCTCACGAACCACGCGCGATGACCGGCGCGCAGTGACCGGCTCGCAACGAGCCCGACCCAGCCGCTCACCGGCCGCCACCGCAGCCTGAACGGCTGCATGAGCGTGCCGAGCACGGTCGCCGCCAGCGCGATGAGCGCGTCGGCGGCGGCAGGAAGTTCGGGCAGCATTTCCGCGGCGACGACGACGAGAACCAGCCACGCGGCGACCGCGTCGATCCAGCGCAGATACTTCGAGCGCGAGATCCAGGTCTCGACTGCGTTCGGCAGAGGCGCTGTCGGCGTGGCCATCGCCCGAGCGTAGCACGACGGCGCTTGACGTCCTGGCCGAGGCGCTACGCGACGCGGCGCTGCCGAGCCGCCGCGCGCCGATCCTCCTCTTCCTCGACGCCGACGCGGTGCACGTAGACGAGCTCGCCGCCCAGCCAGCCGGAGATGACGATGCCGATCACGCCCACGATGGACAGCACGAGCGGCCATGGCGAATCGGCGCTCACACGAGTGCGCAGAAACCAGTTCACGGCGAAGATCGCCACCGCGCCCAGGTTGAGCAGCATGTGGTACGTGCCGATCCGCGCAGCCCGCCCCGTGAGGCTCAGCCAGTCTACGAAGCCCGGAATCGCCGCGAGCAGCGCGCCGACGACCCCGGCGCCGACGTTCCAGAACGCCACCGTCCGCAGCGTCGCGTGCCCGGTGAACGCGTAGATGATGTCGAAGACGAGCGCCGTGATCCAGAGCCCGAGCGGCAGGACCACGAGCATCGGATGGATCGGGTGCTTGCTGATGCGCGCGCCGGTGAGAGCCATAGGGTCCTCCTCCGACGGAATCACGGGCTGCATCCGATATGCCACCGAGCCGTTTCGGGATCGTGCGCCGTGGTCTCGGCGCAGATCGGCGACGCGCGTCAGGAGCGCGCCGGCGCGGCGACGGCGGGACGGAGCACGAAACAGAGCGGAATCGTCGTCAGGACGACGAGCGCGATCAGGCTCAGCGTGCGCGGCACGCCGCTGGCGTCGCCGACGAGGCCCCAGACCGTCGGCGCCAGCGCCGAGGCGCCCACGCTGACCGTGTAGTAGAGGCCGTATGCGCGCGAGCGCCGCTCGCTCGACACGAGGTCCGCGACGGTGCCATAGAGCACGGACGACGTGCCGTTCAGCGCGATGCCGAGCGGGATCAGCACGGCCAGCGCGATCGGAAGCGGGGCCGCCACCACGGTGAGAATCAGCGCGGCGGTGGCCGTCTCGGTGATGACGACGGTGCGGATGACGCCGACACGATCCGCGGCGACGCCACAGACGAATTTGCCGGTTGCGCCGCCGGCGAAGACGAGCGCGAACGCCAGTCCGACGCCGCCAACGCTCAGACCCTTGGCCATGAGGATGAACGGCAGGAACGTGAGAAAGCCAGTGCGCGTGGCGTTGTCGATCATCCCGACCCCGCACAGCGCCGTGAAACCGCGCCCGTCACGAATACCCCAGCTGCCCGCGGGGGCGTCGGCGTCGCCCCCGCGCAGCTCGGCAGCGCCCGCGCCCAGACGGCTCAGCAGCGGCACGATCGCGAGCGCGGCGGCCACGCCGAGCACGCCGTAGATCGCGCCGGCCGTACGCCAGCCGATCAAGCCCGCAAGCACGCCGATGGCCGCGGCGACGCCCGCCTTGCCGATGTCGCCGGAGAAGTTGTACGTGCCGAGCGCGGTGCGGCGGTTGCCGTCCTCGTACGCTTTCGACACGATCGACGACGACAGGGGGTGCTGGACGCCGGAGCCGAGTCCGGAACAGAGCAGCAGCACGAGCAGCGACACAAAGCCGCCCGCCCATCCCGCCGCGACGAACCCGAGCGCCGTGACCGCCGTGCCCAGCGCGAGGATGCGGCGCTCGCCGAACCGCTCGGCGAGGAATCCGGCGGGAATCTGAAACGCCGACATTCCGCCGGTGTACGCGGTGCGGATCAGCCCGACCTGCGAGAACGACAGCCCGAACTCGGCCGCCCACAGCGGCAGAAACACGTAGAGCGTCTCCGAGAAGCCGTCGTGCAGGAAATGGATCGTGGAGGCGGCGAGCAGCACCGCGCGGGGTCGGGTCTTCACGCCCAGATCATCCCTGGCCGGGCGTCCGCATTCAAGTCAAGTAGAATACCCGGCGGACCGGAGGCGAACGCGCATGCCGATCAGCATCACGCGGGTATACACGCGGCTCGGGGACAGCGGCGAGACGGCGCTGGTCGGCGGCCGCCGCGTGCCGAAAGACTCGCCCCGCATCGCCGCGTACGGGACGCTCGACGAGCTCAACGCCGCCGTCGGCCTCGCGCGCGTGTTCAACGCCGAGCGACTCGCCGCGCGCGGTCCGGCGCGCGAGCGCCACCGCTGGCTCGACGAGGTCTTGAAGAAAATCCAGAACCAGCTGTTCGACCTCGGCAGCGAGCTCGCCACGCCGCCTGACGCCGTGTACGACGGCATGTTTCGCATCGGAGCGAATGAGGTGACCGAGCTCGAGCAGCTGATGGATCGCTGCCAGAAGGATCTCAAGCCGCTGAAGTCGTTCGTCCTGCCGGGCGGCGGACGCATCCAGGGGTTCCTGCATCAGGCGCGTACCGTGTGCCGGCGCGCCGAGCGGGAGATCCTGGCGCTGTCGCGCGCCGAGCCGATCGGCGAGTGGCCGCTGCGCTACGTGAACCGGCTGAGCGACGCGTTCTTCGTACTCGGTCGCTGGGTCGGCCGGCACATGGACGAGCCCGAATACTACTGGGAGCGCGGGCTCTCGGCCCACGCGCGGCCCCGGAGAGCCAAATGACGCCGCAGGCCCTGATCGCCGGTGTGCACGAGTTTCCGGAGCGCAAGACGACGAAGAGCGTGCTCGAGATCCAGGCGCTGTCCGCGCGCGCCGCTCTCGAGGACGCCGGGCTGTCGAAAAAGGACGTCGACGGCTATTTCACCGTCGCCGCCAATCCCGGCATCGGCCCGCTGCCGATCGTCGACTACCTGAATCTCACTCCGCGGTACATCGACGGCACGACGATCGGCGGCTCGTCGTTCGTCGCGCACGTCAATCACGCGGCGGCCGCCATCGCCCAGGGCCGATGTCGCGTGGCGCTGATCACGTACGGCAGCACGTCGCGCTCCTCCGGTATCGCGGTCGGTACGCGCGAGCGGATCGCCGGCGACTATCTCGACCAGTTCGAGGCGCTCTACGGCACCTCCACCGTCGGGCTCTACGCGATGGTCGCGCGCCGGCACATGCACGAGTACGGCACGACGTCGGAGCAGCTCGCTGAGATCGCCGTGGCGACGCGCCAGCACGCGTCGCTGAACCCGCTCGCGCTCTATCGCGACCCGATCAGCGTGGCCGACGTGCTCAAGTCGCCGATGATCTCGGCGCCGCTGCACCTGCTGGATTGCTGCGTGATCACCGACGGCGGCGGCGCTCTCGTCGTCGTGCATCCCGATCTCGCGCGCGACCTGCGCAAGCCACCCGTGCGGCTGCTCGGCAGCGCCGAGGCCATCGCCCACACCTCCGCCGGACGGCGCGACTTCCTCGTCTCGGCGGCCGCGGAATCCGGTCCCCGCGCCTTCGCCGAGGCGGGCCTGTCGCCGCGCGACGTGCAGATGGCGATGATCTACGACTCGTTCACGATCACGGTGCTCGTCACGCTGGAAGACCTCGGCTTCTGCAAGAAGGGGCAGGGGGGCGCCTTCGTGTCGGGCGGACGCATCACGCTCGGCGGCGAGCTGCCGATCAACACCGACGGCGGCGGATTGTCGTCGAACCATCCCGGCATGCGCGGGATCTTCCTCGTCATCGAAGCGGTCAAGCAGCTGCGGGGAGAGTGCGGCGAGCGCCAGGTCCGCGACTGCCGCGTCGCTCTCGTGCACGGTACCGGCGGAGCGCTCGGGAATCGTCATTCCGGCGCCACGCTGATCCTGGGAAGGAGCTAGCCATGGAGCCGGCGCGCCCGTATGCCAAGCCGCTGCCCGAGATCACGGCCGAATCCAAGCCCTTCTGGGACGCGTGCGCGCGGCATCAGTTGCTGGTGCAGAAGTGCCGCGCCTGCGGCACCGTGCAGTATTACCCGCGCGGCGTGTGCGCGGCGTGCTGGAGCGCGGACGTCGACTGGGTGCCGAGCTCCGGCCGTGGTCGCGTGTACACGTTCACGGTGACCCATCGCACGCAGGCGCGCGGGTTCCGCGACGACCTCCCGTACGTGCTCGCCTGGATCGAGCTGGACGAGGGCGTGCAGGCGATGAGCAATATCGTCGGCGTCGACCCGGCGAAGATCTCGATCGGGATGCCGGTCCGCGTGACCTTCGACGACGTGCAGGAGGGTCTGAGCATCCCGAAGTTCACCGCGGCGTGAGGCGGAGTGCCGCTCGTCTCGTTCCGCGACGTGCGGAAGACCTACCGCTCGCTTCACGGCGTCGACTACCCCGCGGTGGAGCATTTCAGCCTCGAGATCGAGGCGGGCGAGTTCTTCTGTCTGCTCGGTCCGAGCGGTTGCGGTAAGACGACGATCTTGAAGCTGCTGGCGGGCTTCGAGGTGCCAACGTCGGGTGAGGTCCTGATGGACGGCGCGCCCGTCACCGGCGCGAGCCGTGATCGTGGCGTCGTGTTTCAGGGCGACGACTCCCTCTTCGGGTGGCTGACCGCGATCGAGAACGTCGAGTTCGGCCCACGCATGCGGGGCGTGCCGAAGGCCGAGCGGCGCGAGCGCGCGCGCCGGTATCTGCAGCTGGTGGGCCTCACGGGGCAGGAACAGAAGTATCCCGCCGAGCTGTCCGGAGGCATGAAGCAGCGCATCCAGATCGCCCGCGCGCTCGTGAACGAGCCGAAGATGCTGCTCATGGACGAGCCGTTCGCCGCGCTCGACGCGCAGACGCGCGCGCTCATGCAGCTGGAGCTGGCCAACATCTGGCAGACGACGCGGACCACGGTGCTGTTCATCACGCACGACATCGACGAGGCCGTGACGCTCGGCACGCGCATCGGCGTGATGCGCGCCGGCCCGCGCTCGTGCGTGAAAGGCGTCGTGGACGTGGCGCTCGACGGCGCGCGCAGCCGGACCGACGACGCGTTCCTCGGCTACTACAAGCGCGTCTACGAGATGATCCGCGACGAGGTCGCCGCCTCGATCGCGCGCGCCGGGTGAGGATGCGCTCGCACGGTCTCCGGGGCCTGTGGGGCGCCTATGGCGGCTACGCCATTGGGTTCGCCAGCCTCTTCGTGATCTGGCACCTCGCCTCGGTGTACTTGGTGAGCTCCGTGCTGTTTCCGCCCCCGACGGTGGTGGCGCGCAAGGGCATCGCGCTCCTCCGCAACGGCGTTCTGCTCGAGCACCTGGGCGCGAGCATCCAGCGGATTCTCGCGGGCTTTTTCGCGGGATCGCTGCTCGGAATCCCGATCGGCCTCGCGATGGGCTCGTTTCGACCGCTCCGGCGGCTGCTCGAGCCGTACACGGAATTCCTGCGCTTCATCCCGTCGGTGGCCATGATCACCGTCGCGGTGATCTGGTTCGGCATCGGCGAGGCGTCCAAGATCTTTCTCATCATCTACACGACGATCTTCATCGTGATCCTCAACACGGCCGCCGGCGTGTCGGCCATCGCGCCCAACAAGATCCGCGCGGCGGAGGCGCTCGGCGCCACGCGCGCGCAGATCTTCCTGCACGTGGCGCTGCCGGCGACGGTGCCGTACATCCTCACCGGCATGCGCCTGGCCATGGGCAACTCGTTCACGACCATCGTCGCGGCCGAGCTGATCGCCGCCAACGAAGGCCTGGGCAAGATGCTCTGGGACGGCCGGATGTTCATGCTCGTGGACGACATCTTCGTGTCGCTGGTGACGCTGGGGCTGTTGGGCTTTGCGGTGGACCGGATGTTCCGCTGGAGCATCTACACGTTCGCGGGGAAATATTCGCCGGCGACCTAGGCGTCGTCAGGGAGGGCGATGACCATGCTCAGACGTGTCGCGCAGTGCGTGCTTGTGGTGACCGTGGGGCTGTGGGCGGGCGCCGCAGCGGCGCAGACAAAGATGACGATCGCCACCGGCGTCGATCCCGTCTTCTCCGCGTACTACGTCGCGCAGCAGGAGGGGCTGTTCAAGAAGCACGGCCTCGACGTGCGCATCAATACCGGTCCGTCGGGCTCGGCGATGGTCTCCTTCCTGGTCAACGGTCAGATCGAGTCCGCGTTCGGCTCCGAGATCGCCGGCGTCAGCAACCACAACCTCGATCCCAACGTCGTCGTGGTCGCGCAGGCCACGCGCCTCGTGCGCTGGATCGCCGTGGTCGGCCGCAACATCGACAACCTCGACCAGCTCAAAGGCAAGAAGGTCGGCGTCGCGCGCGGCTCGGGCGGCGAAGTGTTCTGGCTCGCGATGATCGACAAGCTCAAGCTCAACGCGGCGGACTACACGATCGTCAACGTCGAGGCCCCCGAAATGGTCGCGGCGCTCGAGCGTGGCAACATCGACGCCTACGCCGTGTGGGAGCCGTGGGTGACCCGCGGGCTCACCGCCGTCAAGAACACGAAGGTGCTCCGAGACCAGGAGGGCATTCTCGAGCAGGGCGTCTACATCTACATGAACAAGGGCTGGATCCAAAAAAACCCGGCGGCGTCCGAGGCCTTCCTGCGTGCGCTCGTCGACGCGACCGAGATCATCAACGGCGACCGCAAGCGCGCCGCCAAAGACGTCTCGGACTTCCTGAAGAACCTCGATCCGCCGCTGGTGGAGCAGCTCATGACCAAGCTGCGGTTCGAGATGGTGTTCGACGACTTCACCGTCAACCTGTTCCGGCTCGCGGAGTCCCAGCTGAAGCAGCAGGGCAAGCTGACGAAGCCGCTCGACGGGAACGCCTTCTTCTACCCGGACCTCATGCGAAAGGTGCTGCCGGCCAAGGTGAACTACAAGCCCTGACGGTCGCGCTGGGCACGGCGGCGAGCCCGGCCGCGACGGCGCCATTGGTGGATGGCGTAGGTGGCACTGCGAGCAAGGGGCGTGTCAGCGGCCAGGATCGCGCACCCGGCGCTCATGAACGTTGCGGCGACGATTCCTGCGAGCAGCATCGCGGTGATTCCTCCGGCCTCGCCAACTTCAACTAAGGTGCCATACGCGATACCGGCGAACCGCGGCGGCCGCACGCGTTGAAAGAAACACAGTCGGGCGCGGCCGGGAGGAACGCCCGGACGACTGGGGCGAAAACGGCGGTCAGTCGCCCGCGACGGGCTCGAACAGGACCGCGGCGCCGCCGGCGGACTCGACGGCGTGATACCGGACGCACTGCACCTGCGGTCCGGTGAGCTGTCGCATCGTGCTGCGGAGCAGCGCCGAGAACTGCGGCGCCAACAGCACGAGCCGGGGCTGAAGCGAGAAGTTGATGGCGGGCTCGCGGTACATCCGCCGGAGATTCGGCAGGTTTCGGACGACCCAGTGGAAGTGCGCCAGCCCCCGAACCAGGAGCGCGTCGTTCGCACTGGCATCGACGTCGACGATCGTGACGTGGCCGGCACGACTCACCGCGAGGACGTCGATCTCGCCGCACGGATGACAGGGAATGTTCGTGTCGATCACTCGGAGACCGTCGTCGAGCGCGCCGGCAAACTCCGCGACCAGCGCCGGGAGCCGGTCTCGGCTGAGCGCGGCGGGCCGAAGCAGCGCGACGCCTCCGCGCGATCCTGACGGCGCATGCGACCGCTCGATCGCGCGGGCCGTGGCGTGTTCGTGCGACGAATGCTCAGACGGTTTGTTGGACAGAAACAGATGCGAGACGTCGTCCAGGCCGCGGCCCAACGGCTTGTCCACGCGGCGGGTGCCGTCGGCGCCGACCACGCCGTCGGCGTTCCCGTCGCCGTTGGGCTCGCGTTCCGACTCCGGATCCAGGGGGGTCAACCGACGACGACCAGGATGGAGTCGTGGCCGCCGTACGTGCTGGGCTCGACGACGGCATTCAGCGGATCGCTCCGCCATTGCCCATCGACGACGTAGCGATAGCGATAGCGTCCCGGTGGCAGCTTGACGACCTTCGTCCAGACGCCATCGGTCGGCTCCATCTCGTTGCCATCGAGCGCCCAGTCGTTGAAGTCGCCCGCGAGATGCACGCGCTCGGCATCGAGCGCCTCGAACGTAAAGAGCACGCCATCGGGCGTCGCCGCCGGCGCCGACGGCCGGACCCCATCGTCGATCCCGGCCGCACTTATTGAAGTGCCGTGCGTGCTGCGCGGCTCAGGCGTCGCGTCCGGCGAGGGCGGCTCCTGCGCGAGCACCTCGGCGGCCAGCGCCTGGTAGTCCTCGAAGCCCGCGCAGGACGTGGAGTAGTCCGCGACCGGCACGCCGTGACTGGCGGCCTCAGCCAGCTTGATGCTGTAGCGGATCAGCGTCTCGAAGTATCGGCCTTCGAGGTGGTGATGGATCTCCTCGACCACCGCCTTCACGAAGGGGCTGCGGCCCGAATAGAGCGTGACCAGGACGCGAGGCGTGACGCGATGTCCGGTCTCCCTGGCCAGCACCTCGAAGGTCTCGAGCAGCTTTCCGATGCCGTGCAGCGAGAAGAAGCTCGGATCCATCGGCACGATGGCCTCCGAGCACGCCTTCAGAGCGTTGAACGTGAGCACGCCGACCGTGGGCGGGCAATCGACGACCACGTAGTCATAGTCGTTCTCGACGGACGCGAGCGCCGCCGACAGGATGTCTTCGCGGCCGGCGCGCCCGGCGAGCGTTTCGGGGATCGCGCTCAGCAAAATGTCGGCGGGAGCGACGTGAAGGTTGTCGCGAACGCTGCAGACGATCTCGCGAAGCACGCCGGGATGGCCGGCGGCGCCTTGCAAGAACACCTCGTACATCGTCGTCGACGGCGGAACTTCCTTGCCGAGCAGCCCGAGGGTGGCGTGACCCTGCGGGTCCATGTCCACGAGCAGGACGCGTCGTCGTGCGCGAGCGAGAAAGGCCGAGAGATTGATGGAGGTGATTGTCTTTCCACAACCACCCTTTTGGTTCACGACCGCTATCGTGCGCATTCAGGCTCCCTTCGCTCTGTGGTGTCCCCCTTCCCTTCCGGGCTCGACAGTACCAGACGATCGCCCGAATCCCAACTATTCCTTGGGGTCGGTCTGACCAGTTCCCCCACATATAGGGCTCGACAAGCCCTCACTCTGCCCGTATAAGCGCGGGAGTGTCCGGGCCCGGAGAGCCGATTCTCGCCGTCCGCGATCTCACCGTCCGCTTCGGAGGCATCGTTGCGCTCGACGGTGTGTCCTTCGACGTGGCCGACGGGCGCATTGTGGGGCTCATCGGTCCCAACGGCGCCGGCAAGACGACGCTCTTCAACTGTCTGAGCCGGCTCTACACGCCGCAGCGCGGAGACGTGCTCTTCCGCGGCCGGTCGCTCCTCGGCATGCCGCCGCACCGCATCGCCGAGCTCGGCATCGGCCGCACCTTCCAGAACCTCGCGTTGTTTCCCACGCTCACCGTGCTGCAGAACGTGATGATCGGTGTGCATAGCCGAACGCGGAGCGACTTTCTCAGCAACGCGCTGCGGCTGCCGTGGGTCGGGCGGGAAGAGGCCGAGGTCCGCGAACGCGCGCGCGAGCTTCTCGCGTTCCTCAATCTCGGCGGCGTCGCCGAACATCCCGCGGCCGGGCTGCCGTTCGGCACGCTCAAGCGCGTCGAGCTCGCCCGCGCGCTCGCGAGCCGCCCGGCACTGCTGCTGGTCGACGAGCCCGCGGGCGGGCTGAACCACGAGGAGGTCGGTGCGCTCGCGGCGTTGCTGCGCACGATCCGGGACCGTCGAGGCGTCACGATCTTGCTCGTCGAGCACCACATGGGTCTGGTGATGCAGATCTCCGACACCGTCGTCGTCCTCGACTTCGGCCGCAAGATCGCCGAGGGACGGCCGGCCGAGGTTCAGCGCGATCCCGCCGTCATCCGCGCGTACCTCGGCGCCGACGAGACGGCGGAGTCTCGCCGCTGATGGCCCTGCTGGAGGTCCGCGGGCTCCAGGCGCAGTACGGGTGGACCAAGGTCCTGCATGGGATCGATTTCGACGTCCAGGAAGGCGGGATCACGACGATCCTCGGCGCCAACGGCGCCGGCAAGACGACGACCTTGCGCGCCGTATGCGGGATGGTGCGCACGTCGGGCGACATCCGCTTTGCCGGCAACCGCATCGCTGGACGCTCGACCGAGGACGTCGTCCGCCTGGGCATTGCCCACGCGCCCGAAGGCCGCGGCACGTTCGTGAACCTCACCGTCGAAGAAAATCTGAGACTCGGCGCCTACGTGCGTGGCGGTGGCGCCGACGTCACCCGCGACCTCGAGCGCGTGTACGGCTATTTCCCAGTGCTCGCTCAGCGTAAGAAGCAGACGGGCGGAACGCTCTCCGGCGGGGAGCAGCAGATGCTCGCTGTCGCGCGCGCGCTCATGCTGCGCCCGCGGCTCTTGCTCCTGGACGAGCCCTCGCTGGGGCTCGCGCCGCTGGTCGTCCGAGAGATCTTCCGTATCGTGCAGACGATCAACCGCGAGGAGCGCG
>Ga0114129_10000709_pt1 | contig 42089 bp, 32 predicted proteins | sample RhiMetdeltSRZDD1_FD_80071 | JGI IMG/M metagenome (GOLD analysis project Ga0114129, IMG submission 80071) | Populus rhizosphere microbial communities from Tennessee, USA - Rhizosphere MetaG P. deltoides SRZDD1 (version 2) (version 2) | ecosystem: Host-associated > Plants > Roots > Rhizosphere >...
CTGTGGTTCGACGCCCGCAGCGGCCTCGAGCAGAAGCCGCGCCGCATCGTCGGCGTCGTCGCCGACGCGGACGACGAGAACGTCGTGCAGGTGCCGACGATGACCGTGTACCTCCCGTGGCGGAAGCTCGGCGAGCCGAGCCGCCTGTTCGTCCGCGCCGCGGGAGATCCCTACGCGCTCGTCCCGGCCGTGACGCGCACCCTCCACGACCTCTCTGCCAGCCAGGCGGTCGAGCGGCCGGCAACGCTCGAGGACGTGCGCACCCAGGTGCTGACGCCGCAGCGGTTGAACGCCTTCGTGTTCTCGGCCTTCGGCGGCATCGCGCTGCTCATCGCGGTCGTCGGCGTCGCGGGCGTGCTGGCGTTCTCGGTGGGCGCTCGGACGCGTGAGTTCGGCATCCGGCTCGCGGTCGGATGCGAGCCGCGCCAGCTGAAGGCCCGCGTCCTCCGCGAGGGCGCCGTGATCGCGGCTGCGGGAATCCTGGTCGGCGGCCTCGGCGGAATCGCGCTGGCCTGGGTCGCGAGCCGGCTGTTCGGCGTGGCTCAGATGCCGGGCGTGCTGCCGATCGCCGGAGCGGCTGCGCTTCTGGCGGCCGCGGCGATCCTCGCGTCGCTCTTGCCCGCCGTCCGTGCGTCGCGCGTGGACGTCATCCAAGCGCTGCGATCGGAGTGAGGACGGAGCCCCGCGTCCGTCCCGCGGCGGATGGAATGCTTTTCACTTGGAATTCAGCGACGGCCAAAGGCGACAGAAGTACTGCCTCACCTCGGCTCTGGACCAGCCTCAAAGACAACTTCGGCGGTCGGCCCGGGCTCGCCCGATTCTCCGTGTTTTCTCCGTATCTTGCCGACAACCGACCGAAACCCACGACAGACGCCTCGAGCCAACGCGTTGATCTGTCTAACCTGAGCTGTCGTCAGGCGTCGTCGGCTCCTCCCCGTTCTCCCCTCCGGAGCTGAAGGTCGCGCGTTCGAATCGCGCCGGGCGCACCATCTTCGCCATCTAACCCTGCTTCACGCCAGGTTCGCGCCCATGGGGGCCATCGGGCCGTCGGGATCCCTGACCCGAAAGCGGCCGTTCCTGCTGCGCGCTTCGAACGTCGAGAATAATTTGCAGAACGATGTCGATTTCCGGCAAGCTCGTTCGTCGTCCCTATGAGACGCCAAAAGGGGCCGGCTCAAACAAGGAGGCAGACGATGCGGGTCATGGTGTTCGGGAAAGCCACGGAGAGCAGCGAAAAGGCCGCGCCCCCCACGCCTGAGGCGTTCGCGGCGATGGACCGGTTCATCGAGGAGTTGGTCAAGGCCGGCGTCTTTGTGGCCGCCGCCGGTCTCCAGAACAACGCCCAGGCCAAGCGCGTCGTTTTCGACGGTCCCGGCCGCACCGTCATCGACGGGCCCTTCGCTGAGACCCGTGAGCTGGTCGCCGGCTTCCAGATCTGGCAGGTCAAGGACATCGATGAGGCGTTGGCCTGGGCCAAGCGCTCGCCCAATTTCATGCCGGGCAAGAGCGAGATCGAAATCCGGCCGTTCTTCGAGGCGGCGGATCTGGCCGAGTTTGTGACGCCCGAGGAGCTCTCGACGCCTCGCGAAGGGGAGCGCGGGAAGCTCGGCGTCGCCTGATACTGTCGGCGATCGAAGTGACCTTTCGCATTGAACGGGCCAGGCTCATCGCGGGCCTGGCCCGCGTGGTACGAAAGCATTATCCGCGTCGTGCGTGACGCGGATCCCTTCCCCCAAGAGCACGCTCGCGACGGCCCCGGAAGGGCATCGAATCTCGACTCCCGCACGGCTCAAACGCTGGATGGCTTCGACGCCAGCCCGATCCACGAAGCCAACGCCCGCCAGATCGAGGCTTACCGAAGTAGAGGAACGAAGAAGGTCGGAGCATTCCCGCTCCAGCAGGGAGGCCCACTCCGCAACGACCCTGCCCTCGAGCTTGAGCGTCGCCCGGGATCGTGAACCCTCCTCGCGTGATCCGAAACGTTATTGCTTTCTCCGTGTGTTGCCGAACGTTCCGGGAGTCCACGCCAGATGCCTGAGTCCAACTCCTTGATCTGTCTACTCTGAGCTGTCGTCAGGTCCCGTCAGCTCCACCACGTCGTCCGGGTTTGAAGTCTGGTCGTCGAACTCGGCGCCCGCGGAGCAGCCGCTGCGGAAAGCCGCGACCCGCCTGCGACTCAGGTGCGGTAGATTTCGCCTGCGGACCACATCGGAGCGGAGAAAAACCGTTGATCGGAAAGACGATTTCGCACTATCGGATCGTGCGCCAGCTCGGCGCCGGCGGCATGGGTGTCGTGTACGAAGCGGAAGACACGCGGCTGGGGCGCAGCGTCGCCGTGAAGTTCCTCTCGTCGGAGCTGGCGAAGGATGCCCCCATGCTGGAGCGGTTCGAGCGCGAGGCACGCGCGGCGTCGGCCCTGAACCATCCCGGCATCTGCACCGTGCATGCGATCGAGCAGGCCGATGGGCAGTCGTTCATCGTGATGGAGCTCGTCGACGGCGAGCCGCTATCGACGCGGCTTGCGGGACATCCGATGGAAATCGGGCAGGTTCTCGACCTCGCGATCCAGATGGCGGACGCGCTCGAGTCGGCGCACGCAAAAGGGATCGTTCATCGTGACCTGAAGCCGATGAACATGATGGTGACCGCCCGCGGCCAGTTAAAGATTCTCGATTTCGGCCTGGCGAAGTTCGAAGGCCCCGGCGCGGCGGGCGCCCAGACGACGTCTCCCACGGCTCCCCCACGGGAGGCGCTGACGGCGGCCGGGACCGTGTTCGGCACGGTCCACTACATGTCTCCGGAGCAGGCGCGCGGCCTGGCGACAGACACGCGCACCGACCTCTTCTCGCTGGGCGCGATCCTCTATCAGATGGCGTCGGGTGACCGGCCCTTCGAGGGCGAGACCCAGGCCGTGGTCTTCGACGCCATCCTGAACCGCGACCCGCGGCCGCTCGCGGAGGCGAATCCGGCGATGCCGGAGGCGCTCGGGCCGATCATCGAGAAGGCTCTCGAAAAAGACCGCAGCTTCCGGTACCAGACCGCCACGGAGCTGAAAACCGACCTCCTGCGTTTGCGGAGGAAGCTCGACGGGAGGAGTTCCGGGCCGTCCGCGGCCGCCGATTCGAAGCCACCGACGAAGCGCGCCGCCCGCTCCATCGCCGTGCTCTACTTCGAGAATCTCTCCGGCGTGAAGGAAGACGAATACCTCCGCGACGGCATCACCGAAGACATCCTGACGGACCTCTCGAAGATCGCGGGCCTGAGCGTCTTTCCGCGCACCACCATGCTGGCGTTCCGCGACCAGAAAACGACCGCCGCCGACGCCAGCCGGCAGTTGCGCGCCGATTTCGCGCTCGAGGGGAGCCTCCGCCGCGCCGGAAACCGGTTGCGGATCAGTGCTCAGCTGGTGGACGCGGCGACCGGTTTCCCCGTCTGGTCGGAGCGCTACGACCGCGAGATGTCGGACATCTTCGAGGTCCAGGACGAGATCGCCCACAAGATCGCCGAGGCCCTCCGGATCAAGCTCACACCGCAGGAACAGGCGCAGCTCGCCGCCAAACCGACGGAGAACCTCCAGGCGTACGACCTCTATCTGCGGGGCCGCAGCTATGCCCGCAGGCGGACGACTCGGGACATGGAGTTCGCGCTCCAAATGTTCGAAAACGCGGTGACGCTCGACCCCAACTTCGCGCTCGCGTGGGCCGCGATCGCCAACGGCTGCGCGCACGCCCAGTACTGGTCCGGGCCCGGCGGCACGTACATGGAGCGCGCCCAGTCGGCCTCGCTGCGCGCGGTCGCGCTCGCTCCCGACATCCCGGAAGTCCTGGTTTCTCAGGGCTGGATCCTCTACGCCGCGAGCCGCTATGACGACGCCGTCCGCTTGACGCGCGCCGCGATCTCGCGCAAACGGGACTGCGAAGGGGCCTACTACCTCCTGCTTCGGTCCCTATTCGCCGGAGGTAAGCACGCGGAAGTGGCCGCGCTCAAGGAAGAGGCGATCGAAGCCGCCGGCACGGACTACAACGTCTACGTCCCGATCATGAACGCGCTGGGTGCGCTGGGAAAGAAGGACGCCGCGCGAGACGTCCGACTGCGCCTCACTCAAACGCTCGAGAACCATCTGCGTGAGGTGCCGGAAGACGCGCGGGCTCGGATCCTCCTCGGCGGCATGTATTCGCAGGAGGGCCGCGTTGACGACGCGATCCGCGAAACAAATCTTGCGATGACCTTGAGGCCGAACGAGGCCACGGTGCTCTACAACGCGGCCTGCACGTTCTCGAACCTCGAAAGGCGAGTCGAAGCGATCGACGCGCTGCGCAAGGCGTGGGAGGCCGGCTACAGAGACGCTGAGTGGACGCGCCGTGACCCCGACCTCGCAAGCCTCCACGGCGACCCGGAGTTCGACAGCCTCTTCCCACCGCCGAAGGAAGCAAGCTGAGAGGTCGGATCGGCTCTTCTCGGTAGTGCTCCGCAGCCCCAGGAATTTAGGGCCGGATTCGGCAGCCGGCGAGGCGGTCCCGGACTGAACTCTTCGAATTGACGCCCGGCGCTACGTCCCCGTCGTGTGGAACAGGCGCGCGATCAGGAAGCCCAGCGCAGCGGCACCGAGCCCGATCGCGACCATCTGGAAGCCGCTCTTGCGCCAGTCTCCGATCAAGGTTTTTGCCGAATAGACGCCGACGGCGAAGAGGGCCACCGCGGAGAGCGCGATGGCGAGGATCACCGCCGTGACCCGATCGAAGACCATGAAGGGGACGATGGGAATCATGTGCCCCACCAGCGTTGCGAGCGTCACGACGAACGCGCTCTTGAACAGGCTCTTCTTCTCGACGGGCTGGAGGTGCAGCTCCTCGTCCATCATGGTGTCGACCCAGGCGTCACGATTCGACGTGATCGTCTGGACGACCTCGTCGAGGAGCCGCCCCTCGAATCCCTTGGCCGCGTAGATCTGCCGGACCTCCTCGCGCTCGACCTCCGGCTCGGTCTCGACCTCTTCCTTCTCCCGGCGCCGCGCGGCCAGGTAGAAGTCGCGGTCGGAGCCGAAGGAGGTGTACGCCACGGCTCCCATCGAGATGGACTCGGTGATCGCGGCGGCGAGCCCGGCGGCGATCAGAACGTGGGTCGTTCCGTTTGCGGCGACGACGCCGAGCACGATCCCGAGCATGTTGACGAGGCCGTCCTGACCGCCGAGGATCAGGTCGCGCAGCGAATTTGTGGCGGCGTGGTGCTCGGGAGCGTGGCTCCCCGATCGCCCGACGGCCCGACCCAGAGCGGTCGTGGCCGTACTTGCCCGGGAAACCGCGGCGTCGTCCACGGATCGAACATAGCATTGCTCGCAGCGCGAAGACCTTCCGGGCCTCGCGCCGCGAGCATCCTAGAAACAGCCGGAGCTCGTCTTCAGGCTCGTGCGGGAGCCGCGACCCTCACGCGCGCTTCGGCCTCGGCCAGGCGCGCCAGGGCGAGGGCGCCCAACATGAGGCCCAGGTCGCGCAGCGCGACGTCGAGGAACCCGCCCACGAGAAGCAGATTGACGATGATGCCGGCGAGCCACGCCGCGACGAGGTATCCGCCGAAACGCGGTGCAACGGCCACGGCCAATCCGGCCACGATCTCGATCACGCCCACGATCATCATGAAGGTGTGCGGGTGAATTCCCAGCGTGCTCGAGACCTGGGGCGCGAGGTACTTGTCCCAGTTGGTCAAAAGACCCAGGAACTTGTCGAGACCGGCGATGATGGGCGCGACGGTGAAGCCGAGCCGCAATATCTGGAAGGCTTGATGCGATCCGTTCTCCATTTGGTTCCCCCTTTTTGCTCCTTCGTCGGAACGGAACACCACCCCACAGGTCATGAGTGCAAGACGGGTGCCTTTTCCGGGCCCTTGACCCCGCTCGGAGGGCTGTTCCGGACCCTCCTTCCCTACAGAGTCGCTGCCGCTTCCTGCGTGACAGGAGGGGAACGGATAGCATCCGCGGCAGGAGGGACCGCCATGCGCAAGACAACGGGCCTCGCGGCACTCGCTTTCCTGGCCGTCACGCTCGCTCTGGCCCAGGAGCCGACCCCCAAAGCCCCCTCGCATGTCATCCTGAACGAGTCCGAAATCCAGTGGGGCGACGCGCCTCCGGCTCTTCCCCCGGGGGCAAAGATGGCCGTGCTCCAGGGCGACCCGAGCAAGGGCGGCGTCTACACGGTGCGGTTGAAGGCCAAGGACGGCTACAAGATCCCGGCGCACTTTCACCCCACGCGGGAAAACATCACGGTGATCTCGGGGACCTTCAACATTGGCATGGGCGACAAGCTCGACGAGGCCAAAGGGACCGCCATCGCCGCCGGCGGGTTCAGTTCGATGCCCGCGCAGATGCACCACTACGCGTGGTTCAAGGGCGACACCGAGGTCCAGATCCACGGGGTCGGGCCGTTCGCGATCACGTACGTCAATCCGAAGGACGACCCGCGCAAAGGAGGCAAGAAGTAGCCTCCGCATCGACCCGAAGGCGAACCGGCCGTGTCGAGGAACCATAGAGGGCGCGCGCTCCGGGTCGCCATCGACGCGCGCAAGCTGACGAACGCCGAGAGCGGCGTCGGCAACTACACGGCGAATCTCGTCCGCGGTCTGCGGGCCGAAGACCCCAGCCTGGAGCTCACACTGGTCCAGAACGGGCGGCGTCCGAGCCCGGATATCGAAGGACTCGCCGTCGAGCGGATTGCCGTGCCGTTTCCGCACGACTCTCCTCTGACGCCTCTGACGCTCAAGCACTTCCTGCGCGGCGGCGGGTTCGACGTCTTTCACTCGCCGTATGAGATCGCGCCCCTGGGCCTTTCGCGGCCGATGGTCGTGACGGTGCACGACATCAACTGGGTCGTCGATCCGGCCTACAACTCGAACAACTGGTTCATGCGGCGAGCGGGGGGCTTCTTCTACCGCAACTCCATCATCGCGTCCATGCGCCATGCCACGAGGATCATCGCGATCTCTTACGCCACGCGAAACGCGATCCTCGAGCTTTTTCCCGAGCACGAATCGAAGATCCGCGTAGTTCACAACGGGTCCGGCCGCGAGCGGATCTTTCCCATCGACGAAGCGACGGCGTCGAGGACACTGCACAACGTGATCGATCCGGGCACGCCCTTCGTCCTCACGGTCGGCCAGGGCTCGCCATACAAGAATCACTTTCATGCCGTGCGCGGATTCCTGCAGGCGTTTCGAGATCGGCCCGGCTATCGGATGGTTCTGGTTCGTCGCTTCGCCGGCGGGGACAGGGAGCTCGATCGTGCGCTTCGGACCCCGCAGGCGAAGGCCCAGGTGATCGTCCTGCCGTACGTGACCCCGGACGTACTCAACGCCCTCTACAACCGCGCGCGGATCCTCCTCCACCCGTCGTATTACGAAGGATTCGGGCTGCCTCTGGTCGAAGCGATGATGGCCGGCGTGCCCATCGTCACCTCGAACTTGAGCGCGATGCCCGAGGTCGTCGGGCCGGCGGCGCTGCTGATCGATCCGAGCGACGACGACGCGATCGCCGGGGCCCTCACGCGGCTCGACCGGGACGAAATCCTGCGAGAGAAACTGATCGCGGCCGGCCGCCAGAGGCTCGAGGCGTTCGACTGGACGAAAACCGTCCGGGCGACCCTCGAGATCTACCGGGACGCCGCCTCCGCGGGGAATTCCGCGGCGCACAACCTCCGTTAGGCTGTCCGCAGGAGGAACACGCATGACCAAGACGATCCTGGCCGCGCTCGCGATGGCCCTCACGCTCCCTCTCGCCGCAGCTGCGGCCGAGATCCACGGCACCGTCAGCGAAGACGGCAAGCCGGTCCCCAAGGGCGTCGGCCTGAAGCTCGACTGCGGCGGCACGACGGCCTCCGGCACGACCGATGAATTCGGCGGCTACAGCCTGAAAGTCACCGCGACCGGGGACTGCACGCTGTCGATCGACTACAAGGGCGCCAGCGGCTCCCTGAAGGTCGCCGTCTACGACAAGCCGAGTCGCTACGACATCGCCGTCAAGCAGGAGTCCGGCAAGCTCGCGCTCTCGCGCAAGTAATGGCCGATACGCAGCGCGATCGCTGGGACAAGGCCCAGATCATCCTTCAGCCGGTCGGAGGGCTCCTCACCGCCCTGGCCGTGGCGATCCTGGGCTTCTGGACGTCCAGCTATCTGCGCGAGCGCGAGCGCCGGGACTCCGAGCGGAGCGAGCGTATGCAGCAGAGCGACACCAACGCGCGCCTCTACTCGGAGCTCACCAGCAAGCGGGAGGAGTCCGACAGCGCCCTGCGCAAGGACATGTTCACGTCCATCATCAACTCGTTCCTGGGTCCCGGACCGCAGACACTCGAGCAGAAGCTCCTGAATCTGGAGCTTCTCGTCTACAACTTTCACGAGTCGCTGAACTTGAAACCCCTCTTCTCCCACATCGAGCGCCAGATCAAGGAGACCCCGAACCGGCAGAGCTACCTTGCGCGTCTCCAGCGCGTCGCCGAAGAGGTCACCAAGAAGCAGATGCTCATCGTCGAGGAGGGCGGGCAGAAGTTCGACGCCACGATCAATTCCAAGACCCTCAACTTCATCGCGCCCGACGGAAGCGGCGAGATCCCGGCCGTCGAACGCAACCTGGTCGTCGACGGCATCCGACGCAACTTCAAGCTCGAGGCGCTCGACGTCGACAATGGCGCCGAGCAGGTGCAGCTGCGCGTCACGGTGCGCACCGACGAGGGCGGTACCGTGGATACGACTTCCGCCGAGTTCTGGACGGGCGACTTCGACTTTCCGATGATCGACAACATCCGCTTGCCCCACGACCAGCGACTCGCCGTCGTGATGAACAACTTCGACCCGGCGCGTGGGATCGCCGACGTGACCCTGGTCGACTTCCCGGGTAAGTACGCCGGCTTACGCGAGAAGCCGTACTACGACGAGGTGCTTGCCAAGCTCTTGGCCGCCAATCGCAGCGCGGCGGCTACGCCTACCCCGACTCCCGCTGCCCGGCCTTCGCCGTAGGCGGCCGACTTGCTACAATCCGGCGCCTTGGCGAGCGATCCCGTCGCGATCGCGGGGGCGCCGGCGGCGCCGCCGCGCCGTTCGACTCGGGGGGCGAAGTTGAAGCTTCGCCGCGGCGTTCCCCTCCGCGACGCGATCCTGTCGGCCTTCCGCGGCATCGTCCTCTCCGCGAGGCGCCACGCCCGAGCGGCCGAGGAGAATCCCGAGCAGGCGGTTCACGAGTACCGCAAGTCCATCCGCCGGGCTCGCAGCGTGCTCGCGCTTCTTCGTCCCTCGCTCGGACGCACCGCCACGCGCGGAATGACCGAAGAGCTCCGGCGAGCGTTCCGCGATACCGGCCTCCTTCGCGACCGCGACGTGCTGGTCCGGACGCTCAGCGGCTTGGCCGGTGACGACCCGGTGCTGTTCGTCGAGGCCGCGGAGTTTGCGGCCCGCCTGAGCGAGGGACCGGACCGGCCGGCCCCTGCGAAGGTCCTCAAGGGCGCCGCGCCGATCGTGAAGCCGCTTCCGGCCGCCCTGGAAGTCACGATGCCGCGCGAATACTCGACGCCGGATCTGGAGCGGGGACTGACCCGAAGCTTCCGCCGCACGCGGCAAGCCCTCGCGCGCGCCGTCGAGACGCGGGCGGACGCCGACTTTCACGAGTGGCGAAAGCGCGTCAAGGAGCTGCGCTACCAGGTCGAGCTGCTGGCGTCTTCCGGTAGCCGGATGTTGAAACGCCGGGAGAAAGCGCTCGGCGAGCTCGCCCGCGAGCTCGGCAGCGTCACCGACATATCCGTCCTGTGCCGGGAGCTCGAGGCGCTGGCCCAGCCGGCGCCGGACGGCCACGGAGCGAAGCTTCTGGAAAGAGGTCGTCAGCTCGTCCGGCAGCGCTCCGACGAGCTCCTCACCCGCGGAGCGGAGCTCTTCGCCGAAGAGCCGCGAGCCTTCGCCCTCCGCGTCCTCGCCGAGCGCGGCTGAGAACGCTCGCGTTGATATCTAAGCCCGTTCGGCGACAACCAGAGAGTTAAAGCTCGTTGCCTTGAAGAATCCGTCCTGCCTAGTAAGTGTGTCCTCTAGATCAAGGAGACGCTCGACGGCCTTGTGAAAGGGTGGTCCCAACGGGTCTTGAATGTTCGAAGGACGTCGAAGCGCCGGATAGATCACCGACAACAGATTACCTCCGTAGTCACGCCGATAGAGGATTCGAAAGCTGTTTTCGATCGCGCGAAGGATCCCGGACGACTCGATAGCCTCAGTGGGATCCTCATAATTTATTGGACGACGGATTATCCCGACTCGTCTGATGTCGCTCGGAAGAGAGCGATAGATGAAATTGAGTACTGCCATTCTCGCTAACGACCATTCTGATCTGGCTGGGCCGACGTATTCATCTGCATACAGAATGCCGCTTGGCTTCAGCGCGGATCGCACCAAGCCGAGAAAAGCCCCCAAACCCGAAAAATGGTGGAGCGAAGCATGAAAGAAAATGGCATCGGCGCCCTCCTGTAGAGCCAGAAACTCCTTCGAATCAGCGGCTTCGTATTGAATCTGTTGCTCGAAGCCCGCTTCCGCCGCAAGGCGGCGCGCCTCCCTGATCGCATCGGCGCTGACATCAACGCCAGTGACAGACGAAACGATTCCGTGTTGGACCAAGCTTCTCTCCAGATTCCCAACGCCACAGCCAATGCTCAACGTTCGACGGAAGGGCACGCGATCCCCCATTGCGTCCCGAAACCACAGCAGGGGCCAAAGATTGGGATCTCCGGTGACACGCTGGTTGATCCGCGCACGGACGAGTGGATGGTTCATCCATATTTCGTCCCAACTCGTATGCCTTTCGATCTGATCCCAGTAGGACAATTCGTGTTAAGCGGCGTAAGAAGTTGCGTCAGTACTTGGTGCTGCCAGGACGCCAGCGACAAGACCACAAAGAGCGACTCGAAGAAGCTCTTGCATCTGCATCTTCTGCCTCCTTTTGACTCGCCTCGTAGATCCATATCTCGAATTCTGCTCACTTGGTGAAGGCCACCGCGCAGGGAGGCTCGGCGCCGAGGAGCGCCGTTGCCAGCTCGCCCCGCAGCGAGAGCAGCCGCACGCGTTCGAGCAGAGAGCTGAGGTTCGACTGCGCGGCTTCCGTGTCGGCGTCGGCCAGAGCCATCTCTCGCTCGTCCACGTCGGAAAGTTCGGACCGCCCCTCGCGGGCGAGCTGCTCCAGTGCGTCGCGATCCTGCGAGGCGAGGCCCTGGGAGCGCAGCGACAGGCTCTTCTCGGCGAGCGAGCGGGCGACCATTGACTCGGCGCGACGCACGGCCAGCTCGACTTCGTTTTCCCGGGACTGAAGTTGCGCTTCGGCGCGCTCGAGACGGGCCCGTGCGCGATCGCGGCCGTCTTCGAAGCGGCCGCCCGTCCAGAGCGGAAACAGAATCGAGACACCGATCGCCACCGAATCCGGAGTGAACGTCAGGTAGTACTGGTCGTAGTTGTTGAACTTGCCCAGGCGCTGGTACGTCGCGGATGCCTCCAGGATCGGCATCCAGCGCTTGGACTCGATCCGCGCGGACTGTCCCAGGAGCTGGATCTCTCGCGTCAGCGAGGTCAGGACGGGGTCGGCCGCCTTCGCGGCGGCGAGATTCTCGGTGGCGGTGAGCTCGGGCAGGATCGCATCGGGATCCCCCGCGAGGCGCAGCGGAGAGCTTCCCGGCCAGCCGATCAGACGCTTCAACTCGAGCATGTCGAGATCCCGGTCCGACTCGGCATTCAAGACTTTCTGGCGCGCGCGGGCGGCCTGGAGCCGCGACCGCTCGGCGTCGAGCTCCGTCACGCGGCCTTCCGCGAGCAGCGCGGCTTCTCGCCGGGCGATCGCCTCGGCGGCGTCGAGGCGCCGTTGCGCCGCTGCGATGACGCCTTCGTCCATGAAGGCGCGCGCGTAGACAGTCACCACTCGTTCGAGAGTCGCCCGGCAGGCCTGGCCGAGCTCGGCGTCGATGCTCGACGCCTCGGCCTCGGCCGAAAGCGCGTCCGCCTTTCGATCCTTGTCGTAGATGAGCTGCCGGACCTCCACCCCGATCACGGAGGGAACACGGCCGGCCACCACCCCGGGCAGGCCGTGCGTGTACCCCGGCGTGGTCGTGATCCACGCATTGGGATGGAAGATGTCGCGGGCCAGATTCGCCGATGACCGGCCAACCTCGCTCGCGGCCCGCGCCGCGGCGAGATCGGGCGCCCTTTCCAGCGCGAGCTCCGCGGCTTTGCGGAGCGTCAGGGGCTCGGGGCCGGCCGTCTGGCCGAGCGCGGTTCCGGACGCGAGGAGCAACAGGATTCCGACTCTCGAGAGACAGCGACTATTCATGGTGAAGCGCCTCCGACGGATTCAGACTCGAAGCGCGGTACGCCGGTACCGCGCCGAAGATCACTGCCACGGCACAGGAGAAGAAGAACGCCAGAACGGCCGCAACCCACGAGACGTTGATCTCGACGTTGCGCAGGAACAGACGCGAGAGGTACGGCAGCCCCAGCCCGAGCGCCACGCCGATCGAGGAGCCCACGACGCCCAGCGAGAGCGCCTCGAAGAGGAACTGTCCGAGGATGTCCCGCCGGCGCGCGCCGACGGACATGCGCACCCCGATCTCGCGAGTGCGTTGCTCGACCGAGGCGAGAAGGATGTTCATGATGCCCACGCCCCCGACGACGACCGAGACCGCCGCGGCGAGGATGAAAACGACGATGAGCCCGACGGAGATCGCGCGCGCCAGGCGCACGACGGTCGTCATGCTCTCGACCTCGTATACGGAACCGGAGCGGTGGCGCTCGCGGAGGATCTCTTCGACGGCCTTCACCGCCGCCGGCAGCGCGTCGAACTCCCGGGCCTCGGCGAAGAGCGTCTTCAACTGATGCGTCGGCGTGTAGTACCAGGCCACGGTCGCCGGGATCAGGATCGTCTCGGGCACGACTTCGCCCCGCCCGAGCGTGTCCACCGGCTCCTCGAAGACGCCGATGACCTGGAACGTCCTGCCGAGCGTGCGCAGCGTCTTGTTCGGCGAGGAGTCGTTCCCGAACAGCTGCTCGTAGAGGGGACGGTTGACGACGGCGACGCGCGCGCGCTCGAGGTAGTCGTCCTCGTCGATGAACCGGCCCTGGAGGATCTGCATGTTCTTGCGGACCTCGCCGTAATTCGGCATCACGCCGAGGACCGTGAGCGTCTTGGCCTGCGACTGCACCGTCAGCGTGCCGCGCAGCGTCAGGATGCCGGTCACGCCCGAGAAGAGGTCGCTTCGCGCCGCGATGGCCTTGACGTCGCCGTCGGTCTGGAAATCGTCGGCGGAGCGCGAGACGCCGGAGGTCACGGTGCCGCGGTAGTTGGACCAGACCAGGCGCGAGCCCACGCCCTCGATCTGCTTCAGGACGTATTTGCGGCCAGTCAAGCCGAGCGTGACGACCAGGATGATCGCCGCGGTCCCGACGACCATGCCCGCCAGGGTCAGTGACGTCTGGAACGGATGCTTCCGGAACCGGTCGACCGCCATGCCGAAGACTTCGCGGTTGAACATGGCGCCTGGCTCCGGATCTCGCTTTCGGCGTCAGCCGCGGTCGGCCTGGACGCGGAGGCCGTCGGAAAGGGTCGCGGCTCCCGGAAGGATGACTTTGTCCTTTTCCTTCAGACCCTGGATGACTTCGACTTCGTTCAAGCCGAGCAGGCCCACCTCGACCGGGCGACGGCGCGCGCGGCCGTCCTCGAGGAGGTAGACGAAACGCCGGTCGCCGTCCCGGATCACCGCGGCGCGGGGCACGACCAGCGTGCCACTCTTCTCGCCGGTCACGATCTGGACGTCCACGGCGGCATTGGTGGGGAGCTTGCCCTTCGGATCGGAGACATCGCCGAGAACTTCGCCGACCTCGCGGCCGCCGACGTCGCGAAGACCCGGAGCGACTACCGAGACCTTGCCCTCCCAGCGCTCCCGAGGCAGGCCGTCGAAGGCCAGGTACATCTTCTGGCCGGCGGCGATGCGCGGGAGATCGGGCTGGTCCACCCGCGCGCGCACGCGCCGGTGCTCCGGATCCACGACGCTGGCGACGACCTGACCCGCGGACACCGCCTCTCCCGTCCGGCGCGGCAGGCCGTAGACGACGCCGGAAGAGGCCGCGCGGACCGTCAGCGCCCCGGCGCGTTTCTCCAGCTCGCCCGCGGCGCGTTCCGCAAGGGCGAGGCGCGAATCCTTTCCGTCGAGACCGGAAAGCCGCGCACGCGCGGCCGCGAGCGTCCCTTCGGCCTGTTGCAGGGCGCGCTCGTCCGCCTCGGCGGCGGCGCGCGTGATGGCGCCGTTGGCCAGCAGGCGCTGGTCACCCTCGTAGACCTCGCGCCAGTGTTTCTCCTCGCGCTGGGCATTGGAGAGCTCGGAGCGCGCACCTTCCAGCTCGGCCCTAAGGCGCAGAGCTTCGGCGCGAGCATCCAGGGCCTTCTGGGACAGCTCGGGGGTAGAGAGGGTCAGGAGAATCGTTCCGGGGGTTACCCGATCCCCCTCCCGCGCCAGGATGTCCTTCACGGTGGCCGCCTCGGGCGACCTCAGCTCGCCGCCGGGAGGGGGCTCCAGCGTCCCGTCGCACTGGACCGGGACGACCAGGTCTCCTCGCTTAACCTCCGCCACCTGGACCGTCACTCCCCGCGGCTTCGCCAGGCCCAGGACGAGCCAGACGAGCGCGAGGACTACAACGGCCAGGAGCGGCCAGCGCCACCGTTTCATCCCGTCAATTATGGAGCAGGCGGCCCGGGTCAGGGCCGGGGCGGGAGGTCCCGAGTGGAGGGATGTGAGACCTCGCCCTCGACAGCCGTGCCGCGGCCGGAGCCGATGACGGAGACGAACGCGGCCTTCTGGCGCGGCGCGTCGCCGCCCGAGCCCGTGACGGTCAGGCGGACGTCGTAGACCCCGGCTTCCTGGTAGACGTGGGTCGGCTCGTGCTCGTCGCTTTCCGCACCGTCACCGAATTCCCAGTGCCAGGCCGAGGCCTCCGGGACATTGGACGCGTCGTGGAACGCCACCGCGAAGGGGGCGACTCCGGAGGTCGCGTCGGCCGTGAAATCCGCGATGCCCGCCCATCGGATCCGAAAGACGTTGGCTCCTCGATCCGTCGGGCTCGCGGCCCCGGCATCCTTGTAGAGGTCGGCGAAGTAGAGGCCATCGGGACCCGCGGCGAGCGCCGTAGCGGTCCCTCGGCCCGCTCCGATGAATTCGACGAGTGGGAGGGGACCCGACACGAGATTCCCGGCGGCGTCCAGCACGAACTCGGTGACGCGCTTTCCGAGAGCCTGCGGCCCACCCGCGTAGGTCGGACCGGACTCCGTGACGAAGGCGTGGTCGAGCTTCTCGGCCGGGAATCCGCTGCCGGAAAACGCCGAGGGCTGGATGAAGGCGATGTTGACCGGCGCGTGCGACGGCACCCAGTTGTACGCGGCGAAGCTCCGCATGCTCGCGTCGGTCCCGTCGTAGAGATAGTTCTGCCCGGCGACGACCTTGGCCATCCGGTCCACCGACGGACCATTCTCGACTTCCCAGTGCGAGCCGTCGGCGTCGCGCCATGCGCCTCCGAACGGGTTGCGAAATCCGTACGCGTACACGTAGTCCGTCGCGGTGAGCCCGTCGGCGGCGTTGTAGAACGGATTGGTCGAGGACGGCGAGCCGTCGAGCTCCATGCGCAGGATCTTTCCGCGAACCGAAGTCAGGTCCTGCGAGGGCGTGACGAGCGCGGCGTCGCCGATGTGCACGTAGAGCTTGCCGTCGGGACCGATCGAGACGCTGGAAATCTGGTGCGACGGGCCCAGCGGCTCGTTGGGAAACTGGACGATCGTCGTCAGCGTCGCGGCCGTGCGGCCTCCGTCCGTGCTGTGCAGGCGGACGACTTTCGGGAAGTGATAGTTGGGGTCGGGGCCCGCGAAGAGAGTCCCGACGAACACGTCTCCGCTGACCGGATCCACGGCGATGCCGGTCAGGCCCTTCTCCCCCGAGCCGGGGAAGCTGCCGAGCGGATCGAAGTCGAGAAGGCCAGTCGCGTATTGGGACAAAGTCCCCGAGCGCGTCACGACCTGGACGCTCCCGTAGAGCTCAGTGACGTAATAGAAGGGATCGTCCGGGTCGGGGCCCGGATTCGGAACGAACGCCACGTTGACCGGAAGCTGAAAGCCCGTCGCCACGCGGTCCACGCGGAAGCCCGACTCACGCACGGCCCACGGAACCGCGGGCTCACCGGCCGGGATCGAGAAGTCCGGAGCCGCGCCGGGCGCGCCGAAGGTCGGGTCCCAGAAGGAGACTCCGCCTTCCGCGATCCACCAGGCGTACGTCTGGCCGGCCGCGAGGCTCGCCGCTGGCAGAGCGATCTCACGATCCTGACCGCTTCCGTCGGTGAAGGCGAGAACCGACTCGGGAATCGAGACCGGGGCCGTTCCCGCCACGAGCAGGATCCGAAGGTCGCCGTGCGTCGACCCCGGGGGCGGATTGGAAACCGTGTTGGCGGCTCCGCCGGTTCCCGTCAGCTCGAGGAGCGCTTGGGTCGAGCCCACGACCCACAGGCTCAGGACGGCGGGCGTCGCACCGCCGGGCAGGAGGACGTCCTGTCCGAGTGAGTCCTTCCAGCGCACGGCGGGGATCGAAGAGACGTCCGAGACGACCATCGGCTGGAAACCGGTCGCCGCGAACGTCTTGAACTGTCGTTGTGCCCAGTCGCTCCAGCTCGAGCCCGGAGGCGGGGCGTCCCCCAGGAACCGCACACGCACTTTGTAATCGGTGTAGTAGTCGAGCTGGTGGTGCCCGGCGAGCGCGTTGACGAACGTGCCGTCGCCCAAGTGAATGTGAACCTTCAAGACTCCGGTCGCGCAGGGCGCGCTCCAGACGACGGCGTCCGGCGAAATCGTCCGGATCTCCCAGTCGCTGCAGACGTGGCTCTCGCCGGGCGCTCCCGAAAACGGCGCCGCCACCATGTGAACGTCGTAGGCGCTGATGAGCTGGCCGTCGTGCGAAGGCTCGAGGATGACGGGAGTGGACACGGAAAGCGTCGCGGAGTCTCCGACGTGACCGGAGGCCGCGGCGAGAACCGAGGCCAGGAAGAGAGTCAGGCGTCTCATCGGGGAAGATCGTCTCTATGGAGCCGCCGGCGACGCCGGAACGGCGGGCGCCGGCACGGATCTCAGAACGCGTCCGGGACGGGCCCCTGTGGGCTTGCCGTCCGCCCAGACGGGCTCGCCATTGACGACGACGAGGAGGATGCCTTCGGAGAGCTTCTCGGGCTCGGTGAAGGTCGAGTGGTCGATCACGGTCTTCGGATCGAAGAGGACCAGGTCGGCACGGCGTCCGGGGGCGATCACGCCGCGATCGGGGAGCTTCATCCGCGACGCCGGCAGAGAAGTCATCTTGCGGATCGCCTCTTCGAGCGTCAGGAGCTTGCGCACCCGGACGTAACGGCCCAGGACACGCGGGAAGGTCCCCGCCCCGCGCGGATGCGCGGAGTGGATCCCTCCGTCGGAGGCGACCATGACCCACGGCTGCTTGTAGAACTCGAAGACGTCCTCTTCCCGCATAGAGTGCCCGATGACGTCCGCGCCCCCGTCGCCGATGATCTTCGAGAACAAGGCGGCGGGCGTGACGTTCTCGGCGCGCGCGATCTCTTCAAGGTTGCGGCCCTCGTACTCCGGGTGGGCCTTGCATTTCGTGATCGTCACACGCGAGGGGCCGCCGACGTCCTTGAGCCCCCGCTCGACGCTGGCCTTGTCGAAGTACTTCTTGTTGGGCACCAGCGTGTAGAGATCGGAGTGCCAGGCCTCATATGGGTAACAGTCCGCCGTGACGTCCTGGCCGAGCATCCGGCGCTTGGTGAAGAACGAGACGGCCTGCCGAGCCTTTCCCCAGACGCCCACGGTCGCGAGCTTGATGTGCGAGATCTCCAGAGGCAGGCCACCCTCGTGCGAGATGATCGCCGCCTCCTCGAAAGCCTTGAAGCTCTTGTCCGCCTCGTCTCGGATGTGCGTCATGTAGAAGCCCTCGTGCCGCGCAGCCGACTTCGCGAGCGCGACGAGCTCGCCGGTTGTGGAATAGCTGCCGATGTCGTACTCGAGCCCCGAGGACAGGCCCGACCCGCCTTCGCGCATCCCCTGCTCGACGAGCGCGGCCATCTTCGCGGTCTCGTCGGCGGTCGCGCGCCGCTTGAAGTCGTCCTTCATCACGAGCTCGCGCACCGTCGCGTGGCCCACCATCGTCATGACGTTGACGGTCGCCGGGGCCTTGCGGCGTGCGTCGAGATACTCCCCGATCGGCCACGGCGAATCGCCGTCGGCCCCGATGACCAACGTCGTGATTCCCTGCGAGATCTGCGTCTCGGCCAGCGGATCGTCGACCAGGCCCTTCTCGGAGTGGTTGTGGACGTCGATGAATCCCGGAGCCAGGACGAGCCTGCTTCCCGAGACGACCTTCTCGCCCGGCTTTGGCTCCAGGGCGCCGACCTCGAGGATCTCGTCCCCGGCGATCCGCACGTTCTTGGTCTCGAGAGGCTTGCCCGTGCCGTCGGCCACCTGCGCGCCGACGATGATCCACGTGGAGACCGGAGCCTCGGGAGCCCGCATCGCGGCCAGGCCGGCGACGGCGGCGGCGAGCCCGCCGGCAACGAGGAGTTTTTTCACGGGCCGGATTCTACAGGCCGCGGCGGGACATGTCGGCCAGAGCTGCACGAACCTCGACGATATCCTTGCCGTACTGCTTGGGAGGCGCGACCTGCACGAAGCGCTCCAGGGCCATGCGCGCCGTCTTCCAGTCGCCGTTCTGGCCGGCCACGCGCCCGATGTTGTAGAGGGCGTCGTACTGCTCGGGATTGATCTCGAGGCAGCGCTGCCAGGCCTCGATCGCCTTCTTCGGGTCCCCAAGGCGAGTCCAGGCGACGCCAAGCGCGTTCCAGGCGCGCGCGTGTCGCTTGCCGAGACGGATCGCCTGTTCCAGGTTCTGCCGCGCTTCGTCCACGCGGTCGAGCTTCAAGAGCGAGATCCCGGTGTTCTGGTAGGCCACGGCGTTGGACGGATCGATCTCGAGGACCCGGGCGAAGACGGGAAGCGCCTCCGCCGGCCTTCCCGCGTCGGCCAGCGCGATGCCCAGCGAATTCAAGGTCTCGGGCTCATCGCTCTCCCGATACTCCATGAGCACGGCGAGCGCCTCTTTCGGCCGACCCATTTCCGAGAGGATCATGGCGTGGCTCCGCGCCACGCTCTCGCCGCCGGCCCCGCTTGCGGTGGCCTTCTCGAAGGTCTTGAGCACGCCTGCGAGATCTCCCTGACACCGGAGCACCGAGGCCAGGTGCATGTATCCGAGTTTCATCTTCGGATTCTCGGCGACGACCTTGCGCGCGATCGGCAGGGCCTCGTCGCACTTTCCCTCCTCTCTCAGCTCCGTTACTCGGTGGAGAGTCTGGTCCACGACGAGCAGCGTCTTGGGATCGTCGGCGGGGCCGTAGGAGGCTTTCATCTCGCCGGAGCCCGTCAGGTAGCCGAGGCTCTTCAGCTTTGCGGCTTCCTCCGAGCCGATCGTTCCGCGCTCGTGCGACGCGGCGGGCAGCTCGAGCAGGCGCTTGCGGAGGCGGCGCAGGGAGTCCGGCGCCTGCGGGACGAGGTTCTTCGCCTCCGCCGCGTCGGTGGGAAGGTTGTAGAGCTCCGGAATCGGAAGGTCGATGTACTTGTCTCCTTGCGCAGCCATGCCGCGGAGAGGCGCCCATCCCCGGTTGAATGCCGCAGACAACGCCTCGAAGTAGTTCCCGTCGGGCGCTTCGCGACGCCCCTCAGAGAGAAGCGACTGGCCGGCGAGCTCCGTCTCCGGCGGAGCGCCGATCGCCTCGAGGATCGTCGGGAGTATGTCGATGTGGCGCGCCGGCACAGCGTCGCTGCCCGTCGAGACGAGACCCGGGCTCCAGACGAACAGCGGAATGTGCAGCGTCGCCTCGTAGCAGAAGAGGCCGTGCGTCAGCTCGCCGTGATCGCCGCGGGCTTCGCCGTGATCGCCCGTCACGACGAGCAGCGGAGCCGGCTGCGTGGCTCGGACCGCCTCGAGCAGGGGCGCGAGCGCGGCGTCGGTGTACGCGACCTCGCCGAGATAGAAGTCGTCTTTGTATCGCTCCTTGTAAGCCTGGGGCGGCTCGTACGGCGCGTGAGGATCGTAGACGTGGACCCAGAGAAACCGGCGCTTGCCTTCCTGCTGCCGGTACCACTCCACGGCGGCCTTGACCACGTCCTCGGCCCGCGCCTGCTGGATGTCGAACTCGAACTGTTCGTCGAGGTGGCGGTAGAGCTCGTGGTAGACGTCGAAGTCGTGCCCGAGCCCGTAGCGCGAGTCGAGCACGTAGGCGCCGATGAAGGCTCCCGTCACGTAGCCCTTGGCCTTCAGGCGTGTCGCCGTCGTCGGGATCTTCGGCGAGAGCTTGAACCCAGCGTTCTCGCGGACACCGTGCTGGTACGGGAGCATCCCGGTCAGAATGTTCGTGTGCGAGGGCAGCGTGATGACGTTATGGGAGTGCGCTTGCATGAAGACGCGGCCTTCGGCGGCGAACCGGTCGAGGTTAGGCGTGGTGCCGCGGAGATTTCCGTCGAACCCCGTGGCGTCGAAGCGCAGCGTGTCGATCGTGATGAGCACCACATCGCGGGGCGACCCGGACGCGTGGCGCGGCGTCGCGGCCGCGACGGGCTCGTCCTTGCGGCAGGACGACAGGACCAGCGCCAGGGCGGCTCCGGCGAGGATTCTGCAATGAAGCCGGATCACGCCCGCAGAATAACGAAAGGCCCGTCCGGAATTCCCGGACGGGCCCTCGGAGAAAGCCTGGACGAGTCTAGAAAGCCACGTTGATTCCGAGCCGGACGATGCGCGGGCTCTGGACCTCGGTGATCTGATTGAAGGTACTGTTCTGTGAGAAGGCCTGGGTCGAGGCCCGGTAGTCGCCTGCGCGCTGAACGCGCTGCAGGACCGTACCGGCGTTGGCGACGTTGAAGAGCTCGGCGGCCGGAGTGACAGAGAGCTGACCGAACTGGAACGTCTTGGCCAGGCGCATGTCGAGCTCGTAGACGTTGTCGTACCGGAAATCGTCCACGTTACCGATCTGCGTCAGGTAACGGTGAGAGACTCCGGCGGCGTCCACGGCGCGCGTGCGGACGTAGTAGGGGTTCGGGTAGCCCTGCCGTCCGAAGAAGTTCACGCCGAGGTTGATCCCGTACGGACCCTGGTACAGCGCGTTGACGTTGAACTGCCAGTTCGCGTTGATCCAGACGGAAGCCTTCGAGGAGAAGCCGGTCGCGATACACGAGCTCCCCGGCGGAGAGCCGCAGTTGGTTCCTCCCCAGAGATTGTTGGGGTCCTCGATGGACTGCACCTGCAGATGCTGCGTGAAGTTGTTCCAGCCGAAATTCCCCCGGAACATCCAGTGGTCCGATAGTCGTTTGACGATCGAGAAATCCACTCCGTAGTATTTCTGGGTCGCCTCGGGCCGGTTTTTGATCGTGACGCCGACGGGTTCGTCGGCAAGCGTGAGGCTGTAGAACGGCTCGTCGATGGACAGCGTGAAGCCGTTGGCCGCCGTGGCCGTGCATGGAACGCGTGGGGAGTTTTCGTCGTCCGGATTCGAAAGACAGAGAGTCCGACCCGCCAACTCCCATGTCCCGCCGTTGGACCCGTTGGGGATGTTTTCCAGCAAGAACTTGGTCGATCGATAGCTGAACGTCCCCGACACCGCCAGGGTGTCGGTGAACTGGTGGTCGGCGCCGACCGTGAATTCGTTGGTCTTCGGCGTCTTCAGATTCGGATCGATGATGTTGGGGACGTTCGGCAGCGTGGCCGGGTCGATGTCGTTGTAGAAACCGTAGAACCCGTTTTCCAGGTCGATCTCGTTTCGCTGCACGATGTGGTCGTGATTGATGTCGGTCCAGTAGTAGTAGTAACCGTTGGATATCGGCACGCCGCTGCCGTAGTAGCCGATGAACCCGAGCTGGTCGGCGAACTGCGCGTAGGAGGCCCTCAGCAGCGTGCTCTTGTTTTGTCCGAGGCTGTAGGTCGCCGAGACGCGCGGCTGCCAGTTCGTGAAGTCGAACTGCCAGTCCGGTGATCCGTGGTAGGTGACCGCCGGCAGCAGATCCGGAAACACCGTGTTCTCGAAAGCCGGGCCGGGAAGGTTGCGCGCCTGCTGGCGGTCGTAGCGGATCCCGGCCTGGACCGTGAGGTTCTGCATCGTGATCGTGTCGCCGAGTGTGCCGCTCCAGATCTGGTTCTTGAAGACCGGCCGCACGCCCCGGGCGAGCAGCGCCGTGTTCGACGAGGAATTCTCGTACTCGCTGCCCACGAGCTGATCGCCAGGCCAGCCCGTGGCCGAGTCGGCGATCTGCTGGCGGTAGCTGAAGCTGAACTTCAGCTCGTGATTGAGCGAGCCCGTGTTGAAGAACTTGGACGCCGTAAGGCTCGCCTGCTTCTGCGGATCCTTGGCCCAGTAATACCGATAGTTGTTGTAGTACGTCGGGTCGATCCAATACGCGTCCTTCGACGAGTCGCCGTTGCAGGCGATCTGGAACGGGACGTTGTTGCAGCCCTTCGAGCCGTTGCCAATGTCCGTGTAGTCGGGATTCTGGTAGGCCAGATATAACGAAGCGAAGAAATCCGACCCGAAGACGTGCGAGTCCTCGACCTTGTAAAAGTTGGTCGGGATCGTCAGCTGCGTCGCGGCCAGGATCGAGCGTGTCGGACCGAGGCTCGTGTTGAACTGGTCGCGGAAGCTGCGCTGGTAGTACAGCTGCGCCGAGTTGTCGTTCGTGACCTGCCAGTTCAGCTTCGCGCTCCAGGGCTCGAGGTTGACCAGCGACGGGAAGGCCGGCTCGCCGGGATCCCCGGTGACCGTCTTCGAGATCGTCTGGTAGGCGCCGGCGAACCACAGCCACAGCTTGTCCCGGATGATCGGGCCGCCGACGTCCGCTCCGTAGTCGCGGAGCATCTTCGTCCGGTCGGTCTTGATGTCCTCATCGACCGCTTCCTGCGGTGTGTTGTTGGATTGCCAGTTCTGCGAGGCGTACGAGAACCGCGCGTCGCCGTGGTACTCGTTGGTCCCCCGCTTGGTGACGACGTTGATCGTCACGCCCGACGTCTGCTGCTCGACCACGGACCCGCCGGTCGCGATCTCGACGTCCTGGAACGTCGAGAAGTCGAAGAACGTGTTCGTGCCGCCGTTCTGGCGCTGGAACGGGTTGCCGTACGTGTTGTCCGTCGTCGTGGCTCCGTCGACCTGGTAGACGACGTTGCCCGAGCCCTTCGTGATGAAGTCCGGTCCTCCCGCGTTGGCGCTCTGGGCGCCCGCGACGTTGACCGTGTCGATCTGCACACCCGGCACCTGCTGGATCAGAGACCAGACGTCGCGCGAGGTCGGGATCTCCTGGAGCTCTTCGTGCGAGAAGTTCTGGCCGGTCTCGACCTTCCGGGGATCCAGGAGCGGCGTCGCGCTGGTGACGACCACGGACTCCTGAATCGACGAGAGCTTCAGCTGGATGTCGACCTGTGTGTTCCTGCCGACCGAGACCGTCACGTTTTCGCGCTTGACCGTCGTGAAGCCGGGCATCGTGATCGTGACGACGTAGTCGCCGCCGGGAGGTACCTTCAGGAAGCGGTAGATGCCGCCGGCTTCGACGGTCGTGGTGACCGGAGCGCGGGGACCGGTCAGCGTGACGGTGCCGCCGGGGACGGCCGCACCCTGCTCGTCAGTCACGGTGCCGTAGATGTTTCCGGTGTTGACCTGAGCCAGAGCGGTGAGGCCGAGACCGGCGAGCGCCACGAACCAGATGAGCACTCGAGCCAGAGATGACCTCCACATAAGTGACCTCCTCAATTTTTGAGTTGGTTTTTTGTCGCCCTGGGTCTCTCCTCGATCTCGCGAAAACCGAACCCTTCGCAAAAACGAACCAGTCCCCGCTGTTGCATTTATGCTATCGCGGATTTTGCAAGGAGCGCATCGCAATCGGGACGAAGTTCGCGTCGCGGATGGGAGAAGGGACCGTACGAATTTCTGGAGAATGACTGCCGGTCAGAGGATGCGATGGATCGTCGCCGCGGCGGCGCTCTGGACCGCGGTCGCGTGCACGAGCCCTCGCGCTCCCGCGTCGTCGCCATCCGGCGCGGCTCCAAAGGGACACCTGCTCATCGTCGGCGGCGGGCCGATTCCCGATCCGATCCTGGATCGGTTCGTCGAGCTCGCCGGAGGACGCGGCCGCGCTCGGATCGTCATCTTTCCGATGGCCTCGGAGTACGCCGACGCCGGCGTCGAGCTCGCCGAGGACTTCCGCAAGCGCGGCGCCGAGGCCGAGCGGATCGTCCTCACGCACGAACAGGCCGAAAGCAAGGACGCGGCCCGCAAACTCGATGGGATCACGGGCATCTGGTTCGGCGGCGGGGACCAGTCCCGCCTGACCGCGGCGCTCCTCGACACACCCGTCGAAGCCGCGATCCGCGAGCGCTACCGGGACGGGGCCGTCGTCGGGGGCACCTCCGCCGGCGCGGCCGTCATGTCGACGCCCATGCTGACGGGCGATGAGAAACATCCCGGCGGAAAGCGCCCGCCGGAGAAGGACTCGGGCGACGCGTACATGACGATCGCTCGGGACAACGTGGTCACGACCGAGGGGTTTTCGCTGTTGCCCGGCGCCATCGTGGACCAGCACTTCGTGCGTCGGCGGCGGAACAATCGGCTTCTTTCCCTCGTCCTGGAAAACCCGGACAAGATCGGCGTCGGAATCGACGAGTCGACCGCCCTCGAGGTGGACCCGACCGGGGTTTGGAGAGTCCTCGGCGAGAGCGTCGCCGTGGTCTACGACGCCCGTAGCGCGCAGGTGACACCTCCAACCTCCTCGCCCCTCGGAGCTACGGGCGTCCGGATATCGGTCCTACCGGCCGGATCGGTCTTCGATCCTGGCACCGGGCGTGCGCGCCTTCCTTAGGGGACACCCTGGGGCTAAATCCTTCTTAAATCGACGTCGCGGGGAGGGTGACGGGACTAGGCTCCGTGACGGAGTCCGGCCCGAAAAGACCGGAGAAGACACATGCGCAGATCCATCTTGGCGATCGTTCTTTTTCTCTCGGCCCTGTCTCTCGCCGCCGAGACGGTGACGCTGCCGGCGGCCGCCTCGATCGTGGGCCAGGCGCCGTTTTTCTCGGACGTGCGGGTGTTCAACACGTCCTACACGGCGAGCCTGAACGTGACGGCCACGTATCACTGCTTCATTCCGAGCCCCTGCACGGCGGGGACCTCGCCGCTGAACATGACGCTCGCGCCGCGCGAGTCCAGGGGCTTCGACGACATGGTGCAGGTCACCTTCGCCGCCCCGAACACCGCCGGAGGCATCGAGTTCGACTTCTCAGGCTCAGAAGATCAACTGGTCGTTACGAGCCGTCTCTACTCGACCCAGCCCCAGCCGACAGTGGGGATGTTCATTCCGGGTCTTTCCGACGGGGAAGCGTTTCCGACGACGGTCTTGACGTCGATTCGGAACTTAGGCTCGGGCGACGGATTCCGGACGAACGTCGGCGTCTACAACCGTGAGGACGCGGCGGCCTCGGTGACGTTCACGATCTTCGACGGAGGCGCACAGGTCGGCAACCCGGTTCCGGTCAACGTGCCAGGGCACTCGGGCGCGCAGGTCAACCGGATCTTCGACGCGGCAAGCGCGGCCAGCCACGCCACGGAGAACGCGATCATCGTCGTCAATTCCACCGTGCAGGTCTTCTCCTACGCGGCGGTCATCGATAACCACACTACCGATCCCATCTTCGTCCTCGGCGCCGAGGACCAGCCGCCGCAGGCCCTCCATGCGAACCGAAGCGTGATGGTGGGTCAGGGCGGGCTCTTCTTCGTCGACGTCCAATCCGGCAGTAGCGTCACGACCATCAACGTGGGAGATACCGTGACCTGGACCTGGTCGGGAACGATGAGCCACGGCATCCAGCCAGGTACCTGCACCGGAGGAGGCGGCGGAGGCGGCGGCTACGTCACCGAAGGCTACCCCGGCGGAGGCTGCACTCCGTCGTCGGACTTCATGTCCTCCGGCACGCACGCGCCGCCCTACTCGTTTTCGCAGACGTTCACGACCGCCGGAACCTTCCCCTATTACTGCACGGTGCACGAGAGCGCCATGAAGGGAAAGGTGGTCGTGAACGCGTCGGGGAACACGGTCGCTTCCAAGAAGCTTCGCCGGCGCTAGGTCCGGCAGCGCGGCGCGGAGAGGCTTCGTCGCCTAATCGGCGATCGAGAGGATCCGATTGTTCGGCGTCGCGGCCTTGCGGCGGTCGCCCTGCCGGCGCTCGCCCTTGCGCCGTTCTCCGACGCGACGGTCGTGGATGAAGAACTCCGCCGGGTCCACGGGTGTCGACGGCAACGAGTGAAAACGGATCGTGACCGCAGAGGTCTCCTCGGGGCGAGGCACCAGGATTTCGCGGATGAAACCGGCTTCGAGAGCGGGCGTCGGAATACCGAGCACGTCGTTGATGGCTGCCACGATGCGCCGGGCGTCGGCCTCGAAGATCGTCTTGGCGAGCGTCCAGCCGCTCGCGTTGACGATGGCGCGCCCCTCGTATCTCCAGGGCTCCGGCTGGTGCTGATCTCTGCCGCGTGCCGCCATGCCGTCTGACCTCCTCGAACCGCGCCCTGGCTCGACCGCGACGGGCAGGTTCGACGAATGTTAGCACCCGGGACTCGCGCTGTCAGCAGTCCGCGCTAGTCTTGAAGCGATGCCGACGTCTGCGCGGCGCCGCCGCCTCCGCCTTTCGCGGCGCACGCGGCCGTTTCAGGAATCGGTCATTCGCGAGATGACCCGCCTGCACGCCGAAGTCGGCGGCGTCAACCTCGCGCAGGGCCTGCCGGACTTCGAGCCTCCGCCGGAGCTGCTCGGCGCGTTGCAGGACGCCATCGCGAGCCCGGAAAATCACCAGTACGGCTTCACCTGGGGACTGCCGGCGCTGCGGGACGCCGTGGCGCGAAAGACCGCGCGCGTCAACAGGATCGCCTCCGATCCTGAGACCGAGATCACGATCACCTGCGGTGTTTCCGAGGCCGTCGCCGCGGCGGTCCTGGCGCTGACCGAGCCGGGCGACGAAGCCGTGATTCTGGAACCCTGGTACGAGAACTACGTGCCGGCCTGCACGCTGGCGGGTGTGAAACCACGGTTCGTGGCGCTCTCGGAGCAGGGGTTCCGGCTCGACCCCGGCCGGCTGGCCCGCTCGATCACGTCCCGAACGCGCCTGATTCTGGTCAACACGCCGGGAAACCCGTCAGGCCGCGTTTTTTCGAGGGAAGAGCTCGAGGCGATCGCGGCCCTCTGCCAGCGCCACGGCATCGTCGCGATCGTGGACGAGATCTACGAGCACCTCTGGTACGACGGCCACCGGCACGTCTCGCTGGGATCCCTGCCGGGGATGGAAGACCGCACGGTGACGCTGTCGGGCCTCGGAAAAACCTACGCGGTCACCGGCTGGCGGGTCGGCTGGGCGGTGGCGGCGGCGCCGCTGACGGCGCTCGTGCGCAAGGTCCACGACTACCTGACGATCTGCGCGCCGACGCCGTTCCAGGCCGCGGGTCTCGCCGCCCTTTCGCTGCCGGATTCGTACTACGAGACTCAGCGAGCGGCCTACGCGAAACGTCGGAAGATCCTTCTCGACGCGCTTTCGGCCGCGGGCCTCGCGTTTACGCCTCCGGAAGGCGCGTATTACGTCATGGCCGACGCGGCGGCTCTGGGCTGGAAGGACGACACGAAGTTCGTGGACTTCCTGGCGCGCAAAGTCGGGGTCATCGCCGTGCCCGGCTCGAGCTTCTACGCGCGGGGCGGCGGGAAGACGAAAGCGCGGTTCAACTTCGCCAAGCGGGAAGAGACGCTGCGAGAGGCGGCGAAGCGGCTGGGCGGGTCGGATCTGCGCGCACGGCGCCGATCCTCCGGTGGTTAGCGCAGCCCGTCGACGAGATACAGCTCGGAAAAGCCTTGTGTCCCGTAGAGCGCCCAGGTGCTTCCGTCGGGCGTCACGCGGATCTGGTTGACGGAGAGGGAGTCTTCCACGGGAATCTCCTTCCACAGGCGCCGCTGCCCCGTGTCGACATCGTAGAGCCAGACTTTCGCGGGGCGCTCCCACACGTACAAGGATCGAGAGTCGGCGCTCCACTGTGCGACCCGATCGTCCCTCGAGAGGCCGTGCACGGCTCGGGCTGGTCCGCCGTCGGCGGGAACGAGGAGCACCTCATTGCCGTGCTGCGCGGCAACGAGCTTTCCGTCGGGAGAGACCGGGCTTGCGGTCCCGGCGGGAAGAGGCAGCATAGTGCCCTCCGGTCCGAGGGGAACCGGTTTGCCGGACGGCACTTCCTGAACGAAGAGATGCGCTGGTCCATCCGGCTTCGAGCCCGTGAAGACGACGCGTTTGCCGTCCGGAAACCAGGCTCCCCAGCCGACTTCATCGAGCCCTTCTTTGTCGAGCGCGACTGGCTGGCCCGGCCCCGTGGGAAGAAGGACGAGACTTCCGGCTTTCCCGTAATCCGGTGCGCCGTTGGCGAGCACCCATTTGCCGTCGGGAGAAATACCCTGTCCCAGGCCCTGCCCGAGCTTGACAGCCGGAGAGCCGTCGGTGCTCCGCAGATAGATCACCGCCCCGGAAACGCTTCCTTCGCCTCGTTCGGTGAGAAGGAGCATGCGGCCATCGGCGGACAGATCGTTCAGGAGCGAGGCGTCGAGCCAGGAGAGGTCGCGCGGCTCGGGGGCGCCCGGGGACGCGACCCGCACCGTGCGCATGATCGTATGGTGGGCGACCAGAAGGCGTCCGTCGCTCGAAACGTCGTCGAGCTCGAGCGAGCCGGGCGTGCGCATCAGGAGTCGTTGCCTGCCCGAAAGGTCCACGGCCCATAGAGCGTCCGTTTCTCCAGGCTTCGACGCCGTGAACCAGATCTCGCGGCCATTCGGGCTCCAGCACGGGGCCCCGACAGTCGAGTGCCAGCCCTTCGAAAGGATGCGCTTGGGTCCCCCGCCTCGAGGAATCACGGCGACCGCGGTCCCCTCTTCGTCCCAGAACGCAATCGAGCCGCCGTCCCGGGAAACGCGTGGGCTCCCGGCAGAGTTGGGATACACGACTTTCCCGATCGGGAACTCCAGGCGAGATTGTCCGTTGACGGCATGGTCAACCGCGAGATCCTTACCGTCGGGCGAGTAGTCGGCGCCGGCGTATCCGACGTTTTCCAGGACCTGCCTCGGCGCGCCGGAGGACATCGGAACCACCGACAGCGTGCCCATTGGCGCCGAGGTCCGCAAGTCAAGGATGGCAAGCTCGTTGGAAGGCGAGATCGCGAGGATGTCGCCGGGAAAGTCAAACCGAGTCGACTCGGGGCTCCCCACCTGCGTGCGGTAGAGCTGTGTCGCCGGGGGCTCGCCCGCCCAACGAGCACCGTAGACGATCGTCTTGCCGTCCGGAGCGAAACGAGCGTTCGAGATAGCTCCTCGCCGAAACGTCAGCCGCTTGAACGACGGTGCCGTCGAGGCCGGTCCCGGGCGCGCGCGCGTCAGCGCCCATCCGCTGACGAGACCCGCGGCCAGCGCGGCGAGGACGAGCGGCAGCGGGAAACGGCGCCGGGGTTTCCGCGTCGACGCGAGGAGCGCCTCCGAGCCGGAGGTAACTTCCGAGATGTGGTCGCGCACGCTCGCGAGATCGCGGGCGAGGTCGCGCGTCGAGGCGTAACGCTCCTCCTTATCCTTCGCAAGGCATCGCTCCAGCATCCAACGCACCGGCAGGGGAAGATCGGGACGGAGCCTGCCGGCGGGCTCCGGCTCGTCGCGGATGATCGCCGACATCGTTTCGGCGGCCGTCTTTCTCTGGAACGCTCTCTTCCCGGTGGACATCTCGTAGAGCATCGAGCCCAGCGAGAACTGGTCCGACCGATAGTCCACGGGTTCCCCCGAGGCCTGCTCCGGTGACATGTACGCCACAGTCCCGAGCACCGTCCCGGCCGTGGTCTGGGGAGTCACGGCGGTTGGCATCGCCGAGAGCTGTCCCGGCTGAGGTTCGGAGAGCTTGGCCAGACCGAAGTCGAGGATCTTGACGAACCCGTCCTTCGACACCATGACGTTCTCGGGTTTGAGGTCCCGGTGCACGATCCCCGCTCCGTGCGCCTTGGCCAGCCCGTCCGAGATCTGCGCCGCGACGTTCAGAATCCTCTTCATGGGCATCGGACCCGACGCCGCGTGCTCCCGCAGCGTCTTCCCGTCCACCAGCTCCATCGCGATGAACGCCACGTCGCCCTCGCGCCCGATCTCGTAGATCGTGACGATATGGGGATGGTTGAGCGCCGACGCCGCGCGAGCCTCCTGCTCGAAGCGCGACAGCCTCGCCCGGTCCTCCGCCACGGAATCGGGCAGCACCTTCAGCGCCACTTCGCGGCCCAGCCGCGTGTCCCGCGCCCGGTAGACCTCTCCCATGCCTCCGGACCCGAGCGGGCCCAGGACCTCGAAGCCTCCCAGCCGTTGGCCGGTCTGAAGGCTCATGGACTGTGGGGGGGATTGTATGTGCGAAACTCCGCACTCCGATGGAGGCCGTCGCCGCGCCCCCACCTCGCCCGAAGCTCTCGGCAGGCTTCGTATGGATCATCGCTTTCAAGTACGTCAAGTGCGCGGCGTTCCTGCTGATCGGCATCGCCGCGCTCCGGATCGCGCACCTGGAGCGCGGCTCCGAGCCGCTGCAGATCGCTCGCTTCTTCGGTGTGGACGAAGGACGCGTCTCGGTGCGTTACATCGCCTCCGTCATCGCGGCGTTCACTCCCGGGCAGGTGCGGGCGATCGGCCTGGCGTCGATCTTCGTCGGACTCGTCTTCGCCGCGGAGGGAACGTGCCTGCTTTTGAGGCTGTGGTGGGCGCCCTACTTCACGATCGTGCTGACGGCGATCGGGATTCCCGTCGAGCTCGTCGAGATCGTGAAGCGGCCGTTGAGCGCGCGCCGCTACGCGCTGCTGGCGATCAACGCCGCGATCCTGGTCTACCTCTGGAAGCGGAGGAACGAGTTCAGGACGAAGGCGAGCTAGGAGCTCCCGCGCCGTCTTCGGGGAACCGCTTGGCGAGCCAGGACTCGACCTCTTCGGGGTGGTAGCCGAACGGGCCGGGTTTCCCCTTGTAGACGATCGTCCCGGCCTCGTCGACGATGTAGAAGCGCTCGGGCCAGCCCGCGTATGCCGCGTTGGCGGGATTCTCGATCGGATCGATCAGGAGCGGAATCTCGTACGAGAAGCGCTTGACGAAGTCGTTGGCGATCGCGATGCGCTGTGCGCTCGAGGTCGGCTGGGGATAACAGACCCCTTCCGTCACGTTCGAGTCCATCTGCCATTCGTCCAGCGGATGGGCTTCCTTGATGTACAGCGTCACGAAATTTGCGCGGTCGGAGTACTTGCGGCGCATCGCCTGGACCCGCTCGACCGAGCGGCGGAACGGGGGTCAGGTGAAGCTGCCGAAGATCAGAACCGTGGGTTTCTGCCCGATGCGCGAAGCCAGGCGCACCGGTGTCTTGCCGTCGAGGGCGAGCATCGTGACGTCCGGAGCGCGGTCGCCGACTTTGAGCGTGCCTTCTTCGCGCTGGTCGTAGCGCAGCATCCCGATGAGGTTGCGCGGGCCTCCGACCATGTACGTGAAGCCTCCCAGCGCGAGCAGGGCCAGGCCCGCGACGCCGATGACGATCTTTTTCCAGAGACGCACGGCGCACATTATGCATAACGGGGGGCACCCGGAGCGACCCCGGGTGACCTGGGGCACAGATTCGGCCGGCCTCGTTGGAAAAAGAATTGACTCGGTCGTGGGGCCCCGGATCCCCTTTCGGCACCGGGATGAACGGGGATCCGGAGTCCTCCGAGCAAGTCAAGGAGGACATATGTACCTGGCTCTCCGGATCCGCGGGTTCGCGGCGAAGCTTCTCTGTCTCGCTCCCGCCCTTCTCCTGCTGACGTCCTGCGGCGATTCGAACAACCAGTCCCCCACGGCGCCTGGTCCGGCCACCGCCACTCTCCAGGGAACCGTCGTTCGGGGGAGCAACGCGACCGGTTTGCGTACCAAGGTGGGCCTGGGTGGAGTGACCGTCCGCGTCTCGGGCACGGACAAGACCGCGACCACGGACGGCTCCGGCAACTTCACGCTCACAGGCGTGCCGGTCGGCTCGGTCGAGCTGGAGTTCGAGCGCTCCGACATCCATGCGCGGGGCCACGTCACGCTGATCTCGGGAGGCGTTCATTCCATGACATTCGCGATCGTGGGATCGCGGGCGGTCGACACGCCGATAGGTCACGCCGACGAGGAGATCGAGGGTCTCGTCCAGGCGATTGACTCCGGAGCGGGCACGCTCACCGTGCTCGACCAACGGCTGGGCACGGTCCGGATCGAAACAGACGCCGACACGGTCATCCGTCAGGACGACACGACGATTTCCCTTTCGGACATCCAGGTCGGCATGCGCGTTCACGTCAAGGCGCTCGCCCAGGATGACGGGACCTTCCTCGCGACCGAAGTCGTGCTCCAGAGTGAGAAGATCGGGGGCCAGCGCGAAGTCTCGGGCACTGTCGCGTCGGTCGACTCCGGCGCGAAGAGTTTCGAAGTCGACTCCGACGGGACGACGATCAGCATCGTCACCGATGGTCGGACGACCTACAAGAAGCGCGGAGGCCCGGCGTCGTTCGCCGACGTCGTCACAGGCGCCTCCGTCGAGGTCAAGGGCATCCTTCAGTCCGACGGGACGGTCCTCGCGCGGCAGGTTCGCATCGAGAGTTGAGGCACTTTACCGGGACGCCGGAAGACGGTCCTTGGGCACCTTGACGAGGACCGTGTAGAGCGGATCGACCATCTCGACGAGAGGGGCCCGGGCGTTCTGCGACACGAACTGATACGCGTCGAGGACGTCCATGCCCGTCTTCTCGATGACCCACTGGACCATGTCCTTGAAGGCGATGCGCGCGGCGTCTTCGAGAGGACGGGCCGCGCCCAGGGACATCATCCACTGCTCATTCTCGATGCGCGGCCAGGGAGTCTCCTTCTTCTTGATGAGATCCACCGTCAGCTCGACGTTCATCGCGCCCTCGATCGCGGTGCCGATGATCTCGCCGTCCCCCATCGCGTAGTGGCCGTCGCCGAAGGACAGCAGGCCACCCGGAACCCGCACTTGGAGATACACCGTATTGCCGGCTTTGACTTCGGGGCAGTCCATGTTGCCGCCGAAGTTGTCGGGCACGATCGTCGAGCGCGCCTCGCCGTACGCCGGCGAGACCCCGAGGCATCCGAGAAACGGCGCCATCGGCACTTCCCAGGCGTGCTTGCCGTCGGAGGAGCGCGTCCGTGCCACGTTCTTGGCCTTGTCCACTTCGTAGAACCACACGCGCTCCGGCAGGTCCGGCTGCAGGACGGCGGTCCGGTCCGTGCCGTTCAACGCGCCGAATCCGGGGAAGAGCGAGGAGATGCCGTAAGAGCGCGCCGGCTCGAGCTTCACGATGCGAATCGCGAGAGTGTCGCCGGGCTCGGCGCCGTCCACGTAGAAGGGACCGGTCTGCGGGTTGTCGTGTCCGGGCGGCTGGACCTTGGTGGGCATCTGGTCGGGACGCGTGACCGCGCCGTCGTAGCAATCCTCCGTCCAGGAGACGATCCGGGTTCCGGGAGCGATGTGATGTGTCGGAGGCACGCCCCCGAACGTGTACTTGAGCTCCTCGTGTTTGGGTATGTAGCGAAGAGTCGGAGGCTCCGGAGACGCCGCCGCCGCTCCCGCGCACAGAATCCCGAGGACCGTCGCCGTCCATCGCATCGCGTACCTCCCTGCGGCGCCGATTATCGAGCCGGCGGAGCCCTGTCCGTAAATGGGCTCGCCTGTTAATGTAGCGTCGCGTTCCGGGAGATCCGATGCTGAACAGACTCCGCATCACGTCCATCGGTGTCCCTGTCCTCGTCGCCGCCACGGCGATCGCGGCCGCCGACTCGGGAGGCGGCGGATACCGCCGGACAGTCGGGCAGATCATGGCCGACTCGGCGGCGCGCATCGGACCGCCTCGGGCTCCGTCGTCGCCGCCCCGCCTGCGCGCTCCGCGAGGCCGCCTGGCCGCGGAGACCCGCGATGTCACCGGCGACGTTCGTCCCCGCGCGGCCTCCGCCGCACCTCCGGGTCCCGCGGCTCCGCAGACCCTGGGCGTCAACTTCCGCGGCGCGACTCTCGCAGACACCAACGCCTTTCCGCCGGACAGTTCCGGCGCCGTCGGGCCGTCCCAGTTTCTGGTCGGTGTCAACGGCCGCATACGGACGTTCGGCAAGTCCTCGGGCTCGGCCGACGGAGTCCTGAACGCCGATCTCGACACGTTTTTCGCGGCGGTGACCGGAGGCAACCCGACGGCGACGCCGCGCGTGCGTTACGACCGTCTCTCCGGACGCTGGATCGTCACGGTCTCGAATTTCGGCCCTTCGTTCGGCAACAACCGCATCCTGATCGCGGTCAGCGACGCCGCCTCCAGCGGGATCATCACCAACACGACGGTCTGGACCTACTTCTTCTTCCAGCACAACCTCGTCATCCCGACCGGGGACACGGATCTCTTCTTCGATTCCCCCACCCTCGGCGTGGATGCCAACGCGCTGGTCATCGGCGGCAATCTCTTCGACTCTCTGGGCAACTATCAGGGAACCACCGTCCACGTTGTCCGCAAGAGCACCCTGCTCTCCGCCGGCGGCGGCGACTTGACTCCCAACGGCGTCGAGGCGTTCCGCAACCTCACCGGCACGCCCTCGGGAACCGGACCCTACGCACCCCAGGGCGTGGACGACCCCAACGGCGCGTCGGCGACGGAGTCCTGGGTCGCGGGCGTGGACAACGCCGGGTTCGGATCACTCGTGCTGCGCAAGATCAGCTACTCGGGGCTCGACGTGTGGCCGCCGATGGGAATCTCCGCGAACCTGGTCCTGGCGGTCGACTCGACGTCTCTGCCGCTGACCGTGCCTCACCTGGGAAACACGGGCGGGTCGGCCGGCCAGCTCGACGCTGTGGACGATCGGCTGGGCTCCACGATGCGCCGGAGCGACCGGATCTGGACCGCGCACAACATCGCGGTCGACGACTCCGGTACGGGCTCCTCTTCCGGCACGCGCGACGGGTCGCGGTGGTACGAGATCGACGTGAGCGGCGCCTCGCCCGCGCTCGCGCAGTCGGGCACGCTCTTCGATCCGTCGGCCGTGAATGCGCGCTTCTACTGGATTCCGTCGATCGCCGTGTCGGGCCAGGGCCACGCCGCCGTCTCCACCAGCGTCGCGGGAGTGGCCCGACACATCGACGGCGCGAGCGCGGGCCGCCTCGTCGACGACCCGCCGGGAACGCTGCAGAGCCCGCTGCTGCTGACGACGAGCAGCACCGCGTACAACCCGCCCGCGGATCCGGGTCCGCCCCGGCGCTGGGGAGACTACTCGCACACCAGTGTGGATCCCGACGACGACATGACGCTCTGGACGATCCAGGAGTACTGCGACGCCACCAACTCTTACGGAGTGCGCGTGGCGCAACTTGTGGCGCCCCCTCCGGCGACGCCGACCTCCGCCACGCCCGCAATCGTGGACCCTGGGCTTTCCTCCGTCCTCGTCGACGTCACGGCCACGCCTTCGGCCGGCTCCGGGTTCTTCGATCCGGGAGCCGGGTTCCCCGGGCGGCTCAAGGCCTCGGTTTCGCAGGGCGTGACCGTCAACGCCGTGACCTACAACAGCCCGACGTCGATCACGCTCGACTTGAAAACCATCGGCGCGCCGAACGGTCCGCGCACGATCACCGTCACGAACCCCGACGGCCAGATCGTCACCAGCGCCGCCGGCGTCCTGACGATCGGCTTTCCGGGTTCTCCGTCGGTGACGGCGATCGATCCGTCGTCGGGTCCCGCCGCCGGCGAATCGGCGGTGACGTTGACGGGCACCGGATTCGTGGACGGCGCCACGGTCACGATCGGAAGCGTGGCCGCGTTGAACGTCACGGTTCTCGGCGACACCTCGGCGACGGCCGACAAGCAGTCGCTCCCGCCCGGCACGCTCAACGACGTGAAGCTCACGAATCCCACCCTGTTGAGCGGGACGCTCTTTTCGGGGTTCTTCGCCGACTTCCTGGACGTGCCGCAGGGCGACATCTTCCACGCCTCGGTGGAGACCCTGTTCCGCAGCGGGGTGACGGCCGGCTGCTCGGCCGGCAACTACTGCCGCGACGACGCGGTCACGCGCGCGCAGATGGCGGTCTTTCTCCTCAAAGCGAAGCTCGGCGCGTCCTACACGCCGCCGCCCTGCACGGGCGACGTGTTCGACGACGTGCCCTGCATCGGCGGACCTTTCGACCCCTGGATCGAGGATCTGGCCGCGCGCGGAATCACCGGAGGATGCGGCGCCAACGACTTCTGTCCCGGCGCCCCCGTGACGCGCGCCCAGATGGCGCCCTTTCTGCTGAAGACCGACTTCGGCGCGAGCTACCTCCCTCCGGACTGCACCGGGACGGTGTTCGCCGACGTGCCGTGCACCGGCGGAATCTTCGACGCGTGGATCGAGGATCTGGCCGCGCGCGGAATCACCGGCGGATGCGGCGGGGGCAACTACTGTCCGGCCAACCCCAACACGCGCGCCCAGATGGCGGCGTTTTTGGTGATCACCTTCGGCTTGTGAGGAGCGGCGAGGTGGTCATCGCCATTTGAGTTACTGCCGAATCAGAGGCCGACCTGCGGCCGGCCTCAAGCTCGGCGTTGCCTACTGCCGGGGGCCTGCCTTCGGTGGACGGCTCGGCTTGTGACGCTCCGAAGGCCGGTTTAATACCCCTTCAGCAGCGTCGAGGATGAGCGCTTGTAGATGCGCTCGGCGCCGTCGCGGTTCTTGATGACCAGACGGCCTTCCTCCATTCGGAACGGATAGCGGCCCGGCGGCTGACCGGTGATGTTGACCTCGAGGGTGTCGCCCGAGACGGTATAGGTCCCGCGCAGCACGGTCACCGGAAGACGCACGAAGAGCCTTCCGTCGGAAGTGAACTGCCGATACGTCGTCAGTGTGTCCAGAAAGAGCGAGCACCACTGTCCCACGATAGGCTGGTCGCTCGGGGGGCGGTCGCCGATTCGCTCGGAGTATCCCTGCTCGGCGTCGTTCTCGTCCTTCTCGACGAACCGGTCGGATCCCTGGTATTCGATGCGGACCAGCGAATCCTGGAGCTTCCCGGTTTCTTCGTTGGTGTACGTAGTCCGGAGCCACTCGCCCTGGAGCGCCCACGTCGCGTCGCTCATCATGGCCGAGATCTGCGTGACTCGCCCGTCCGGCGAGAACTCGAGGATGTTGCCGATGCCTCCCTTGTTGCGAATCGCCGACTCCCACTGACCCGCCACGGGCGCATCGGCGGTCTGACCCGGCGCCGCCGCGAGCGCCACCGCCATCAGGATCGAGAACATCCGGAGCTCCTCCCCCTCGCCGGCATGCGTGCCGGACGCGAGACGATACCGCCAATGTCACCTCCGGTCCAACGAGTCTGACAACGCGCGTCAGGTGACCGCAGTCACGCGCGCGCCAATCTCTTGGCTGCTCGGACCTTCGAAACTCCCGCCCGCTGGCCCGACTCTTGCGATTTTTCGCCGGCGAAGCCTCGCAAATCGACAGATCAGGGGGGAAGGACATGAGCGCATCCTTGCGGCGCGCGATTCTGTTCGGGATCGCGGCCATGACTGCCGCATTCGCGGCGGTCGCGGCGACGATCTCGAGTCCCTACCGGCCGACGGCGTCCTCGGCCGCAGCAGGGCGGCTGAACGCGCCGGGTCAGGAGGCGCTCGATTTCGAACGCGCCGTGCTGCTCGCTCTGCGCATCGCAGGAGCCGATTCCGTACGCATCGAAGGATTCCCGGTGGCGCCGGGCGTCACCGGCACGCTTCTGCTCAGGCGCTTCGAGGTGACCACGCCCGACGCGCGGGTAACCGTGTCCTCAGCGGACGGCGAGCAGTCCTTCCCGTTCCCCTCCACCGCGCACTTCTCGGGGACGATCGAGGGAGATCCGGATTCGGCGGTCTATCTCGGCGCCCAGGAAGATCGGGTCGTGACCTATCTGCGTTCTTCCGCCGGCTTCACTTACGTGGGCCCGGACGAATCCGGCGCCGACTTCGTGGTACGCGCCGCCGAGTCTCCGTTGAACGACGCGGTGCGCGAGCTTCCGTTTGCCTGCCCGACGGAAGATCTTCCGGCGGCCCTCACCGCGACCGCCGAGCCGTCGTTCGCACCGCCTATGTTGCCGCTGGCCGGCCTCAAGCAGGCGGCCGTCCGCGTCGAGACGGACTTCGAGCTGTACAACAAGTTCGGCAACCCGACGGGCCTGGCCAACTACGTCGCCGCGCTCTACGGAGCGATCAACGTCGTCTACGAATCCAACCTCTCGCTGCACCTGGCCGTGGCCGAGGTCCACATGTGGACGACCGGCGCCGGATCGGACCCCTACGTCTCGACGGACACACGCACGCAGCTCGCGGAGGTCGGCGACTGGTGGCACGCCAACCGTCCGATGGCTTCCTACCCCCGGGCGATGGTTCACTTCCTTTCCGGCAAAGCGGTCTCCGGCGGAATCGCGTGGCTTTCGGTTCTGTGCTCGGGCGACTTCTCGGACGGCCAGGGGCACTGGGGAGGCGCCTACGGCGTCACGCAGGTGTACGGCAGCTACCCGACGCTGCAGCTGTGGGACCAGTTCGCCACGGCGCACGAGATGGGACACAACGCCGGCTCGCACCACACGCACTGCTATTCGCCGCCGATCGACCACTGCTACAACGGCGAGCCCGGCTGCTATTCGGGACCGGTCGAGAACCCGGGCGTCGGCAACGGCACGATCATGAGTTACTGCCACCTGCTGGGTTGGCAGTACGTCTCGATGCAGTTTCACGCGCGCTGCATCAACGAGCAGATGATGCCCGAGATCAACGGCGCATCCTGCCTGACCCAGGCATCCACGTTCATCGACGTTCCGCCTTCGCACCCGTTCTTCCAGTACGTCGAGACGCTGGCGGCCAACGGCGTCACCGGAGGCTGCGGCGGCGCGTACTTCTGTCCCGACGCGTCGGTGACGCGGGCGCAGATGGCGGTGTTCCTGCTGAAGTCGAAGTTCGGCGCGTCCCACGTGCCTCCGGCGGCCACAGGCGCCGTCTTCGCCGACGTGCCCGCCAACGCGTTCGCAGCGGCGTGGATCGAAGAGCTCGCGAACATGGGCGTGACGACCGGCTGCGGCGGCGGCAACTACTGCCCCGGCGCGGCGGTTTCGCGCCGGCAGATGGCTGCGTTTCTCCTGAAGACCAAGAACGGGTCGGGATACACGCCCCCCAATCCGGTCGGCGTGTTCGCGGACGTGCCGGTCTCGGACGGGTCGGCCTCGTGGATCGAGGAGCTCTATGCCGAGACGATCACGGGAGGATGCCTGACCAATCCGCTGCGCTACTGCCCGGACAACCCCAACACCCGCGGGCAGATGGCGGTGTTCCTCGTGAAAACCTTCAACCTTCAGTAACCAGAGAGGCCGCTAGACATTTAGCCTCCAGTAAGGTTGTAAGGCTCCGACCAAAACGCCCCCGATTGTTCACGGCGGCGAAAGGCGAGAGAATTCGGCCAGCTTTTCGGAGGCCGCAATGAAGCGCTTCGTACTCGCCGTCTCCGCGGTTTTCCTCGCTCTGCCCATCTTCGCCAGCACTGTTCCCGACCTGTCCAGCCCCTATCGTGCCGGCCGTCTCGGCGCCAAACGCGCGGCGGTCGGAGAGGAGCGCCTCGAGCTCGACGTGAGGGCTCTCGCGGCGCTCCGCGCCGCGGGCAACGCGCCCTTCACCCTCTCCGATTTCCCGGTCGCTCCCGGAACGCGCGCGCGTCTGATCCTTCGGCGCTTCGAGATCGCGTCACCCGACGCCCGGATCCGCGTCACCGGCCCGCGCGGAGACACGTTCCTTCCCATGCCCGAGATCGCCCATTTCTCGGGCACCGTCGCCGGCGAACCGGATTCCACGGTCTACCTCGGCGTACAGCCGGACTTCCTCACCGCGTCCGTCGAGTCCAGCGCCGGATCGTCTTACGTCGGACCCGACGAGGCGCGATCCGGTTTCATCGTCCGCGACGCGTTCTCGCCGGCCAACACGCGATACGCCGAGACCCCGTGGCACTGCGACCAGGAGCTGCTCCCGGAGGTTCCGGCCCGCGGCGAGCTCGTCGAAAAGGCGACCGAGGCCCCCGACATCGTCGGTTTCCAGAAGGGCGGGCTGATCGTCGAAACCGACCAGGAGCTGCTGGCGAAGTTCTCGGGCGACATCAACGCGATGACCGCCTATCTGCTTTCGCTCTTCGCGCAGTTCAACCTGATCTACGAGCGCGATCTCTCGTTTCATCTCACGGTGACCGAGGTGCACGCGTGGACCACACCCGATCCTTGGGACGGCCCGGGAACGCTCGACCAGCTCAATCAGCTCGGCGACTGGTACCACACCAACCGTCCGCTCGCGAGTTACCCGCGCACGACGGTCCACCTGACGTCGGGCCTTCCCGTCGCGGGCGGCGTGGCGTGGCGCCCCGCCCTGTGCATCGCGGACATCATGGTGAGCGGGCACTGGGCCGGCGCCTACGGCATCTCGCAGATCTTTGCCGACTACCCCGCGCAGAAATGGGACCTGATCGTGACCACGCACGAAGTCGGCCACAACTCCGGGTCCCTGCACACGCACTGCTACGTGCCGCCGATCGACATGTGCTACTCGGGCGAGCCGGGTTGCTACAGCGGCCCGACGTCGCTGCCTCCCGGCGGCGGCACGCTGATGAGCTACTGCCACCTCCTGCCGGGCGGCGAAGACAACATCAACTTGCTCTTCCACCAGCGCTGCATCACGGAGCAGCTGCTTCCCTACATCCAGTCCGCGACCTGCACGTCCGCGGTGCAGACGTTCCCGGACGTGCCGGTGACAAATCCCTTCTTCCACTACGTCGAGACGATCTACCAGCTCGGCATCACCGGAGGCTGTCAGGGGGGCAACTACTGTCCGGGCAATCCGGTGACCCGCGCGCAGATGGCGGTCTTTCTGGTCAAGTCCAAATACGGTGCGGCGTACGTTCCGCCGTCGTGCACCGGGATGTTCTCAGACGTTCCGTGCTCGAACCAATTCGCCGTCTGGATCGAGAAGCTCGCGACCGACGGCATCACGGGAGGCTGCGGGAACGGAAACTTCTGCCCGGACAACACCGTCACGCGCAAGCAGATGGCGCCCTTCCTGCTCAAGTCGCTCTACGGATCGGGCCACGTGCCGCCGACCTGCACGGGCGTGTTCAGCGACGTGCCTTGCTCGCCGGGCGTCGGCTTCGACGACTTCATCGAGGAGCTCTACGCGCTCAAGATCACCGGCGGCTGCCAGGCCTCCCCGCTTCTCTACTGCCCCTACAACCCCAATACGCGCGCGCAGATGGCGGTGTTCCTGGTGAAGACGTTCAACCTCGTCTGGTAGGTCCCAAGTCTCAGAGGCCCAGGACCCAATAGGATTGGGCTGGTGAGGGCCCTGATCCTCGAGGACGACGCGCGCCTGCGCTCCTTGGTCTCGCGCACGCTGACGCGAGCGGGCCTGGCCTGCGACGAGACCTCCCGCATCGAAGAAGCCGACGAGCTGCTGTCGGTGCATGACTACGACATCCTGGTGCTCGATCGCCGCCTGCCCGACGGCGACGGGCTCGAGGTCTGCCGCCGCGCCCGCGCCCGCGGCTTTCGCCACTCGATACTCATGCTCACGGCCATGGACCACGCGGAGGCCGAGATCGAGGGACTCTCCGAAGGCGCCGACGACTACCTCGGCAAGCCCTTCGATCTCGAGATCCTGGCGGCCCGCGCGCGGGCGCTCCTGCGCCGCAACGAGTCCCGCGCCCCGCGCGAGCTGACGGCCGGGAATCTGCGCCTGGATCCGTCGCGGCGGCGCGTTTTCCGGGGAGAGGAAGAGCTCCGTCTGACGGCCCGCGAGTTCACGATTTTGGAGCTCTTGATGCGCGCCCCCGGCTCCGTCGTTTCCCGCGAGGACATCCTCGAGCACGCGTGGGGCGAGCGGGAGGAGCCGATGTC
>Ga0114129_10000710_pt1 | contig 42045 bp, 43 predicted proteins | sample RhiMetdeltSRZDD1_FD_80071 | JGI IMG/M metagenome (GOLD analysis project Ga0114129, IMG submission 80071) | Populus rhizosphere microbial communities from Tennessee, USA - Rhizosphere MetaG P. deltoides SRZDD1 (version 2) (version 2) | ecosystem: Host-associated > Plants > Roots > Rhizosphere >...
GGAACGAATTTGATCTGGAACACCACGCACATCGGGGGTACGGGTAACGACACGATCAACGGTGCTGCCTACAACGACACCTATATCTTCAACCTGGGTGACGGTCAGGACACGGTCACCGAGGTCAGCGCCGCCAGCACCTACACCGACATCCTGCGCTTCGGCGCCGGGATTGCCGTGGCGGACATGACTCCGGTGCGCATTGGAGCAGATCTTGTATTCAAGCATGCCAACGGTACGGATGAAGTTGCAGTCAAGAACTGGTTCACGAGCACCAATAATCAGATCGAGCGCGTCGAATTTGCCGATGGCACGGTTTGGCTCAATACGGCGATCAATGCGAAGTTCAACGTGATTACTGGCACGACAGCAGTCGATTCGATTACGGGCCTCGCGGATCGTTACAACACGATCTCAGGCCTCGACGGTAACGACGTGCTGAACGGCGCAAACACCCATGACCGCCTGGACGGAGGTCTTGGGGCGGATACCATGACCGGGAATGCCGGAAATGACACGTATATCGTCGACCACGCAGGCGATGTCGTCACCGAGGCGGCCAACGGAGGTATCGACTTCGTAGAGAGCTCGGTCACCTACACGCTTACTACCGATGTTGAACACCTGAAGCTCACGGGCGCCACAGCGATCAACGGCGTCGGCAACGCCTCGAACAATGTTCTCACTGGCAACAGCGCGAACAACCTCGTGAGCGGCGCAGCCGGAAACGACACGCTGAACGGCGGCAGCGGCAACGACCTGTTGGAAGGGGGCGACGGCGGCGACGTTCTGTCGGACATCACCGGTGCAGCGTACTTCAATGGCGGCGCCGGCGACGATTCGATTACGGGTGGTGCCAGCGCAGAGGTTTTCATTGGCGGCACCGGCAACGACTTCGTTACCACGGGCAGCGGCGCCGATGTCATCGTCTTCAACGACGGCGACGGCGTCGATACGGTCAATGGCGGTGTCGGCACCGACAACACGGTATCGCTGGGTGGAGGCATCCGTTATGCCGACCTCAGCTTCCGCAAGGAAAATAACGACCTGATCCTGGACGTCGGCGGCTCGGAAAGCGTCACGTTCAAGGACTGGTACGTTACCGGCGCCAACAACAAGAGCGTGTCCAAGCTGCAGGTCATTCTGGACGCCACCGCAGACTACGACGCCGGATCGGCTGATGCCATGCTCAACAAGAAGGTCGAGCAATTCGACTTTGCGGGGCTGGCGGCGGAATTCGATCAAGCGCTGGCCGCCACGCCCACGATGACAAGCTGGGCGCTGACCAATGCACTGGCGACCTACTACCTGGCCGGCAGCGATTCTGCGGCGCTCGGCGGCGATCTCGCCTACTACTACGGCAAGAGCGGCAACGTGACGGGCATGACCACGACCGCGGCGCAAGACGTGGTTGGCAGCGCCAGCCTTGGGACGGCCAATCAGACGCTGCGCTCTTTCGCCGGAATCTCGGGCGGCGCAAGCACGCTGAGTTAAGAAATCGCCACTTCAACTCTCCAACCTCTACAGAGCCAGACCTATGAGCGCCTCCGCTACTGACTTTCTTCCGGGACTGATCGCCGTCGAACGCACTCCGCCGCACCCCGCCACGCGCACTGCGCTGTGGCTGCTGCTCGCGCTCTTTGCAGCCGTGCTCGGTTGGGCGAGCGTCGGCACGCTCGATATCGTGGCAGTGGCGGAGGGCAAGCTCGTGCCGGCGAGCTATCTGAAGATCGTGCAGCCCGCGGAGGCCGGCATCGCCAAAGAGATTCTGGTGAAAGAGGGGCAATTGGTCGCAGCCGGCCAGGTTCTGGTACGCATGGATGCGGTGTTTTCTGACGCCGATCGGCAGACCGTAACGACGGACCATCACAGCAAGCGCATCGCGCTGCGCAGGATCGACGCCCAGCTTGCCAACGTGCCGCTCACACGGGAGCAGAACGATCCTGCCGCGCTCTTTGGCCAGGCGCTCGCTCAGTACACCGCGAATCGCAGCGCCTATGAAAGCCAGCTCGCCCTGGAGCGCAACGCGCTCGACAAGGCGCGCCACGATCTTGGCGCAGCAGAACAGATCAAGGCAAAACTCGAGCAAGTGCTGCCGCATTTCCGCAACCAGGAAGGCGCCTACGAAAAGCTCGGCAAGGATGGCTTTGCCGGGGCGATCATGGTCGCGGACAAAGCCCGCGAGCGCATCGAGCGGGAGCAGGATCTGAGGGCGCAAATCGCGACGATCAGCGCCGCCAGGGCGACGATCGCCACGGCAGAGCAGCGGCTAAGGCAAGTGACCGCCGATTACCAGCGCCAGCTCCAAGCCGAACGTGCCGATGCCGCAACTCAGTTCGAAAAACTGACACAGGAGCTCGCCAAGCAGGAGCATCGGCACCGCCTGCTCGAGCTACGGGCTCCGCAAGCGGGATACATCAAGGATCTCGCTACCCATACCGGTGGAACGGTTGTGCAGCCGGGCACCATCCTCATGACGTTGGTGCCGAAGGACGAGCAGCTCAAGGCGGAAGTCTGGGTGAGCAATCAGGACGTGGGGTTCGTGCGCGAATCGCAAGAGACCAAGGTAAAGCTTGCTGCGTACCCCTTTCAGAAGTACGGCATGCTCGAGGGCAAGGTCACGCACGTCAGCGCGGACGCACAGGACAAGCCGGACGGCTCGCAGAACCAGTCCGATAGCTCGAAGAACGAATCCGCGCGCAAGGGCGCGATCTACCGAACGCTCGTCGAGCTGAACGCGCAGCAGCTCACTGCCGGCGGCAAGCCGCTCGCGCTTACGCCGGGAATGCAGGTGTCGGCTGAGATCAACCTGGGCACGCGCACGGTTCTCGAGTATCTGCTCTCGCCGGTACAGAAAGCATTTCACGAAGCGGCGCGGGAACGGTAGGAAGGCACGCCATGAACGACCGTGCCGCGCTCGAGACCGCGTGAAACAACCTGCCGCACCACCGCGAGATCGTGGCGGCGTGGCAGGCGCTCAATGAGCAGCGACGCGGATAACTTCTTACTCCACTAGGTCGACACGAAGCATTTCGCTATTGGTCCCGGACGGGCCGTGGTGATACTGCCGCGTCGTCTCGAGAGCCCTCAATCGATCATCGAAGGCCTCGAGCGATTCGAGAACCAGCCGCCGCCGGAATATTGAGCTCGACTGCGTGTTGCCGCGTCCCCTTCGCAAGCGCTGGTCGATTGCGAAGAGTTCGTCCGAGTGATTTGCCACCTCGCACATCTTCTGCTGACAGCATGGATCGCGGATCGTGTGGATGATGCAGATGCACAGGACCTTGATGTGCTGCAGCATGGCGTCGTTTCGCTCACCCCGCTCATGGGCCTGGAGGGCCTGCCTGATTTCGTCGCGCAACGTCCGCGCCGCGGCTATGTCTCGATTCGAGTGTTCGAGCATGGCGCCAGCCTATGCCTAAGCCCTCGATTTAGTCTGTGATGCATGCACACTTGACTCAGTCGTCGACGGGGCTTGACCTTGCGTCAGGCTTTCCCCGCTGCGGAATCGAGCGGACCTTGGTGAAGAGCTAAGACTCTGAAACTAGGTGGTTCCCCGACCAGGTCCGGCCCCGGGGAGCGTGGGTCCGCCAACCGCCGGGCCTAGAGCCAGAGCACTACAACGAGCGCGCTGCGTTGGTCGCGGGCGCGCCGTGATCGGACTGCCGCGTCGTTTCGAGGGCCCGCAATCGATCATCGAAGGCCTGGAGCGATTTGAAAATCAGCCGGCGCAGAAATATCGGCAGCATGCTGCGTCCCGCCCGCTCGTCGACTGCGAAGAGTTTGTCCGAGTGGATTGCCACTTCGCACATCTTCTGCTGGCAGTACGGATCAGGGATCGTGTGGATGATGCAGATGCACAGGACCTTGATGTCTTGCAGCATGGCGTCGTTTCGCTCGCCCTGCTGATGCGCTTTGAGGATGTTTTTGATTTGAGCCTGCCACATCCCCGCTGCGGCTATGTCTCGATTCGAGCATTCGAGCATGGCGCTCATGATGCCCCCCTTGATTAGCCAGATGCCGGAACGTTATCGGCCGATAACATCGACAGCAATCGACTCGCCACGAATATCGCGTAGCGTTGATTCGACAAACTGTCGGCGAAGAAACGACGTCGTGCTCGGGGCTACGGCGAGTCCGAGCTAAGGCCCTGGCGAAGAACTAAGCCTTTGAAACTTGGGTAGCTACCCGACCAGGGCAGATCTGGGCACTGCTGGCTGGTGGCGATTCCCATTCACTTGACAGCAGTCGGAGGATTAAAATATGATATACGTCATATGAAAGACGTCAAGGCAGGTTCTAAGAAGGAGCAGACGCGCGAGCGCATCCTGCGCGCTGGCGCGCGCGCCATCCGCAAGCACGGTTACGAGGGTGTCGGAGTCGCCGACGTGATGAGGGAGGCAGGCCTCACGCACGGGGGCTTCTACGCGCACTTCGCGTCGCGCGACGCGCTGCTTGCGCAGGCCGCCGAGCACGCGGGCGTCGAGTCGGTCGAGAACCTGTCGCGCGCTGTCGCCCGCGCCAAGCCGGGGGAGGAGCTGATGGCCCTGGTGGACTCGTATCTCGCCGACCGGCATGTCGAGGCGCCCGAGCAGGGGCTGGGCTGCGCGCTCGCCGCTGCGGGCAGCGAAGTGCCGCGCCAAAATGACGAAGTGCGGCGCGCCGTCAACCGCCGCATCAAAGATCTCATCGGGCTCGTCGAGCGCCAGTTCCCCGACTGGGGAAAGAACGCCGCGCACGAGAAGGCCATGGCGATCGTCGCGAGCATGGTCGGCGCGCTGCTGCTTGCGCGCGCGGTGGGCGACCCACAGCTTTCCAAAAGCATTCGCAAGGCCGCGCGCGAGCTTATCCGCAGCGCGGCTGGCTGATTTGGTTTTGAGCATAAATATGATATTCGTCATAAACGACATTCACAACCTGATCACTGCCCACCCATGTCGCTGACTACCGGACCGATCCTGCCAACGCTGTTGCGCCTCGCGTTGCCCAACGTGCTGGCGATGACCATGACGGTGGTGGTCGGCATCGCCGAAACGCGATACGTCGGCCTGCTCGGTACCGCGCCACTGGCGGCGATGGCCCTGGTATTTCCCTTCGCGATGCTGGTGCAGATGATGTCGGGCGGCGCGATGGGCGGCGGCGTGACCTCGGCGGTAAGCCGCGCGCTTGGCGCGGGTGATGCGGCGCGTGCCCGAACCCTGGCGCTGCATGCGATCGTAATCGGCGTCGTCGCGGGGGTCGTGACGACCGCGCTTCTCCTCGCGTTCGGCCCGCAGCTATACCGCTTGCTCGGCGGTTCCGGTCTCGTGCTCGCTGAAGCCGTGCGCTTTTCGGCGGTGCTGTTTTGCGGCGCCGTGCTCGTCTGGTTGCTGAACACGCTGGCGTCGATCCTGCGCGGCACCGGCGACATGCGCACGCCGTCAACCGTGCTATTCATCGCCGCAATCCTGCAGATTGCGCTGGGCGGAGCGCTCGGCCTTGGCCTTGGGCCGTTTCCCCGGATGGGCATGGTGGGGATCGCGCTCGGAACGATAGTGGCCACCGGCGTGGGGGTGGCGTTCCTCCTCTGGTGGTTGACCAGTGGTCGCGGGCGGTTGCGCCTTGTGTGGCGCGGCATCGCGCTGCGCGGCGAGCTTTTCGCCGACATACTCAAAGTCGGCGCGCTCTCCTGTGTTTCCCCGGTCCAGTCGGTGCTGACGATCCTGATCTTCACCGGCCTCGTCGCCCGTCTCGGCGTCGGGCCGCTTGCCGGCTACGGGATCGGCCAGCGCCTCGAATTCCTGCTGATCCCGATTGCGTTCGGTATCGGCGTCGCCTCGCTGCCGATGGTCGGCATGGCTGTCGGCGCGGGAGATTTCCAGCGCGCCCGCCGGGTTGCCTGGACCGCAGGCATGGTCTCGGCGTTCAATCTGGGCCTCCTTGGGCTTGTGGTAGCGCTCGCGCCCGACCTGTGGGCGGGGCTGTTCACGGACGACCCCGACGTCCTGACATACGCGCGCCAGTACCTGCGATGGGCCGGCCCCGGTTTCGCTTTTTTCGGCCTCGGCGTGACCCTGTACTTCGCCTCGCAGGGCTCCGGCCACATGCTCGGGCCGGTGCTCGCCGGCACCGTGCGCCTCGTGCTCGTTGCGGGCGTGGGCGCGGCGCTCGTGGCAGCCGATGCGCCAGCCTGGCAACTCTTCGCGCTCGTGAGCGCCGGGATGATCGTCTACGGCCTTGCCACCGTAGTGTCGATTCGACTGACGCCCTGGAGATCTCGGAAGCCCTTGCGCACCGTGTCGCAAGAGCCCGCTCGCGCGTAAACGGGATCGCTGGTGGCTTGCGCTCCGTCACCGCCGCAACCTCATTCCCGACCCTACCGAAAGGCATCCCCATGAAGCTCAAGAAATCCATCGCGCCCGTCACGGGCGCGAATTGGCCGTCGATGGCGGCAAAGGTGCAGCGACACGTCGATGTCCAGCGCTGAAGACGTCGCCGCTCGCTGGCGCGCCGAGGAGGACGCGGTGCGCATGCGGCTCGGTGAGCCGGGCTATGCGCGCCCTGCACAGGTTCGTGACCGCACGGGCCTCGAGACCTTGAAGGCGATCTTCGCCGGCGAGCTACCGCGTCCACCGATCGGCGACACGCTCGATTTCGTGCCTATCCACATGGGAACGGGCATTGCCGTGTTTCAGGGCCGCCCGCAGCTAAAGCACTACAACCCGCTCGGCAGCGTCCATGGCGGCTGGTTTGCCACGCTGCTCGATTCGGCACTGGGGTGCGCGGTGCATTCGACACTGCCGGCGGGCAAGGCCTACACGACGCTGGAACTGAAGGTGAACATCGTGCGGGCGCTCACCGATGCAGTTCCGTTCGTGCGCGCGGAAGGCAGAGTCATTCATCTGGGCCGGCAGGTTGCCACCGCAGAAGCGCGCCTCATCGGTACGGACGGGAAGCTGTATGCGCATGCAACCACGACGTGCCTGATTTTCGATCAACCGTTATAGCCAATCGTATGGATCCTCGGATGACAGACACCCAACCACCCGGACAGGACGTTGCACTCATCGTTGGAGGCGGCCCCGGCATCAGTTCGAGTTGCGCCAGGCTGTTCGCGGAAAACGGCATGCGTGTCGGCATCGCAGCCAGACATCCGGACAAACCGGTGTTGCAGAATCTCGAGAAAACGCACGGCGTGCGCCGCTACGCGTGCGATGCAAGCGAGCCAGCGGCCGTGGAACTGCTGTTCCAGAATGTTGTTCGAGACTTCGGGGCTCTTACTCTTCTCGTACACAACATCGACGGGCGGGTCCCCGGCATTTTTGGCAAAGGAATCACCGAGGCGGACCCAGGCATGGCGCTCGACACCCTTCGGAACTCGGCATTCAGCGCGTTTCTGGTGGGTCAGCAGGCAGCTCGCCTCATGCGCGAAAACAAACTCAACGCCAACGGCGCGAAAGGAACGATCATCTTCACGAACGCAAGCGCAGCGCTCAGAGGCTTCCCGTCGAGCGGCGCTTTTGCGATGGCATGTCATGCCAAGTCCGGACTCGCACAAAGCATGGCAAGGGAACTGATGCCGCAGGGCATCCACGTGGCAAATGTGCCGATTGACGCCGCGATCGGCTGGACCCAGGAAGACGGTACGCGCGCGCATCGACGGGCTGGAAAAACGGTCGACGACAACATGGCCGATCCGGACCGCATCGCGGAAACTTACCTGCAGCTCCATCGCCAGCATCGGTCGACTTGGGCGTTCGAAGTCGTGCTCCGGCCGTGGGTCGAGAAATGGTGATTAGCCCATCATGAAGGCATTCATCCTCGGGAGGAAGGTCTTGCGCAGTCGCGACTTCGTCACGATCGTCCAGTCCGAAAGCCGCTAACGCCCTTGCCAGTGCAGCACGTGGTCGGTTTGTTGGCGGCACGCATTTCTCGTCTCTAGTGTGACGGATTTAACACCAGCACCTGAACTTTTGTCCCAGTTCGGCCTCAGATAGCGGGTCGCGCGATAACGCGGTGAGAGGCCGCGCAGCGTGCGCTTCTTTGTTGGTCCCCTGTCAGAGGAATCGGGATGATCAGACGCAGCACGGTCTTCGGGTTGGTTTTGCTTGCATTCGTCGCGGTCCCCGCACGGGCCGACATTTACGCGTTCGTCGACAAGGATGGACGGGGGCATTTCAGTGACGCGCGCCTCGACTCCCGCTACAAGCTGTACATGAAAACCAGGCCGGCAGAACCCGCTGCGGTTGCACCCGCGGCTGGCGCCGCCAGCGTCGCGACGGTAGAGCCTGCCGGGGCACGGCGTGCCGCGTTCGTCAGGCCCATTCCGCTGGAAGCGCACAAGCGCTATGCCGACATCGTCACCAGTGTCGCAAAGGAACACAGGCTCGAGCCGGCGCTGCTGCACGCGGTGATCACGGTCGAATCCGGCTACAACCCGACCGCGAAATCCCCCAAAGGCGCCATGGGCCTCATGCAGGTCATGCCCGACACCGGCAAGCGCTACGGAGTTACCAACCTCACGAATCCGCTGGAGAACATCCGCGCCGGCGCGCTCTACCTTCGCGATCTTTTCTCGATGTTCGACAACAACATCCAGCTCGTGCTCGCAGCCTACAACGCGGGCGAGGGCTCGGTCATCCGCTCCGGGAACGCCATCCCGAACTACCCTGAGACGCGCAAGTACGTCCCGCGCGTGCTCGCGTATTACAAGAGTTACAAGGCCCACAAGTCCTGAGCGCGATTACCCTCAGAGGGAAATACTTGATCATTGGCTCCCCGACCAGGGCTCGAACCTGGGACCTGCGGATTAACAGTCCGTCGCTCTACCAACTGAGCTATCGGGGACCGGAGCGAAGGGGCGGGATTCTAGTGTTTTTGCCCCGCCGCGGCAATCAAAGCACTGCGGCGATCGCGTCTGCCACGTAGTCGACGTTCTTGCGGTTCAGCGCGGCCACGCAAATGCGGCCGGAATCGACCGCATAGATCGAATATTCGCTGCGCAGGCGGCCCACCTGTTCCTTCGTCAGCCCGGAGTAGGAGAACATCCCGCGCTGCTTGAGGATGAACGAGAAATCCCGGCCGGGGGCGCGCTGCTTGATCTTGTCGACGAGCATGCTGCGCATTTCCTTGATGCGATCGCGCATCGCGCCGACTTCCTTGCCCCAGAGCGCGCGCAATTCCGGATTGGTCAGCACTCGCGCGACCAGCTCGCCGCCGTGCGTCGGCGGATTGGAGTAGTTGGTGCGAATGACGCGCTTGAGCTGCGAGAGCACGCGGCCGGCCTCTTCGCTGCTGCCCGTAACGACGCTGAGCGCGCCGATCCGCTCGCCATACAGCGAAACCGATTTCGAGAACGAGCTCGACAGGAAGATGGGGTGGGTCGACGCCGCGAAGAGCCGCGCGGCATACGCGTCGGCATCGATGCCATCGGCAAAGCCCTGGTAGGCGAGATCCAGGAACGGCACCAGGCCGCGCGCGCGAACGACTTCGAGCACGCTCTTCCAGTGATCCTGCTCGAGATCGACACCGGTCGGGTTATGGCAGCACGCGTGCAGCACGACGATCGAGCCCGGCGCCATCGCCTGCAGCGCGTTGAGCATGCCGTTGAAGTTCAGGCCATGCGTCTTCGCGTCGTAGTACGGGTACGCCCGGACGTTGAATCCCGCGCCTTCGAAGATCGCCTGGTGGTTTTCCCAGCTCGGGTCGCTGATCCAGACCTCGGAGGACGGCAGCAGCCGCTTGAGGAAATCCGCGCCGAGCTTCAGCCCGCCGGTGCCGCCGAGCGCCTGGACGGTGACAATGCGTCCCTCCTTCAGCGCGGCGCTGTCGGCGCTGAAGACGAGCGCCTGCACCGCCTTGTCGTACGCCGCAAGGCCGTCGATCGGCAGGTAAGGCCAGGGCTTGCCGCTCGCGCTGCGCTCGCTTGCGACTTCCCGCACGCACTCCAGCAGCGGCACCTTGCCGTCGTCGTCGTAATAGACGCCGACGCCGAGGTTCACCTTGCGCGGGTTCGGGTCGGCGACGAACGTTTCGGTGACGCCGAGAATCGGGTCGCGCGGGGCGAGCTCGACCGAAGCAAGCGGGGAGGGTGAGTGCGGGGCGTTCATTTGCTAGACTCGAATGTTTCGGACGAGCCGATTCTACCCGTGGCGATCACGTTTCCCAACAGCCCTTTCTCGCTGCACGAGCCTTTTCCGCCCGCCGGCGACCAGCCGCAGGCGATCGCGCAGCTGGTCGAGGGAATCGGCGACGGCCTGGCGTTCCAGACGCTGCTCGGCGTGACCGGCTCCGGCAAGACCTACACGATGGCGCACGCGATCGCGCGGCTCGGCCGGCCGGCGCTGGTGCTCGCGCCCAACAAGACGCTCGCGGCGCAGCTGTACTCGGAATTCCGCGAATTCTTCCCGGACAACGCGGTCGAATATTTCGTCTCGTACTACGACTATTACCAGCCCGAGGCGTACGTCCCGTCGCGCGACCTGTACATCGAGAAGGACAGCTCGATCAACGAGCACATCGAGCAGATGCGCCTGTCGGCAACCAAGTCGCTGCTCGAGCGTCGCGACTGCGTGATCGTCGCCACGGTCTCGGCGATCTACGGCATCGGCGATCCTTCCGAGTACCACGGCATGATCCTGCACCTGCGCAGCCGCGAGAAGCTCTCGCAGCGCGACGTCATCGCGCGCCTCGTTGCGATGCAGTACGACCGCAGCGAGCTCGACTTCAAGCGCGGCACGTTCCGCGTGCGCGGCGACGTGATCGACGTGTTTCCGGCCGAGCACGCCGAGCACGCGGTGCGGATCTCGCTCGCCGACGACGAGATCGAATCGCTCGAGGTGTTCGACCCGCTGACCGGACGCGTGCTGCACCCGATGGCGCGTTTCACGGTGTACCCCTCGAGCCATTACGTCACGCCCCGCGAGACGACGTTGCGCGCGGTCGAAGCGATCAAGCTGGAGCTCCGCGAGCGGATCCAGTTCTTCCAGGACGCGGGCAAGCTGGTGGAAGCACAGCGCATCGAGCAGCGCACCCGCTTCGATCTCGAAATGCTGGCCGAGCTCGGCTTCTGCAAGGGGATCGAGAACTACTCGCGGCACCTGTCGGGCCGCCAGCCGGGCGAGCCGCCGCCGACGCTGGTCGACTATCTGCCGAAGGACGCGCTGATGTTCATCGACGAGAGCCACGTGACGATCGGCCAGCTCGGCGGCATGTACCGCGGCGATCGCGCACGCAAGGAAAACCTCGTCGACTACGGCTTTCGCCTGCCGTCTGCGCTCGACAACCGGCCGTTGCGCTTCGACGAGTTCGAGGGCGTGCTGCGCCAGACGGTCTTCGTCTCGGCGACGCCCGCCGACTACGAGATGGGACGCTCGGCGCAGGTCGTCGAGCAGATTGCCCGCCCGACCGGGCTCGTCGATCCGCAGATCATCGTGCGCCCCGCCGCGACACAGGTCGACGACCTGATGTCGGAGATCACGCTGCGGGTGCAGCGAAACGAGCGCGTGCTCGTCACCACGCTCACCAAGCGCATGGCCGAGGAGCTGACCGAGTACCTCGGCGAGCATGGCATCCGCGTGCGCTACCTGCACTCGGAAGTCGAGACCGTCGAGCGGGTCGAGATCATCCGCGACCTGCGGCTCGGCGAATTCGACGTGCTCGTCGGCATCAACCTGTTGCGCGAAGGTCTCGATCTCCCCGAAGTATCGCTCGTTGCGATCCTCGATGCGGACAAGGAGGGGTTCCTGCGCTCGGAGCGCTCGCTGATCCAGACGATGGGGCGCGCGGCGCGGCATATCGACGGCACCGCGATTCTCTATGCCGACCGCACGACCGACTCGATGCAGCGCGCGATCGGCGAAATCGAGCGGCGGCGCACCAAGCAGATCGCGTTCAACGAGGCGAGCGGAATCACGCCGCAGGGCGTGCACAAGCGGATCAAGGACCTGATCGACGGCGTGTACGACGCCGAGGGCGCGCAGCAGGAGCTGAAGGCGGCGCAGGCGGAAGCGCGCTACGAGGCGATGAGCGAGAAGCAGCTCGCACGCGAAATCCGGCAGCTCGAGAAGCAGATGCTGGAGCACGCGAGGAATCTCGAGTTCGAGCAGGCCGCGGCGGCGCGCGACCGCCTCGCGGAGCTCAAGAAGCGCGTGTTCGGGGTGGCGCTGCAATCCGAATGAACGGGAACGCGCGAGTCCGTCTCCGGTCAGACTGAACAATGCGCGCGCTCGGTATCTTCCTCTTTGCCCTCGCGGCCGGCTGCGCCGGGGTCAAGGAGACGCCGCCTGCCGTGAAGTCGCCGGCGGAACCTTTAGTAGTGGTGCCGCCCCCTGCCGCGGTTGCTCAGCCTCCTGCCGCTCCGCTGCAGCCCGCGTCGAAGGACGAGGCCGTTAAGACCGAGCCCGTTGTCAGTGCGGCGCCGCCGGAGTCCAAGAGCCAGAGCGTCAAGCCAGCCCCGCCGCCCGTCAAAGCACCTGCAAAGGCACCAGTCCCTGCGGTCGCGACCGAGCCACCACGGAAGAGTGAGAGTCCTCCTGCCGTTGCCAAGGCGCAGGAGCCGCCGCTGGACGTGGCCACGCTGACGGCGCGATTGCGCGACACGAAGGCGATCGGCACGTTCACCAAGCTCGCGCTGAAGAACCAGGTGGATGACCTGCTCAAGCAATTCCGGGCGCATTACGCGAGCGGGCGCAAGGCCAGCATCGACTCGCTGCGGCAGCCGTACAACATGCTGATCCTCAAGGTGCTCTCGCTGCTGCAGGACAGCGATCCAGCGCTGGCCCGCACGATCTCCGCGTCGCGCGAAGCGATCTGGAGCATCCTCGCGGATCCGGAAAAATTCAATTCACTGACTTGACTCGAGGAGAAGCATTGTGATCGCACGCATCCGGGTTTACGCCCTGATCATCCCGCTCGCGACGCTGTTCGCAGGACCGGCGCCGGCCGCGGAAGACGTCACGCTGCTGAAGGACCTGACATCGGTGATCCTGCTGCTCGGCTTGCCGTGCGGCCAGGTCGTCCGTGCCAAGCGCCAGGCGGACAACGACCACCTCGCGACCTGCAAGAGCGGGCATCGCTACCGGGTGTTCGTCAATGCGGAAGGTCGGGTCGTCGCGCAGAAACAGTGAAGGGGGCGCTCAGAAGGCGGGTATTCGGGGTCGCGCTGCAGTCCGAATGAACGCGTCGAACGAGCCGAAGACCTCGCGCACCGAGAGAACTTCCGGCAGCACGTAGACGATACCCTCCGTCCCTGTGAATGCCGGGCTGACTACGGTTTCAAAGAACGCGACGGGCACGTTGATGCAGCCGTAGGAAATGCGGTTGTCTTTCGGCGTCGCCGTTGCAAGGCGATGCAAGCGGCGCTCCTTCGGGTTGGTCGTGATCACCCGATGCAAAGACACTGCGGCGTCGTAGTCCACCCACACCACGTCTTCTCCGCGGAAGTTCTGTCCCAGCGCTGCCACGAACCGGCCCGCCGGAGTCGTGCGGTCCGCGGGGTGTACGTCGGACAGCTCGCGTTCGCCAATGCCCGGAACGGAATCGTCGCCGCGCGCGGAGCCGAGCAGCGCAGCAGCCGCCCCACGAATGCGCCCGCCGGCGTCGAAGACGAAAATTCTCGCGTTCACCTTGTCGACGATCACGAATGGCTTGTCTGCGTTATCGCCCGAATCGACGACCCAGTCCGCAAGCTGACGCGCGTTGCGAGAGGCCTGCTCGCGGGCAAAGTCGGCAGCGGCTTGTGCGGAAGGCACAAGGAGTGCGAGCGCGGTTCCGAAGCAAAGCGCTTTCATGATCCTCCAAATGCAAAAGCACCCAGACTGCGGGTGCTCTTGCTTGCTGCGCGCTGTTGCGCGCTTCAGAACTGCAGACCTAGTTGCGGTCTTTTCTCATCGGACGCTCGATCGGTGCCGGTGCGGGCGCCTGCCGGATCACGGGTGCCGGGGCCGGGGCTGCCGTCGGCGCCGGTGAAAGCTGCGTCAGCTTGATGAAGCCATGGCCACCGCCGAAACCGGACTCGCTCGCGCTGTCGCGGCGGCTCGATCCATTCGCTCCATTCATGGCGCGCGGACCGCTGCCATCAGCAACTGCGCTCGATGGGCCTGGGGCTCCGCCTCTGCCCGTAGCGACCTGGTAGCTCTCGACGGAACGGCCCGCCCACTGTTCGGCACGGGGGTATCCCGCAATCGTTTCGCCGGTAGAGGCCACCATGATCGCGCTCGGATTTCCATCCGCGGCGTTTCCGCCGTTGCTTTGCTTGCCTGACGCATAGCCGCCTTGCCCGCCGGTACCCATCGTCAGCCGGTATACGCCAGGCTTCAGATAGCGATTGGTGCGCGACGGGATTGCGCTCGCGCCTCCCTGGCCACCGCCACCGGCGCTCGAATCGTTGCCGCCGCCGCCGCCGCCACCACCACCGCCGCCGCCGCTCACCAGAATTTCATAGTTGCCTTCGGTGTAGCGACCCGCCGTGCCTGACGGCTGCACGGTGAGCAAGCATTGTTGATTCACTGCACCCGACGCCGGGCTGACGACGGTGAAGATGTCCCGACCTTGGTCAAAATTTGCGGGCCCGCATTGGGGCGCGTCCTGCGCAAAGACCGACGTGGTCGCGCAGGTCAGAAGTGCCAGAGCAAAGTTACCGGATTTCATTTTTGAATCCTCCTGTATTCGTTCCGTTCGTGTTGCGAAGTGTTCTGCTTGCAAGTCGAGTATCACCGTCCGCTGCAGCAGGTTCCGTGCGTTGGCGCACGCACGTCGCGCGATTTATACGCCCCAGCGGTTGTAGACGAAATCGCCGGCCGCGAGGAAAGCCACGGCCAGGGCGGCGGCGAAGAGCAGGGCGACCATGCTGAAACCGACCGGTACCGCAGCGGCGGTGAACATCGGCGCGATCACCTTGCCGCCGAAAAACCCGCCGACGGCCCCGATCAGGATCGGTACCACTTTGGCGCGCTCTGCGTTGTAACCCATGAATGCGTACCCGATCCAGCCGAGAATGCCGCCGGCCAGAATCCAAATGGCGATGTTCATTGGTACCTCTCCAGAAAAAGGAAAAATCGAATTGCGAACCTGAAAATACGCCGAAGGCGCGGCGGGTTCCGTGCGCTGGCGCGCTTAGTGCCCCAGCAGCTCGCCGGCAGGCTTCAACGATTCGACCCGGTCGAACACCACTTTTGCGATCGCCACCAGCGGCGCGCCGAGCAGCAGTCCCCAGACGCCCCACAGCCAGCCGAAGAACAGCAGCGCGATGAACAACACCGCGGCGTTGACGCGCGCGAACCGGCTTTGCAGCCAGGTCATGAATCCAAGTCCGATCAGACCCGAAAGCAGCATCGACACGGCCGCCACGGCGATCGCGTAGAGCGCGGATCCGGATTGCAGAAATGCCGCCACGCCGCTGCCGAGCGCGATCAGCGCAGGGCCGAGATACGGCACGAAGTGAAACACGCCCGCAGCGACGCCCCAGACGCCCGCCTGGTCAAGGCCGAGCGCCAGAAATGCAAACCACGTGGCGACGCCAAGCAGCGCGTTCGAAGCGAGCATGGCGAGCAGGTAGCGCTGCACCTGCGTGTCGATCTCCTCGAGAATGTGCACCGCGTCCTTCTTGCGCGACAGCGACGGTCCGACGAGCTGCACAAGCTTGCGGCGGAAATGCGCCCCGGAAGCGAGCAGAAAATAGGTCAGCAGCAGCACGATAGGCGTCTGCGCGGCAACCGTAGCGAGCAACGCGGACTGCGCGAGCGTGTAATCGAGCAGCCAGGTGGACTGGGGCGCTTTGGTCACAACCGTGCGCACCGGCGGCCTCGCGGGTGTTCCGGATTTCGCCGCTGCGTCGGGCTGTGCGCCCACATCGGCGGCAGCGCCCTGGAGTTGGTGGGCGGCTTCCTGCATGTTCTGCAGCGCGGTCGGGGCGCCCACGCGCGCGGTGCTCAGGTCCTGGCGAAGCTTGCGGGCGGCCTCCGGCAATTTCTCGATTACCGCCGTGGCGTCTTCACTGATCGCGACGCCGATCCATGAGATGCCCCCTACCACCATCGCAAGAACCAGCGCCGCGCCGACGCTGCGCGGCACGCGCCATGCGGCAAGCCCGTCCACCAGCGGATGGAGCGCGTAGCTCGCCAGGATGCCGATCAGCAGCGGGACGAAGAAACCGCGCGCCAGGTACAACGCGGCGACCAGCGCGAGAAGCGCCAGCAATCCGACTGCAGTATGGATGCGCGCCTCGAGAAGAGCAGGGGTCGCGACCTCCGCGTCATCCGCGGCCGGGATGCTTGCCTCACTCACAACGGGCTGAGCGGCGCCGATCGTCAGGCGCCCACGCGTCGCGGCCGGAGCCGGCTCATGCTCTCGCAGCAACCGGTTGCAGCATGCGCACGTTCCCTTCGAGCTGCTTCTTGGCGAGAGCGAGTCTCTCGCGCGCGGCAGCCCAGGTTTTCGTGATGTCGGTGGCTCCGGAGAATACGTAGCCTCGCGGATATTTGTGCTCGTCGGTGAATTTGGGTTTCATCGTCGCATTGTGCTCCCGCGAGAACCGCTGTTCTGTGCGTTCGAGTACATACGGCGCAGGATTCTCAAGCACAAAAAAAGGCCCGGAACGGGCGTTCCGGGCCTGGGTACTCAGGCGTTCGTCCAAAGAGAGGGGGGAGGCCGAACACCCGTAGACATGCTGCATCCGCGTGAAAGAGGATTCCGTGCGGTGGCGCACATACCGCGGATCCTCCTTGCGGTAGTTTTGCGGAGCATTCCACGGGATTCTGAATGACCGGTTCGTTCGTCCATGATTTGTCGGTAGCCTGCAGGCCGGCCTTGCGCTTTCTGCGCGGCCTGCTGGTCGCTGCATTGGTGGGCGGCTGCGCATCGCTCCCCCCGGGCTCCGACTTTCCCAAGACCGCCTCTTCGGCGCTGGCTCAGCCCGAACAGACGCGTGTCGGCCGCCAGTTTGCGATTGCGGCGCGCGAGCACGGCGGCAATTCCGGGTTTCGCATGCTGGCGGTGGGCGTCGACGGTTTCCTTGCCCGGGTGCAGATGGTCAACGGCGCCGAGCGCACGCTCGATCTGCAGTACTTCATCTTCCGCGCCGACGAGACCGGCAAGCTGCTGACCAACGCCGTGCTGCGGGCGGCCGACCGCGGCGTGCGCGTGCGAGTGCTGCTCGATGATGGAGAGACGATTGCAGGCGATGATCAGCTGATCGCGCTGGACGCCCATGCGCAGATCGAGGTTCGGGTGTTCAACCCGTTCATCTATCGCGGTCACTTCGTGTTCATGCGCGCGCTCGAATTCACGTTCAGCCTCGCGCGCCTCGATTACCGCATGCACAACAAGCTGATGGTCGTGGACAACGCGATCGCGCTGGTCGGCGGCCGCAACATCGGCGACGAATACTTCCAGGTCGATCCGAAAGGCCAGTTTGCCGATGACGATATCTTCGCCGCAGGCCCGATCGTCAGGGAGCTCTCGGGCACGTTCGACGAGTTCTGGAATAGCGACATGGCGATCCCGGTGCGCGCACTCGGCGAGGGGGCGGCGTCGGCCGAGGCGCTCGCCGAGTATCGCAAGGTCCTCGTCGACCACCACGAGGAGAAGAAGGCCGACGGGACCGACTTCGCCAGCCGCATCGCGACCGGCGAGCCGCTGGCCGCGATGCTCTCCGGCAAGCTGCCGCTCGTCTGGGCGCCTGCGCGACTGATCCATGACAGCCCGAACAAGAAGGAGGTCGTGAAGGACGCAATGGTGGGAAGGCTGATGCACCGCCCGGTGGCCGATGCCGTGGCCGCAGTGCAGTCGGAGCTGCTGATGACGACGCCGTACCTGATCCCGGGCGACGAAGGAATGAAATTGTTCAGCGATCTGCGCAAGCGCAACGTGCGCGTGCGGATCCTGACCAACTCGCTGGAATCGGCCAACGTATTGGTCGCTCACTCCGGCTACATGGGTTATCGCCCGCCGTTGCTGGAAGGAGGCGTCGAGATTCACGAGGTGCGCTCGCTGCTGGGAAACGCCCGGGGCAGCGGCCAGACCGCATCGATCGCGCGGTTCGGAAACTATTCATTGCACGCGAAGCTGTTCGTGTTCGATCGCCAGAGGCTGTTCGTCGGCTCGATGAATTTCGACCAGCGCTCGATGCATCTCAACACCGAGATCGGGCTGATCATCGAGAGCCCCGAGCTCGCCCGGCAGGCGGCGGCGCGCTTCGAGGCGATGGCGAGTCGGCCGAACAGCTACGAAGTCGTGCTGCGCGCGAGCGACGGCCTCGGATCGGCGCGTCTTGTCTGGCGCACCGAGGAGGGCGGCAGGGCGGTCGAATACGACAGGGAACCTGCGCGCAGCAACGCGCAACGATTCAGCCTCCACCTGCTGTCGCTGCTGCCGCTCGACGCGGAGCTGTAAGACCTCCCGAATGAAAAGGCCCGCCTCGCGGCGGGCCTTTCTTTTGGTGCTCGCTTTCGCGCGGGATTACCGTAGGGCTTTCCATTCGCGATCGACGCGATCCCAAGCCGCCCGCGCAGCCGGGCGCACGTCCTTCCACTCGGGGTCGAGCGCGGACTTGGTGGCCAGATAGTCTGCCTTCAGATCGGCTTCCGCCTGGTCGAAAGTGCGTCCGTCGTAACGCACGCGGCCTTCCCAGCCGGCGCGAAAGGCTGGGGCGTAGTACTCGTAGGGCCTGCCCTGCACATAATACGGTTCGCGGATGTAGGTCTCTTTCCAGTATTTTTCTTCGGCAGTCGGGTTGACTGACTCGGCGAGGCTCTTGCCCGCCAATCCGCCGGCAATCGCGCCGACTGCAGCGCCGACCACGGCGCCGACGGGTCCGCCGACTGCCATTCCGGCCGCCGCGCCGGCGACTCCGCCGGGCGCTGCGCCCGCGCCGGTGCCCAGCGGGTGAGCGCCTGGCGTGCCGGTGATCGGGTCGCGGTTCAGGTCCTCTTCGTTGCTGACCACCTTCTTCGTGACTTTCACTTGACTCATTTGCATTCTCCTTTGGTCGATGGCTGTCGCTTCGATTTGGCGCTTGCCAGATCAGTTGACATCTGCGTGCGGTTTCGGTTCGCGTTCAACGCAGTGGGAGAAATCACCGTACGCAGGCGAGTGCGAAGTCTGCTTCTGCGCGTCGTCGGATCGCGCCAGCGCGTAGACTTTTGGTGTCGACGATTTCCTACAAAGGCACGCGCATCGCGCCTTGTGTTGACTCAAGGCCCGTGGCAATGAAAAAAGGCCCGCCGCGAGGCGGGCCTCTTCTTTGGTGCTAGCGCAGTCCGAGGAACGACAGAATTGCGACGATGATGACGATTGCGCCGACGACGTAGATGATGGTGTTCATGAGATTGCCTTCGCGTAGGTTATTGCACGACTTTCCAGTTTTGATCGACACGATTCCACGCCGCCAGCGCCGCCGGCCTTACGTCGTGCCAGTCGGGCTCGAGCGTGGACTTGGTAACGATGTAGTGTGCCTTCAACCCGGGTTCCGCATCTTCGAAGGTGCGGCCGTCGTGGCGTACACGTCCTTCCCAGCCGGCGCGAAAGCCCGGAGCGTAGTACTCGTAGGCTCTGCCCTGCACATAGTACGGTTCCCGGATGTAGGTCTCTCTCCAAAAATGTTCTTCCGCAGTAGGGTTGACGGCCTCGGCCGCGCTCTTGCCGACTAGTCCGCCCGCAAGCGCACCTACTGCGGCTCCGACCACGGCGCCGACCGGCCCGCCCACTGCGAGTCCGACGGCCGCGCCGGCAACTCCGCCGGGCCCCGCGCCAGCGCCGGTGCCCAGCGGGTGGGCGCCTGGCGTACCGGTGATCGGGTCGCGGTTCAGATCCTGCTCGTTGGTGACAACTGTCTTCGTAATTACTTCCGTCATGTCCGTTTCTCCTTTGGTTGTTACTTCCCTGCAGAATCCGTTGGCCTGGCGGATCGTTGTGAAATATTCAGAGATCGGTAGCGTCGAGGTATTGCACAAGCGAACCCTCACATTGCGCCGATGATGTTCCCGCCCGGCGCGATTTACCGTTCGCTAGCCCACACAGGACGGGCGAAATGAGCGTCCTGACGCGACCGAAAATTGAGCGCTGTGCTCGTTTGCGCACATCGTTGCGGCTCGTCAGGGCGTAGACTTTCCGTGTCGATGATTTCCTACAAAGCCATGCGCATCGCGCCTATACGCGGGCGACGCTTCCATCACTAGCATCGACGATGAACGCGAGGTCGTACCGGGAACGGATGCGCTGATTGAACCGACGTGGAGGCTGTGTGAGCGAGAGAAAGGCGACTTGGCTGGCGACGCGACTGCTTGCTGCGGGCGTGCTGTGCGTGGCCACGGCCTTCGTGCACGCAGCTGACCAGGATTCAGCGGGCCGCCTGCGTGCGAAATACGCCGAGTTGCGCCCGCAGCTCAACAACAACCAGTTCCAGAAGCCGCTCCATCTGGATTCCAGCGAAGCCGCGGATACGCTGACCGGCGACGTCTATGCGGTCGTCGATCATCCGTTCGCCACCGCGGCTCCGGCGCTGAGCGGTGCCGGGGAATGGTGCGAGATCATGTTCCTGCCGTTCAACACGAAGGCCTGTCGTGTATCGAGCGGCGACAAGGGAAGCATCCTCAACGTCAGGATCGGCCGGAAGCACGACCAGCCGGTCGAGCAGGCGCACCAGGTATCGTTTTCCCATCGGGTCGTCGCGCAGACCCCCGAATACCTGCAGGTGCGGCTCGGCGCCGACCAGGGGCCGATCGGCACGCGCAATTACCGCATCATGCTCGAGGCGGTTCCCGTGGAGAAGGACCGAACGTTCATCCATCTCTCGTACTCGTACGGCTACGGCACGATGGGCAGGATGGCGATGCAGGTCTATCTCGGCACGACGGGCAAAGACAAGGTCGGCTTCACGGCTGCCGGAACGCAGGCAGACGGCAAGCCGCAGTACATCGGCGGAATGCGCGGCGTGATCGAGCGCAACAGCATGCGCTACTACCTTGCGATCGAGGCCTTTCTCGGCGCCTTGTCGGCGCCGCCGCAGGCGCAGTTCGAAAAGCGGCTACGCGACTGGTTCGCGGCGACGGAGCGCTACGCGCGCCAGCTGCACGAAATGGAGCAGTCCGCGTACCTGGAAATGAAGCGCAGGGAGCACCAGCGGCAGCAGGCGGACGGGCTGCCGCCGCGGGTCGCGCCGGGCTAGGCGCTTACTTGACTACGACCCCGTTCCGCATGAAACCGAAGTACGCGGCTACGAGTCCGAGCACCAGGTGCAGCCAGACGTCGGCGCCGTAGATCGGCACCAGTCCGAACAGCGTATTGGTCGCCGGCACCAGCCCCAGTATCACCAGCAGGCCGTACGACACCGCCACGATCTGCGCGTATATGCGCGGCGCAAAAACGCCGGCGTACGCTGCGATCCCAAGGATCCCGAACAGCACGTGCACGAGGTTGTGCAGAATATTCACCGGCAGCAATCCGAGGATGAACCCATAGCCGGACGCAACCGTGAGCGGCGGCGCGCCCGCGGGAACCGGATGCAGCAGTCCCGGAATGAACCCGCTGGCGCCGGCAAGCAGGAACACGATGCCAAAGATGAGTGCAAACATTCGAGTGCTCATTGTGGCTGCTCCTCATGAAGGTGTCGCGCAGAATGGACATCGCACCGAGTGTCTCGATGGTCACTTGTTTCGGCCTGCAACGATCAGGAACACACCCAGCACGATCGCCCCGACGCTGGCGATGACCGGGACGAGGACGGTTTCCCTCTCCTGGACCGAGATCGCCAGCGGCCCCAGTTTAGCGCTGTGGGTCTCTTTCGTGTAGCTGAAGCCGCCGTAGATCAGTCCCAGGACACCCGCGACGATCAGCAGGATGCCGATGATTTTCGTCATGCTCATGAGTAAGGTGCCTCCAAGGTCGCCCGCGTAGAAATTCGTTGACACTGCTGCACGCAAACTGCGGTTTTGGTGCTGCGCTGCGGCGAGAAATTCATTTCGTCCCGCCTGAAGCCGATGGTTCATACGCTCTCGTACATAATGTGACTCGCACGTCACCGTTCACACAAGGGAGGCATCCATGAATCTGCATCTCAGCATTGGACCGCTGGTGTCGCTGCTCGCAGGGATTCTCATTCTGATCATGCCCCGCTTGCTGAATTACATCGTCGCGCTCTACTTGATCCTGATCGGAGTGATCGGTCTCATCGGCGTCGACAAGCTTCGCCTCTGACCAGAACACGAACGCTAGTTCTGTCCGACGGGGTTCTGCTGTTCTCCGGCCTCGGGGCCGGGCTTGCGAGCTACGTAGGCGAAGACTGCGTAGAGGTAAGCGTCCTTTTCAGCTCTGGGCAGGGCCATGAACTCTTCCGGGCTCAGCCAGCGGAACGAGGCCTCGTCGGGCACAGTGCCAAAAATTGTAGCGGTCAGGTTCTTCATAGTGCCCCGCGCTGAGAAAAGGCCCTCCCCCTTGCCGGGCGGGAGGGATTGCGTTGGAGGGATCGCTATTTGGTCGGAACGATGACGACGGTGTCGCCGCCGGTCCTGCCGCGGTCGCCTTTGACGCCATCGGCGCCGGTGGCTCCCGTTGCGCCGGTGTATCCGGTCGAGCCGGTGTTCCCGGTTGCGCCCGTGCTTCCGGTCGCACCCGTGTCACCCTTCCTGACCTCACCGGTCGCGCCGGTGGCACCCGCCGGTCCGGCCGGGCCCGGCACTGCGACCACGGTTGGGGCCGGCGCAACCACAACCGCCGCCGGCCTTTCGCATGCGCTCAATCCGAGCGTGGCGAGTACAGCTAAAGACAGTATCGAATATCTCATGACAATTCCTTTGGTGTAGGTAACAGAGCTGCGCACTGATCGAGTTCCTTTGGATCGAAATCGCGCGTGCGGGATACGATTCGCATCCACAAAGTACGCCCAATGCGCGACCGATTCCGTGTGCTGTCGCTCATAGCGCGGTATTTCCCGTGAGCCGCGAAAATCATCGGGTCTTAAGGTGTTTAATGGAGAACGCGTGCGAACGTGCGCTCGCGCAGCAGCTCGCCCGCCTCCGGGCACTCGTCGATCAGCGTCGCGAGCGCCACCGCGATCGCTCTGAAATGCCTGACGGCTGAGTCGAAGCTGCACGAGGGATCGATGCTGACCTCGCTGACGAAAAGCCCGCTCTCCGGGGGAAGGGCGAACCCCTCGCCGGAGGGTACCGCGCTGCCGACCATGAAGCCATGCAGTCTCGGGCAGCGAATGAAGAGCGCGTCGATGCTGGCGCCGAGGTTTGCCTCGTGCTCCTGGTCTTCGTTGCGATGCCCTTTCGTTTTCATGCTGGCCGCCGCAAGCAGACGGTTATGCGCGGGGCTCGCCCTGCTCGTTGACGGTGACCGTCGGTCCCGGGGGAGAAGTCATCTGAATGCGATGCTCCTGACCGCGGAAGCTGTAGGTCACGTCCCAATGATCGGGTCGGGCCTGGCTGGATACGTTCTCGCAACGCTGCACGTCCTGTACCTGTCCGCCGCTGCGACCGACGTTGGCGCCTAGCGCACCCCCGGCGACAGCACCACCGACAGTGGCCAGATCCTGGTGGCGTCCGCTGCCGACCTGGTGACCGATGATGCCGCCGATGACGGCGCCCGCAATCGCGCCGGGAACGTTGGCGCTGCGTCGATCCTGGGAAATCTGTTCGCGCTCGACCCAGCATCGCTGCTCTGGCGCGCCGACCACGGCGCGCACTGAAGTGACGTTCGCCTGGTAGAGCTGCTCGCCGCCGCGCCGGCGGTAGTCGGGGTACGCGGCAGCAGCAGGGGCGGGTGCGTAGCGGTAGTCACCGGGCGTGTAGCGATGGTCACTGAGCTGGTTGCGACTGTCATACGGCGCATAGCGATTATCGCCGCGCACGTTGCTGCTGGCGGCTCGCACCGAGGAAACGCTGTCGTTCAAGCCCATCGCGCCCAACGACGTGTAGTCTCCTGGGCGCAGCACGGCGCACTGGCCGCTGAACCCGGCACCGTCGCAGACCTGCCACATGTCGCCGCGTACCCTGGCCGACGAGGCGCGATTGTTGAAGCCGTAGCGCTCGAGGTTGCCGATCGATTGCTCGGTGGTGAACGACTGGCCTTGAAAATTCGGATGCTCGTAAAAGGTTACTTGTGCGGCTGCCTGCGTGGCGATCGCCATCGTGCTCGCCGCCAGTGCGTTCCTGAGAATGGAATTCATCGCTGTCTCCTGTAAGTCGTCGCATGCTGGCCCTTTACGCAGCGTTGCTCCGTGCGCTGGCACACACAACTCCGGGCGCAAGGTGCGTAGCATGACCCCATGGTCACGGAAGAGAGCGCCGTAAGCACGAGGATCGGAGTCTCCGAAGTCGTGCCGTTTCGCAGGCGGGCGGAAGACGCGCTGCTCAAGGCAGGGGCGCTGCAGCGCGCGATCTTCAACAGCGCGAACTTCTCGAGCATCGCCACCGACGCGAAGGGCGTCATCCAGATCTTCAATGTCGGCGCCGAGCGGATGCTCGGCTATACGGCCGCCGAGGTGATGAACCAGATCACGCCGGCCGACATCTCCGATCCGCAGGAGCTGATCGCGCGCGCCAAGGCATTGAGCGTCGAGCTCGCGACGCCGATCACGCCGGGATTCGAGGCGTTGGTGTTCAAGGCCTCGCGCGGCATCGAGGACATCTACGAGCTGACGTACATCCGCAAGGACGGCAGCCGCTTCCCGGCGGTCGTGTCGGTCACGGCGCTGCGCGACGCGCAGGACGCGATCATCGGTTACCTGCTGATCGGCACCGACAACACCGCGCGCAAGCTCGTCGAGGCCGAGCAGAAGAAGCTCGACCAGCGCCTGCGCGACCAGCAGTTCTATACGCGCTCGCTGATCGAATCCAACATCGACGCGATCATGACCACCGACCCTTCCGGCATCATCACCGACGTCAACAAGCAGATGGAGGCGCTGACCGGGTGCACGCGCGACGAGCTGATCGGCGCGCCGTTCAAGAACCACTTCACCGATCCGCAGCGCGCCGAAGCAGGAATCAAGCGGGTGCTGAGCGAGCAGAAGGTCACCGACTACGAGCTCACCGCGCGCGCGCGGGACGGCAAGGAAACCGTGGTGTCGTACAACGCCACCACGTTCTACGACCGCGACCGCACGCTGCAGGGCGTGTTCGCCGCCGCGCGCGACGTCACGGAGCGCAAGCGTGTGGAGGCGGAACTGCAGCAGGCCAAGGCCGCGGCCGAGAGCGCGAGCCGGACCAAGTCGGATTTCCTCGCCAGCATGAGCCACGAGATCCGCACGCCGATGAACGCGATCATCGGCATTGCCGACCTGCTCGCGAAGAGCGCGCTCTCGCCGGAGCAGGACAAGTATGTGCAGATCTTCCGCCGCGCCGGCGACAACCTGCTGCATCTCGTCAACGACATCCTCGATCTCTCCAAGGTCGAAGCCGAGCAGCTCGAGCTGGAACGCACCGGCTTCTCGCTGCGCGATCTTCTGGAGAAAGTAAAGGAGATGGTGGCGGACCGGGCCGTGGAAAAAGGCCTGGCGCTGGTGTGCGAGGTCGCGCCGGATGTGCCCACCGACCGGATCGGCGACCCGACCCGGTTGCGGCAGGTGCTGCTCAATCTGCTCGGCAACGCGATCAAGTTCACGGAGTCCGGCGAAGTGACGCTGCGGGTGGCGCCGGATGCGGACGCTGCCGTCCCCGGCGCATTGCGGTTTTCCGTGTCGGACACCGGCATCGGAATCGCGGAAGAGAAACTGGGCGCGGTGTTCGAGCGATTCACGCAGGCCGACTCCTCGACCACCCGCAAGTACGGAGGCTCGGGCCTGGGACTGACGATTTCGAAGCGCCTGGTGGAACTGATGGGCGGGCGCATCTGGGTCGAAAGCGCAGTCGGCAAGGGCAGCGTGTTTTCGTTCGCCGTCCCGCTCGAGATCCGGACGGAGCCGGCGCGGCGCGCGGCCGTTCCGGTCGGCACGGGTTCGGACAGGCCGCTGCCGGCACTGCAGATTCTTCTTGTGGAAGACTCGCCCGACAATCGCACGATCACCGTGGCTTTCCTGCAGGACACGCCGTACCGGGTCGAAACCGCCGAGAACGGCGCGATCGCCTGTGAAAAGTTCATCGCCGGCCACTACGACCTGGTGCTGATGGACCGGCAGATGCCGGTCATGGACGGGCTGACTGCGACGCGCGCGATCCGCGCATGGGAACAGGCGAACCAGCGCTCGCCTACGCCGATCATCGCACTGACGGCCGCAGCGTTGAAGGGAGACCGTGAAAAGTGCATCGCGGCAGGCTGCACGGCGTATCTGACGAAACCCATCAAGCAGGATGTATTGCTGCAAGCGATCCGGGAGCATTCGGTCGTCGAGCCCGCATCCTCGAAAGCGGCGAGCACTGCGCAGGACTCGATCCTGGTGCGCGCGAACCCCAAGATCGCGGATCTGGTGCCCGGGTTTCTGCACAACCGCAGGCAGGAGGTCATCGCGATGCTGGCGGCCCTGGATCGCGGGGATTTCGATATCGTGGAGAGTCTGGGCCACGGCATGAAGGGCGCGGGGAGCAGCTGGGGATTCCAGAGGATCACCGACATCGGCGCCGCCCTCGAGCAGGCTGCCGGCCGCGCCGATCGCGATGCGTCGCGGCGATGGGTGGGCGAATTGTCCAGCTATCTCGAACGCGTCGAGGTCGTCTCCGACTAGCCCGCTACGCGAGTACCCTGGGCTGGATTCTGGCGAGGCAGGCGCGCACGCGCGAGGTGAGCTGCGGGATCGAGAACGGCTTTGTCACGTAATCCGTCACGCCCGCGTCAAAGCCGGCGCGGGTGCTCGGCTCATCGGTCATCGCAGTGAGCATCAGCACGGGCAGGTGGTGCGTATCGGGCTTGGCGCGCAGCGTTTTCATGACCTCCAGGCCGTCCATGCCGCTCATCTTGTAATCGAGCACCAGCAGGTCCGGCATGCGCGCGTCGATCATGCGCAGCGCTTCCGCGCCGGTGGTCGCATTCGTCACGCTGTACTGCTCCTCCTGCAACGCGCGAACGATCAGCGTCAGCGTGTCCGGATGGTCGTCGACCACCAGGATGTCGAACTTGCGCTGCGCGACGGAGGCCTGAACGGGGTCCGCCGAGAGGAACGGCTTCGAGGCGGAGCGCGGCTCGAGCAGCAGCTCGCAGCCTTCGTACGCGCAGAAGACCTCGAGGTCCGTGCCGAGCTCCCGGCCGAGGGCGCGCGCCTTGCTCTCGATGTCCGCGACGAACTCGTCGTTGTGGCTGGGATCGTGATGAGTCAGCGCGACTCGCCGCACGCCGGCGGCCGCGGCCATCTGCACTACGTATTCGTAGGTGCTGTGCCCCCAGGTTTTCTTGGCGGGATATTCCGCGGGCGTGTACTGGGCGTCGTGGATCAGCAGATCGGCGTCGGCCATGAACCGGGCGTGCCGGCGGTCGCCCTCGTGCAGGATCGACTCGATGCGGCCCGGCTCGGCGCCGGCGCGCCACAGATCGTCGGAGAACGGCTCGTGGTCGACCAGGTAAACGACCGCCACGCCGTCGGCTTCGATCCGATAGCCGAGCGTCATCGCCGGGTGATTGAGAAATTGCGCCGCAACGCGCGTGCCGCCGATCGTGTGGATGCCTTCGGTCAGCTCGTGGTAGGTCATCGCCGCCGGCAGCTGGTCCAGCTCGACGGGGAAATAGGGAAACTGCATCTGGCCGGCGAGCACCTCGTGCAGCGAGCCGCGGCTGCCTTGCGGGCCGTGGATCGCGACCGAGTTCCCCAGGACAAAGGCCGGAATGAAGAACGGGAAGCCCTGGATGTGATCCCAGTGCGTATGCCCGATCAGAATGTTCGTGTGAACGGGGCGCCTGCCTGGCGCCATCAGTGCGCCAGCGAGCGGGCGCGCGCCGGTGCCGCAGTCGAGAATCAGCAGCTCGCCGCTGGCCGTCGTGACCTCGACGCAGGACGTATTGCCGCCGAAGTGGTTGGTGCCGCGCCCGGGCGTGGCGATCGAGCCCCGCGTCCCCCAGAAACGGACCTTCATCGGCTCACTTGCGCTCCGGAACAGACGTCATGGGGTTTCCTTTGAAAACGGCAGCCAAGCTAACAAGCAGGCATTGGTGCGGTCTGTGCGGTAGCAGACCAACTGGGGTCGGCAATCCCTTATGTGGCCTACCGTACAGATCACCGCAGCGAACCAGAGGATGCTACTCATCGGGGGATTACGGCCGTTTCCTTGAACGGGCTGCGAACGATTGCAGCCCGGCGTCATCAGGGTCGTCAGCTTCACCACGCTCTTCCCGCGAGTCTTTCCGCGTGATCTGCCTCTGCAACGCTTTGTAGGTTTCAGCTTGAGGTGTCACGTGTCTGCCGGCCATCCAAAGTCATTCGCCTTTTCCGCGCGATCTTCGTCCGTGCGGGCGCCGACCAAAGCGCCGACCGGCATCACCGGATTCGATGAAATCACCGGCGGCGGCTTGCCCCGCGGCCGCACCACGCTGCTCGTGGGCGGACCCGGCTCCGGCAAGACCATCTTCGCGCTGCAATTCCTCGTGCATGGCGCGCGGCATTGCAACCAGCGTGGCGTCTTCGTCGCTTTCGAGGAGACTTCGAAGCGCATCGTGACGAACGCCGCAAGCTTCGGTTGGAAACTCGCGGAGCTGCAGCGCGGAGGGAAGTTCTTTTTCCTCGACGCGCAACCGAAACCCGACCTGGCCCAGTCGGGAGACTTCGATCTCGGCGGAATGCTGGCGGCGCTGGAGGCCCGGACGAAGGGGGCGACGGCGTGGCGCATCGTGTTCGATGCGCTGGATATCGTGCTGGCGCTGCTACCCGACGCGCCGGCAAGGAGGCGGGAGGTCTACCGTCTGCACGAGTGGCTGCTGGCACGCGGGCTGACGGGCGTGATCACGGCGAAAGCCGGCGGCTACGATGCCGGCGCCGGCGGCGAGCAGCCGTTCGACTTCATGCAATTCATGGTGGATTGCGGCGTGATCCTCAACCACAGCGTGGTGCAAGGCGTGTCGCAACGCAACCTGCGCGTGCAGAAGTATCGCGGCTCCAGTTTCGCCGAGGACGAAGCGCCGTTCCTGATCGCCCGGAGTGGAATCAAGGTCGCCGCCGCGCGCGCGCCGGTCCGCGTGGACGCGAAAGCAACCAGCGAGCGCGTTTCCAGCGGCGTGAAGCGGCTCGATACGATGCTGGGCGGCGGTTACTATCGCGGCGCGAGCGTGCTGATCACCGGCTCCACCGGCACGGCCAAGACGACCTTGAGCGGCGCGTTCGCCGAGGCGGCCTGCCAGCGCGGCGAGCGTACCCTGTTCGTCAGTTTCGATTCGGAATATGCCGAAGTGATCCGCAACCTCGCTTCGGTGGGAATCCGGCTCGATCGCTACGTGAAGAACGGCGGACTGCGTATGATCCCCGCCCGCACGATCACCGGCAGCGCCGAGATCTACCTGAGACGGATCAGGACGCTCGCGAGGGAGCATCGGGCACGCTGCCTGGTGATCGATCCGGTGTCCACATGGTCCAATTCCGGCAACGAGTTGACCGAACAAAGCGTGCTCGAACGCCTGACCGACTGGTCGAAAGCCGACGGCATCACGCTGCTCTGCACCAGTCTGCTCGATGAGATGTCCGGCTACACCGAAGGCGGGTCGCGGCTCAAGATCGCGACGCTCGCGGACACCTGGATCCATCTCAACCACCTGATGCAGGCCGGCGAGCGCAACCGCGGACTGTCCATCATCAAGTCGCGCGGCACCGCGCACTCGAACCAGGTGCGTGAGCTGATCCTCAGCGATGCGGGCGTGACGCTCACCGACACCTATACAGCGGGTGGCGAGGTGTTGATGGGCACGCTGCGCTGGGAAAAAGAGCGCGCCGAGCTCGCGACGAAGGACGCCGCCGAGGCCGCGAGGAAGCTCAAGCGCGTCAGGCTCGATGCCGAGGAGGCGGAGCTCGAGGTGCGGGTGAGGTCGCTGCAGACGGAGCACGTCGCGAAGCAGGTCGAGAAGGCGTTGCTGGTCCGCACCACGGAAAATCGCAAGGGCGAGTTGTCGCGGGGCCGCACCCGGATGGAAGAGTTGCGCGGCGCCGACGCAGCGATTGCGGCGCGCAAGTGAACAGCGTGAATCGGCATGCCGTGTTCAAGTTCCGGCTTTATGTCGCACGCGGCGCGATGAATTCCGTCCAGGCGATTGCCAACCTGGGTGCGATCTGCCGGGCTCATCTCCCCGGCCGCCACCAGATCGAAGTCGTGGATGTATTCCGCGAACCGAAGCGCGCGCTGACAGACGGCATCTTCATGACGCCGATGCTCGTCACCGTTGCGCCGCTCCCGGTGCGCAGAATCGTCGGCACGCTCAGCCAGACGCAGCTTGTGCTGCGCGCGTTGGGGCTGGAGGCCTTCGCCGCGTCGGCCCCGGAAGGCGGGCGTCAACCCGCCGGCCATATTGGCTGGCATCGGCGTCGCCAGGCGGCGCAGGCGGCCCACGCGGCATGAGCGCGGAAAAATTGCCGCTCGAGGACGGCCCGATCGAGGAAGTTTCCGCACTGATCGAGACGCTGGTCAAGACCGGCCGGCGCCTCGAAGACCTGACGGCAGGCGAGGTCGACACGGTGACGAGCAGGGACGGCCGAACGGTCATGTTGCGCCGCGCCCAGGACCAGCTGCGCCACAGCGAGTCCGCCAGGCAGTCCGCCATCCTCAACGCGCTGCCTGCGCATATCGCGCTGCTCGATGGCGAAGGCAGTGTGGTTTCGATGAACGAGGTGTGGCGCCAGTTTGCCGGAGCGAATCCGCTGCAGGGACCGGGATGCGGCATCGGCGTGAATTACCTCGAGCTCTGCGACCGTGCGCTCGCCGAAGGCATGTCCGGAGCGCGCGAGGCGGTCGAAGGCATTCGTTCGGTATTAAGCGGTGCGGCTACGAGCTTCTCGATCGAATATGCCTGTCATTCCCCGGCGGCGCAGCGCTGGTTCCTGCTGACCGTGACGCCTCTGGCACTCGATCGCCCGAATGGCGTCGTCGTCATGCATGCGGACATCACGGAGCGGAAGCGGGGCGAAGTGGAGGTGCGGCGCTTCGCCGCCGCGATGGACGCCCTGGCGGACGCGATCGTTCTGGTCGATCGCTCCAGCATGCGCATCGTCCATGCCAACGACGCTGCCTGTCGGCATATGGGCAAGACGCGCGAGCAACTGCTGATGCTGGACCTCTGGGTCTGGCTTTCGACCTCGCGTGCAGCGCTCGAGCAAAGCTACGACACCCTCATTGCCAGCGGCGCGCCGGAAGCACCCGTTGAGATGCTGCGGCGCAAGGATGGCGCTGACCGATGGGTCGAGCTGCGGCGCCATGCAGCGCTGTCAGAGGACCGCTGGATCATCGTCACGATCGCGCGAGACATCACCGAACGCAAGCAGGCGCGGCAGGCGCTCGCCGAGAGCGAGCGTCGCCTCAGCGACATGCTGGCAAACGTGGAGCTGCTCGCAGTGATGCTCGACCGCGAGGTGCGCATCACGTACTGCAACGACCACTTTCTCCGTCTGACGGGCTGGCGAGCAGAGGAAGTCATCGGGCAAAGCTGGGTGGAGAAATTCATTCCACCCGAAAGCGACTTGAAGGAGCGTCTGGCCACGCTTCTCACCGACCGGCCGGAGGCGCGGCATGGCGAGAGCGTGATCCTGACGCGCTCGGGCGAGCGCCTGCTCATTCGCTGGAACAACTCGCTGCTGCGAAACGCAGCCGGCGATGTGAACGGGACGGCGAGCATCGGCGAGGACATCACCGAGCAAAGGCGCGGCGAAGAGGCATTGCGGCGCTTCAGCGCGGCGATGGACGCGACGCCGGATGCGATCTATCTGACCGATCGCGCCAGCATGCGTTTCATCCATGTCAACGAGGCTGCCTGTCGGATGCAGGGCCAGAGGCGCGAGGAACTGCTTGCACTGGGGCCCGACGGTGTGCTCTCGGTGTCGCGCGCAGAACTCGAGCGGACCTACGACGCTCTCATCGCCAGCGGCGTGGATGCAGAGCCGGTAGAGCTGCTGCGCGCGCGGAAGGACGGTTCACAGGTATGGGTCGAAATGCGCCGCCACGCGCAGCGCATGGGCGATCGCTGGACGATCATCACCCTGGTGCGAGACGTCACCGAACGCAGGCAGGCGGAGGCCAAGATCGTCCGTCTGAATCGGGTCTATGCAGTGTTGAGCGGCATCAACACTGCGATCGTGCGCATCCGGGAGCGCGAGGACCTGTTCAGGGAAGTCTGCCGGATCGCCGTATCGGAGGGAGGGTTCAGCCTCGCTCGCGTGCTCGAGCTGGATGCGAACGCCAAAGTCCGCATCGCCGCCACCAGCGAGCCCGACTCGCGGACGTTCCAGGGTGTTGTCGACGATTACAACAGCGATCCAGAGCATTCCCAGAGCCTGCTCGCGATCGCGATGCGCGAGCGCCAGCCGGTGATCTCCAACGACGTCGCCGCCGATGCACGGATACCTCACCGGGCAGCGCTGACGAGAGACGGCAACTATGCCCTGGCGCTGCTGCCGATCATCGTGGACCAGAGCGTCGTGGGCGCCGTCGTGCTGCGAACGCGGGAGGCGGGGATATTCGATGAGGCCGAGCTGCACTTGCTTCTCGAACTGGTTTCCAACCTTTCGTTCGCGCTGGAGCACATGGAGAAGGCGAGGAAGCTCGACCGATCGACCCGGGTCAACGCGATGCTGAGCGGTATCAACACTGCGATCGTGCGCATCCGGGACCGCCAGGCGCTGTTCGAGGAAGCCTGCCGCATCGCCGTCGAGACCGGAGGCTTCACGCTGGCCTGGATCGGCGTCGTTGACGCCGAGGCGAGTGTCCTGGTCCCGGTTGCCTGGGCCGGGCCGGGCAGGGAGTACGCCGACAAGCTGCGTCTCAAGGTCGGCGACGCGGGGCCGGACACGCGCAGCCTCGCTGCCCAGGCGATCAGGGAAAAACGCGCTGGCGTCGCGAACGACGTCGCGCACGATCCGCGCGTGGTCCTGCTGAAGGAAATGGTCGAGCACGGCATGGGATCCGTGCTCGTGCTGCCGCTGGTCGTTCACGGCAACGCGCTGGGGACGCTGACACTGGTTGCCGCGGAGAGCGGGTTCTTCGACGTCGATGAATTGATCCTGCTGAACGAGGTCACCGGCAATATCGCGTTCGCGCTGGAGCATATCGAGAAGGAAAAAAAGGTTCAAAGACTGACGCGCGTGTACGCGGTGCTGAGCGGCATCAACGCGCTCATCGTGCGCGTCCACGACCGCGACGAGCTGTTCAGGGAGGCGTGCCGGATCGCGGTCGAGGCCGGCAGGTTTCCGTTGGCCTGGATCGCCGTCGCCGATCCGCACGATCAGCGGGTGAAAGCCGCCGCCTGGGCCGGTGACGAGAGCGGATTCCTGGAGTTGAACCGGCAAACCGTCGGTGCGAGCGGGCAAGGCAAGCCGGGCCTGGGCGCGCAGGCGATTGAAAAGTGCGCTCCCGTCCTCTGCAACGACATCGCAGCCGACGGCAGCGCGATGCGCTACCCGAAGGAAGCGCTTGCGCGCGGCTATCGGTCGGCGGCCGCATTGCCGCTGGTCGTCGATGGCACGGCCATCGCCGCGCTCGTGCTGTATGCCGCGGAGGCGAACTCTTTCGACGACGAAGAGACGAAGCTGCTGGTCGAGCTGGCCGGCGACATCTCCTTTGCGCTCGCCCAGATCAAGAGAGCCACGAAGCTCGATCGCTTGACCCGGATGAACGCGATGCTGAGCGGCATCAACGGCGCGATCGTCCGCCTCCGCGACCGCCAGGCGCTGTTCGACGAAGCCTGCCGGATCGCCGTCGAGACCGGCGGCCTGCGCTTTGCATGGCTCAACCTGGTCGACGAAGTCGAGCTGCGGTTGCGGCCGGTCGCGTCTGCGGGCGTTGTCGGCGGGTTTCTTCACACGGCCCCTGCGCGGCTCTCGCTGCGGCCGGATGCACCCGAAGGCCATGGCATCGCTGCCCGCTCGGTCCTGCAAAATCGCGCATTGGTGGAGAACGATGTCGAGACGGCCGTGGCAGTCGTGGACAAAGACGTTCACGCCGAGCGCGGCATCAAGTCGATGGCGGCCTTTCCGCTGTTCATAGCGGGCCGCGTGGTCGGCAACCTCGTCCTCCACGCAGCGGAAGCCGGCTTCTTCGACGACGACGAGATGAAGCTGCTGAGCGAGGTCGCGGCCAATATCGCGTTCGCGCTGGAGCATATCGAGAAAGAGGAGGGGGTTCAAAGGCTGACGCGCGTGTACGCGGTATTGAGCAGCATCAATACACTCATCGTGCGCGTCCGCGACCGCGACGAGCTGTTCACGGAGGCATGCCGGGTTGCAGTCGAAGCCGGACACTTCCTGAAGGCCTGGATCGGAATCGTCGGCACCGGCGCGCAGCCGTTCAGGATGGTCGCCGCGCACGGCGCCGATCCGCTTTTCTTTCAGAGCATCGAAAGGCAGTTGAACCGGAAATTGTCGGCGGGGAAAGGCCTCGTCGTCCGGGCGCTTGCGACCGGGAAGCCGGTCATCTCGAACGACGCGGCAAGCGACCCGGAGATGCTGCTGGAGGACGACACCATCGCTGCCGGCGTGCGATCCGTCGTCATATTGCCTCTGATCGTTGCGGGCGAAGCCATCGGCGTGCTCACCTTGAGCGCAGATACGGTGGGATTCTTCGACGACGAGGAGATGAAGCTGCTCGCCGAGCTGGCCGGCGACATCGCGTTCGCGATCGATCACATCGACAAGCGGGACCGGCTCGACTACCTCGCCTACTACGACCCGCTCACAGGTCTCGCGAACCGCAGCCTGTTTCTGGAGCGGGTCGCGCCGTACATGCGCAGCGCTGCCACCGATGGACACAAGCTGGCGGTGTTCCTGATCGATCTGGAGCGCTTCAGGAACATCAACGACAGCCTGGGCCGGCCGGCCGGAGACGCGCTGCTCAAGCAGGTAGCGGAGTGGCTGACGCGCAAGGCGGGGGACGCGAGTCTGCTGGCGCGGGTGGGTACCGACCAGTTCGCGGTCGTGCTGCCTGAAGTGAAGGAAGAACGCAGCGTGGCGCGGCTCATCCAGAACTGGATGGATGCTTCGCTGGCACATCCGTTCCGGCTGAATGACGCCGTGTTTCGCATCGCCGCCAAGGTCGGCGTCGCGCTCTTTCCGGAGGACGGTGCCGACGCCGACCTGCTGTTCAGGAACGCGGAAGCTGCGCTCAAGAAGGCCAAGACGAGCGGTCAGCGATACCTGTTCTACACGCAGACCATGACCGACGCGGTGACCGGCAAGCTGACGCTGGAGAACCAGTTGCGCCAGGCGCTCGACAACGAAGAATTCGTGCTCCATTACCAGCCGAAGGTGAGTCTGCAGAGCGGCAAGCTCGTCGGCGTCGAAGCGCTGATCCGCTGGAACGATCCGCTCACCGGCCTGGTGCCGCCGGGCCGTTTCGTCCCGGTCCTCGAAGAAACCGGAATGATCCAGGCAGTCGGGCGCTGGGCGCTGCGCAAGGCGATCGAAGACTACCTGCGCTGGCGCGCGGCGGGCCTGCCCGCGGTGCGCATTGCAGTGAACGTCTCGCCGCTGCAACTGCACAGTCGCGGCTTCATCGCCGAAATCGAGGAAGCGATCGGCATCGCCCCGCTTGCGGCGGCCGGACTGGAGCTGGAGATCACCGAAAGCGTGATCATGGAGGACGTCAAGCACAACATCGCCAGCCTGCAGGCGATCCGCGCCATGGGCGTGACGATCGCCATCGACGACTTCGGCACCGGCTTCTCCTCGCTCAGCTACCTTGCGAGGCTGCCCGTGGACACGCTGAAGATCGACCGCTCGTTCGTGATCGACCTGACGGAGGGTCCGCAGGGCCTGGCGCTCGTGTCGACGATCATCAGCCTGGCGCACGCGCTCAAGCTCAAGGTCGTCGCGGAAGGCGTCGAGACCGAAGAGCAGGCGCGTCTGCTGCGCCTGCTGAGCTGCGACGAAATGCAGGGCTTCCTGTTCAGCAAACCGCTGCCGGGCGAGATCTTCGCAGCGAAATACCTGACCCTTCCGGTGGCGGCATGACCGACAAGACTGAGCGCGGCTTGACCAAGGTAACGACCGTCGCGTAGCAATTCGCTTCGCACGGTTATATAACGTTTCGCTGCCGCATAACGTTTCGCTTCCGCGGGCGGTCGCGGCGTAGGCGCTCGCCACCAATGTCTTGAATCAAACACTTACCACTGCATGTCCGGAAATGTCCGACACCGATTGTTGGAAAGGGCTGACAGCGCGTTAGCGCCTTCACTGATTGAATCGAATCGGATTCGCAGGGCGGCTGGCACGCCCCCTTATGGCCGGGTTGCTCGAGATTTATCAACCATGTCATCGCGAAACAACACTGGATCCAGGAGCCCTGCGCTCAAACAGCTCAGCCGCCGGGAGCGCGAGGTTTTGAAATACGTCGTCGAGGGTAAGTCGGACGCCGAGATTGCGACTCTTCTTCAGGTGGCGCCAAAGAGCGTAGAGAGCTATCGCCGGCGCATGATGGAAAAGGTCGGGATCGAGGATCTTCCCGGCCTTGTCAAATTTGCCATCCGCAATGGCATAACGCCTCTGTAGCCGGCGTCAGTCTCCGAGCAGCCAGAAAAGTGCAGCGAACGCCGGCGGTATCCAGACGCAGAAACGCGCCAGGGAACCCATGCGGCTGCGCTCGGCGCCGTCGAAAATATCTTGCTTGTGGGTTTTCTCGGCGCGCTCGGCCGAGCTTCTACGTAGTAACACGTATTCCAGCGCAACGAGTGAGAACGCCACGCCGGTGCCGACCATTGCGCCTGTAAGAATGATATTCATGGGGACTTGGTCAATGCGGGCTGTAGCGATGCTGCAGGCCGGTCCGCGATGCGCTGGTACACGCCCTGGTGCCGGCCTGCTTACAGTCAGTAGCGCCGCGGATCGTCCGGGCGGCGATCCTGGCGATTTGGAACGCCGTCGCCATCGCGGTCGCGATTGACGCGATCACGGACGCCGTCACGATCACGGTTTCCGTAATAGCGACCGTCATCAGGAACCCACGCAACGCAGGCGGACAAGAGACCGCCTGCGGTGAGCAGCACTACAGCAAGCTTTCTCATGTCATCGCCTGGACAGAAGAGTCGGCTTACGAGCGATTCGGATTGTTCGGCGCGCGGTCCCTGTTGTTTGGCACGCCGTCGCCATCGCGATCTCCGCGATGCCAGGCGCCGCGCTGCATGGCCCAACCGCCGTCACGCTCTACCCATTGCGGCTGCTCGTAGCGATGGCCGCGGCGCTCGCGCACCCAGGTTCCCTGAACCCAGTGATGCTTGCGGTTTTTCCATTCCCAGTGGCCGGCAACCCACACGTGTCCGCGGCGCGGCTGCGGAGCGACTTCCACACGGGGTTGTGGCGGTGCAACTCGAACGATGATCTCGGCACTTGCCGGGATCGCGATACTTGCCAAGGATGCCGCGACCATCGCGGCAACGAGAATTTTTTTGATCATGGCCATCTCCTGAACATTTGTTTGAGTGGGACCTCTTTGTAGCGTGAACTCCTGGCACGGTATGTGCGTCAGCGCGCATAGCTGCGCTTGCATCCGTTGCGTCTTGTGATCTGGATCAACGCGTTCGTGCGCCAACGCACGGAGCTACTAGCGGCGTATCTGCTATGCAGAGGTATCGATGCATCCTGGTGAGCCAAGGAGTACGGCAGCGGTCCTATCAGTCGCTGCCCAAACGCAAAAACAAGGAGACGCGCAATGTCAGTGGGAACGATACTGTTGGTGATTCTGGTGCTGGTGCTGTTGGGTGTGATTCCTGCCTGGCCCCACAGCAGGGGTTGGGGCTATGGTCCTACCGGCGGCCTTGGACTGGTGGTGTTGATCCTCTTGATCCTGCTCTTGATGGGCAAGATATAAGCGGTCGGGGAGACACCGCGTTCCATGGTGCTTGCGCTGACGAGAGGGAACGCCGCCAAATGGCTTAAGCGCACGCTGATCGCGCTCGCGGTGATCATCGCGAGCGCGGCGGCGTTGACGTTTTTCATCTCGCTCGACGATTACATTCCGCAGATCGAAGCAGAGCTCAAGGCGAGGCTCAAGGAGCCGGTCTCGATCAAGGGCATCCGGTTCACCGCATTGCCGCTGCCACATGTCACGATCACCGCCATCACGGTCGGCAAGGCGGACGACATCCAGCTCGGCAAAGTGCGGATGACCCCAGATTTTTTCTCGCTGTTGAATTCGACCAGGGTCATCCGGAGCATCGAGGTCGACTCTCTGGTACTGACCCAGAAGGGGATCGACAGGATTGCCGGCTGGACGAGGCCGGATACCGCGCAATTGCCTCGGCAACCGCTGCAGGTCCGGGTCGAGCGCATCCGTCTCAAGGACGCACGGATCCGTTTCGCCAAGGCGACCTTTGGTCCGTTCGATGCGCGCGTCAGCCTCGACAGCAACGGCGAACCGGCGGACGCATCGATTGCCACACAGGACGGCAAGCTCAAGGTGGTCATCAAGGCTGGCGCGTCCAACTATCTGGTCGATGTCACCGCAAAATCGTGGACATCGCCGGTCCCGCCAATGCTGGTGTTCGACGAGTTGAGCGCGAAAGGGGCGGTGACACGCAACGATGCCAACTTGAGCGAGTTCCGGGCGAAGCTCTATGGCGGCACGGCCAACGGCAGCGCGAACATCAGCTGGCAAAAAGGCTTGCGGTTGAGCGGCACGCTCGACGTGAACCAGATGGAGATGCAGAACATCGCCGCCATGCTGTCGCTCGGCCGCGTCAGCGGCAAGCTCACTGCCAGACCCGTGTTCTCGACCTCGGCGGCCACCGCGGACCAGCTCATGAACGCACTGCGGCTGGCGACGCCTTTTACCGTTCAGAACGGCGTGCTCTACGGAATCGACATCCAGACAGCCGCCACCAATCTGATCAAGCAGGGAACGGCCGGCGGGGAAACTCGTTTCGAGCAGTTGTCCGGGCACGTCGTCCTCGAGCGCGGCGGCTACCGGATCACGCAATTCAAGATCGCCTCGGGTGCACTGGCCGCTGACGGCGCTGTGAACGTCTCTTCGACGAAGGAACTGTCGGGACGCATCAACGCCCAGGTGAAAGCGCTTGGCATGAGTACCGGCGTGCCGCTCAACGTTGCGGGAACAGTCGACGCACCGCTGCTCTATCCGACGGCTGGAACCGTGGCGGGCGCGGCGGTAGGCACGGTCATGCTGGGGCCAGGGCTTGGCACTTCGGTGGGCGCGAAAATCGGGGGCTGGGCGGAAGACCTGTTCGGCAAGCAGGAACAGAAGAAGTCCGGGAGGTGAGCGGTAAAAAAAAGCCCGGGACGGGGGTGCCGTTCCGGGCCGGGCACTACAGGTGTTCGAAAAGGGAGGAGAACGAACACCTGCGGAGATCATGCCGAGTGACTCCATTCCATTCCGTGCGCTGTCGCACGGAAGCCGGAATACTTTCCGCGCGCCTCGACTGCGCTACCGCTCGCCAGCGCACAGAGCGCAAGAGACGCAATAGGGACAATCCGCGTTGGCAATCGAGATCATCCGATCCGCTTTGCCATCCACCTGAAGGAGTCAGACATGAATTGGGATCGGCGCTGTCTGTACGCTGGCGAACATAGCCCCCGGGGCAGAGGGCTATCCAGCCGAATTCCCACCTTCTTCTTCCCACCGTTCGCTGGCGTCACGGTCCAGGTCCTGGGCGCGCCGGGCAGGCGCTTTCACGGCTTTGGGTGGCCGCGGGCAAATCAAGGAGCGCGCGTAATGCGCATTCAGCCCGGCAGTGTCGTACATGAACAGCGTCGGCGGCGCCATGCGGGTTCTCCCGAAACCACCACGGTACGCAGCGCGTGCTGTAGCGTCTGTTCTCCAGGGCACAGAGCTTCGCGCAGGGGCGAGCGCCAGAAAAAAGCCCGGAACGAGCGTGCCGTTCCGGGCCGTGCAACGGCTGGTTACTTTTGGATTCTCGATCCCGACAACTCGACGAAAACATGGCGATCGGGCTGCAGGCAGGCGATCGTGCGCGTGCTCTTGTCGTCCGCGCATTCGCCGGCTTTCGTGGTCGGCTGCGATTCGCCTCGCGCGGAGCTGCGCACTGTCCAGATCGGCTCGACGCCCTTGCTGATCAGGTACGCTTTCACGGTCGCCACGCGGCGTTCGGAAAGCGCCTGGTTGTAGTCATCGCTGCCGAGGCGGTCGGCGTACCCGATCGCCGTCATCGTTCCGGATCCGATGCCCTGGATCCTGCCGATGAAGCCATCCAGCGTATTGCGCCCCGCCGCAGTCAGCAGCGACTGGTCGAAAGCGAACAGCACGTTGGCGTCGAGCACGACCTTTTCGTAGGCCGGCTTCTCCGGGGCGGGCGCGACCTGCTGTGCCTGCGCCGCACCCGAGGCGGAGCCCAGGGCGAGGGCGCCCGCAATGGCGAAACCGAGGCCCTTTCTGATCAATGAGGCTTTCATGAGTGCCCTCGACGTGAGGAGTGCCAGCCGCACCATCCTCTGCTGCGGAGCAACCGTCTGCGTGCCAGCGCACATAGCGCTACATATCACTCTATGTAGGCTGGCGCACGGAACAGGGCGAGGAATGAACCGATGATGCAGGTCAACCCTTTGAGGGTGTCGCCAAGGAGACTTGCCATGCTCTATACCATCGCCGTCGTACTCATCGTCCTGTGGGCCCTGGGACTCGTTTCCTCCGTCACCATGGGCGGCCTCATTCACGTGCTGCTGGTGATCGCGGTCGTGGTGATCCTGCTGAGAGTGATCAGCGGGCGAAGTGCGGTCTGAGGATCGCGCCGCGCCGGCTCATCGGCCGGTCATGCAGCGACGGCGGCGAGCCCGGGAGGGCGCCGCACGTCGGACAGCAGGCGGCCCAGTTCCTTCTTGACCACGGCGTAGCACTCGCACGCGCGGGCCTCGAGTCCGGAGCGGTCTGCCACCGCGATATGGCCGCGGCGGTAGCGAATGAGACCGGCCTGCTGCAAGTTCCCGGCGGCCTGGGTAATGCCCTCGCGCCGCACACCGAGCATGCTGGCGACCAGCTCCTGCGTCATGATCAATTCCTGCGAGGGAAGCCGATCGAGCGTCAACAACAGCCAGCGGCACAGTTGCTGCTCGATCGAATGATGGCGGTTGCAGGCCGCCGTCTGGATCATCTGCGTGATCAGCGCCTGCGTATAGCGCAGCATCAGATGCTGCATCGAGCCGGCGCGATTGAATTCCTGCTTGAGAAGGCGTCCCGCCAGCCGGTAGGCGTGGCCCGCGGTTTGCACGACCGCCGAGCTGGGCGTGGTATCGCCTCCCATGAAGAGCGAAATGCCGACGACGCCTTCGTTGCCGACCCCGGCGGTTTCGGCCGATGCGCCGGACTCCATGACGTAGTGCAGCGACACTATCGACGTCGTGGGGAAATAGGCGTGCTGCATCTGTCCGCCGGGTTCGTAGAGGATTTCACCGAGTCGCATCGGCACGAGCCCCAGGTGGGGGGACAGGCGCTCGAACTCGGCCGGCAGCAGCGCGGCGAGCAGGTGGTTCTGTTTCGGGCTGGCGGGTGTCGACATCGCCGATCGTCGGGACCTTAGCGCGCTACTTCTTTGCGGTGAGTTCTACGCCGATCCCGCGGTAGCCGATGAAGCGGCAGGACTGGTTGAACATCGGCTCGCCGCTCACCTGGAACTGTTGCTGCGAGCCGTCGGCGTTCGCGCGGCTGAAGATGAAATCGAGGAACGGCTGCCGGGCTGCGATGGTTGCCTGCAGCGCCTCGCGCTCCGCCTCGTTCCAGCCGCTTACTTGCGTGGGGATTGCATCTCCCGCCAGCGCCGGAACGCGGATTCCGAGCATCTCCAGCACCGGGCCGGAAACCCGGGTGAAATTTCCGTTCTCGTCCTGTTCCCAGTACCAGTCCGAAGCGAGCTCGGTCAGGCTGCGATAGCGGGCTTCGCTTTCGCGCAGCTCGGCAGTCCGCTCCTGCACGGCCTGTTCCAGCACCACGTTGGCGTTCTCGAGCTTCCTGTACAGCAGCCGCACTTCCAGCATGTTGCGGATGCGCGTCTTGACTTCGA
>Ga0114129_10000711_pt1 | contig 42037 bp, 35 predicted proteins | sample RhiMetdeltSRZDD1_FD_80071 | JGI IMG/M metagenome (GOLD analysis project Ga0114129, IMG submission 80071) | Populus rhizosphere microbial communities from Tennessee, USA - Rhizosphere MetaG P. deltoides SRZDD1 (version 2) (version 2) | ecosystem: Host-associated > Plants > Roots > Rhizosphere >...
CGTGTCCTGCCGCTGCGCGGCTTCCATGTGCAGCGAGGCCTGCGCGATTCTCCGCACGACCCCAGGCTCCTCCATCGTCCGGCTCCCAAGCCACTGTTCGTACTGGCCCAGTGCGGCCTCGACGCCCGAACGCGCGAGATCCGCTTCGATAGCGAGGGTCAGTCCCGAGATGCTCCGCGGATCGCCTTTGAGGACCTGAGCGGCTTTCTCGGCGGCCTGCGCGGGCTTACCTTCAGCCAGCAGCGCCCATCCATTGGTGAGGTCCGTCGCCGTGTCTACCGGAACTGCCGTCGCAGGCCTTGGAGCAGCGGACGGCGCAGCCGCCTGAGATGACGCGCTCTGTTGTGCGGAAGCGGCGGCGGACACGCACAGAGCGAGTGCGGACAGCGCCGAAACAAGCGTTCGTTCGAACATGTGAAAGAAACCCTGAGGACTATGACGTCGAAGCGTGGGGAAAAGCCTGTCGAGATCGCTAAGCGTAGTCAGCGCGACGCGCTGACAGTTGTATTCGATCGTATCATCGCGTCCACGGTATCGCTCGTCAGCTGCTGATAAACACGAGGCGCCCGCTGTCCGCCGGTCAGCCTGAGCCAGTAGAGATCCTTCAGTTGCGCGAGGTACCCCATGGCTTCCTTCGTGCTCATCTTGCTCTCTCCGAGCTCGCGGTTGTCGAACTGATACGGCAGCTCGACGAGCCGCCGTGGCCACGCCCGCACCAGCAGCTCGAGGCAGATCTTGAACCCGCCAGCCTTGATCGAAACCGACGTTCCGATCTCGCGTTTGATGAGGAAGAAGCCGGACGCCGCGTCCCGGATCGGCGAGAGAAGCCGGGCCATCAGGCAGGCGACTCTGGAGAGCACGCGCCGCGTCGCCGGCCAGTTGAGCGTTCTGCCGCCAGGTACGTACCGGCTGGCCACGACAATGTCTGCGTTGGTCGCCCTGAAGATGGCAAGCATGCGCGGCACGAGACTCGGAGGATGGCTGAAGTCAGCATCCATCACGCCGACGACGTCTGCCGTCGCAACGGCGAACCCGGCAACGACGGCAGTCCCCAGCCCGAGCTTGCCGGAACGATGAATGACACGGATGCGGTGGAGCTTCGCAAGGTCGTCCGCCAGCGCGCCCGTCCCATCGGGTGAGTTGTCGTCGACGATGACGAGCTCGAGGCGGAGATTCTGGGTCGCACAGGTCCGGAACAGTGCATCGACGAGCTCGGCAATCCGCTCGCGCTCGTTGTAGGTCGGCACGACCATCGTCAGATCGGCTGACGCTCGGTCCTGATGCTCCATTCCAATTACTATAGTTCGCATCTCATACATCGTGGCCATGCCTTTGCGCGCGCACCAGGCGTTGTTTGTCGGGCTGCTGACGGCGGTCACTGTCGGCGCCCTGCTGCGCGGCAGCTGGCTGACGTCGGACCCGCCGACACACGCGGCGACGGGTATCGTGTGGCACGACGAGGGGCCATGGGTGCACAACGCGCGCAATCGGGCCCTGTGGGGCACCTGGCGCACGGACGAGTGGAACCCCGTCTTCCTGACGCCAGTCTTCACCGCCCTCGAATACGTCTCGTTCGAAGCGTTTGGCGTGGGTACGTGGCAGGCGCGCATGGTGCCTGTCGTCTCGGGTCTCGCTGCGGTTCTCTTGATCGGTCTTGGGCTCGCCGCCGCGTCAGGTCTCCGGGCGGGTCTGATCGGGGCGTTGCTGCTCGCGACGAACTATGTCTTCGTCATGTGGAATCGTGCCGCGCTCATGGAATCGACCATGACCGCGTTCATCGTGGCGAGCTGGACCGCGTACGTCCTCGCTCAGCGTCGACCCGCGCTCGGCCTCCTCTCGGGCGCTGCGGTAGTGCTGGCGTGGTTCACGAAGGCCTCCGCTGCGTTCTTCGTTGCAGCGCTCCTGTTCGACGCCATCTTCACGATCGCGATCGGGCGGTCGTCGCGGCTGCGGCGGTGGCTGACCGTGGATGCCCCTGCCCGCCCCGCACAGCTGGCTGCGTGGTGGACGCTGGCCGGCGTCGCGATCGCAACGGCGATTGTCGCGCTCTGTTTCGTGCTGCCGTTCTGGTCCGAATACCGGTTCTACAACTGGCAGATGTCAGTAACCCGGAAGCCGGCTTACACGGTGAAGGCGCTCATGGATCGCGCCTCATGGCTGCCGATCGCGCATGATTTCTTCACGAGGATGTGGCTCGTGATGACGATCGCCGCTCTCGGGATCGCAACGGTACTGGCGCGATGGCGGACCGCGGCTGCCGGTGAGCGGCTGCTCGTGCTCTGGGTGCTTGTTGGCCTCGCGGAGCTGGTCGTCCACGATTCCGGCAACGAGCGCCGCTATGTGATGTTCATTCCAGCGCTCGTCGGGCTCGCGGCGCTCGTCCTGTCATCGCCAGGCCCGCTCGTCGCGGGCGATCCGCCGGTCAATCGCTGGATCGCGTTGCCGGTTCTCTTGCTGCTCAGTTATCTGGTGATCGGCAGTATCGTGCGGCTCGCATTTCTGTATGAGATTCGCCCCGGGGTCAGGCTCAGCGCGGCCATGGCCGTCGCGCTATCCTCGCTCATCGTCTGGCGGTGGCGAGCGACGATCGGCTGGCTGACGACTCAGCGCATCACCCCCCGGGCGGCAATTGCCCTGACGGCACTCGCCATCGCGGCAGATCTGGCCCAGTACGGCCAATGGCTGCGCCACCGGTCGACGTTGAACTACGAGGCGAGCGTCGCGGTGGGCCGTGTGTTACCGCCAGGGACCCTGGTGCAGGGCAAGCTGGCCAACGGACTTGCGCTCGAGAATCGTATACGCCCGGTATTCATCGGACGGGGGTTCGGCAACTACGAGGACCGGAAGCGCCGTGATGATGTGCGGTATATTCTGACTTACGTTGCGCCCAGCCTCGGCTACGAGTCGCAGGCACGCAATCCTGTCATCCTGGACGTCCTCGAGGCCTATCCGCAGCGCGCGATAGTGATGACGTTCGATGTCGCAGAGACCGGCGGTCGCGATCGGGCCGCGCTGATTGATAAGTTTGGCGGCGCCGCGGTGCCTGCGCCGAACGGGACGGAGCGTGCGCAGCATTGACGAGCGCGCCATCAAGGCGCATGCGGATCTCCGCTTCCGATCGGAGTACGACTACGCGCTGTTCGAGTACTACCGAAGCGCCAAAGTCATCGCGTTTCTGGAACGTGCCGGTGTGGCCGTGCGTGGCCGGGTGCTCGACGCCGGATGCGGTGGCGGCGGCATGCCGTTGTCGCTGGCGGAAGAGGCTGACCTGGTCGTCGGCATCGATCCCGCGGAGCGCTTCCAGGAGGCTGGCGTCCGGCTCGGACGCGAACGCACCCTGCGGAACCTGACATTCGCGCTCGCCGACGGCATGTATCTGCCGTTTCGCAACGGCACGTTCGACCTCGTGCTGTCGCACGCCGTAATCGAGCATGTTGCCGACGCCCCGCTGTACCTGCGGGAGTGCGCGCGCGTCCTGGCGCCGTCCGGACACATCTATCTGTCCACTGCGCCGTACCTGTCGTTTGCCGGCGCGCATCTGCCGCGGTTGCGCGTGCCGCTGCCGCTGCATCTCATGGTTGGACGCCCCGCAGCCTTCGCGACGTTCCAGTTTCTCGCCCGGCGCGCGCCGTGGACGCTGAAGGAACCGGCGAACGAGAACTCGTTCATCAAGGCCGCACGGCGCGGCGAGACGAAACACGACGACCTGCTCGAGAAGGTGCGCGTCACTCGGCTGCGCCGTCAAATCGCCGACGCCGGGCTGCACATCGTCCGCGAGGAGCTGCATGCGACGGCCACCGTACGCAGGATGCCTGCGCCTATCGCACGGTGGCTCCGCGACAACTCGCTCACGCAGGACATGCTGATCAGTAATATCGAGTACGTACTACAGCGCCGTCATTGACGATTGCCAAAAGCCGACTGACGATCGCTGTTGACGATTGGGTAACTGACGACTGAGCCGTGGCTGACATCGACCGATACCGTTCCGACGACCGCCGTGCCGTGGAGGCACTGTATCGGCGTGTCTTCGGACACGACGCGGCCGAAGCGAGCAGGCTTCGCTGGGACTGGCAGTACCGCCACAACCCCAACAACCCCGAACGCGAGCCCGAAATCTGGATCGCGCGAGAGGGTCCCGCAATCATCGGACAATACGCCACCATGCCGGTGCAGGTCTCTGTCGGAGGCCGCCAGGTGCGCGGATCGTGGGGCATGGACGTCATGGTGGCACCTGAGCGCCAGCGCCAGGGGCTTGGGGAACTGCTGTTCCGGATGTGGGATCGGAACGTTGGCGCCTCGCTCGGACTGGGGCTGTCCGAGTCCTCGTACAGACTCTTCCAGAAGCTCAGATGGCCTGACATCGGTCCAGTCCCATGTCTGGTGAAACCACTGACGCGCCGTGCGTTCCGCCGGCCGAACTGGCCACAGCCCGTCAACCGCCTCGTCTCCGCCGTCACGCTGCCGATCGTGAAGGTCGTCGCGCGGACGCGACCGATGCGCGCGGAGGTCAGGCTCATCCAGCGCTTCGACGACAGCTTCACGGCACTCTGGGACTCGCTGGCATCGCGATTCGACTTCGCGGTTCGGCGCGATGCCGCCTACCTCAATTGGAAGTACGTGTCGGCGCCGCACGTACGCTATTCAATCGCCGCCCTGAGACGCGACGATCGGAACATCGGCTACGCCGTCTACCGGCACCTCTACGAGCCACGAGGGCGGGTGACGCTGCTCGTGGACTTTCTCGCCGACCCGGACGACGAGTCGGGGTTCAGCACGCTCCTCCACTGGGTCGATCGAGAAGCGCAGCAGGCGGACTCGGACAAGATCCGGACGTTCGCGATGCATGCAGCATTCAGGAAGATGCTTCGCCGGGCGGGATATTTCCAGGTGAAGTCGACCATCCAGTTCGTCGCCAAAATCAACGGGCTCGACGTTTCTCCGGCGTTCTACGAAGACACCGATCGCTGGCACGTCACGCTCGGCGATTCGGATCAGGATCGATAGCGTCGCGTCATGAGTCTCCTCAATCTTCTCGTTGGCATCGATACCGAAGGCGACAACCAGTGGGATGCGGCCGCCAGGGCTAATCAGACGTTCGACAACATCTACGCACTTCCGCGTCTGCACGCGCTGTTCGCCCGTCATGGCGTCAGGCCGACGTACGTGATCACGCATCCGGTCGCCACCGATCGACGGTCAGCTGAGGTGCTTCGCGGACTGCTGGCGGGCGGCGACTGCGAGATTGGCGCCCATCACCACGCATGGGAAACGCCGCCGTGTTCGCCAGACGACGTGCGGCGGCATCCATACGCGTCGATGCTGCCATCGGCACAGTTCGATGCCCAGGTGGAGGCGCTCACGGGCGCGATCGCCTCGGCCGTCGGTGCGCGGCCAGTGTCGTATCGGTCCGGCCGCTTCGGGTTTTCGGCACAGCACGTCTCGGCGCTCGAGCGTCATGGCTATCTCGTCGAATCGAGCATCGCTCCGCTCTTCAATGAGGCGCACAAAGGCGGACCCGAGTTCGTCGAGGCGCCCCTCAGGCCGTACTTCCTCAGTTACGACAACGCGACGCGGCCGGGCACGAGCCGGCTGCTCGAAGTGCCGGTCTCGGCGGCATTGAATCGCCGCCTCCCGCGAACATTGCAGTATCTCTACGCGCGAGCGCCGCGGCCCTACACGACGAAGCGGATGCTACGCGCCTTGCGAATCGTACGAATGCGATGGTTGCGGCCTTCGTATTCGTCCCTCGCCGACATGGTGGGCCTCGCGCGCGACCTCGCGCGCGCCGGCGAGCCAGTCCTGAACCTGTTGTTTCATTCGAGCGAAGCAATCGTCGGCGGCAGCCCATACAACCGGACCCAGGGCGAGCTCGACGCCTTCTGCGAGCGGCTCGACATGTTTCTTGCGTACGCGACCCGCGACCTCGGGGCGAAGCCGGCAACGTTCGCCGAGTTCCGCGATACACACGTCCGGGCGCGACCCGGCGAGCGGTAGAACGCTTCGATGAGGGTCCTGCACGTCACCCCACACCTTCCGCCGGATCAGGCAGCCAATGCCCTGCTCCCCTGGCAGCTCGGAACCTGGGCGGCACAGGCCGGCGACGCGGTCGAATACGTGGCGCATCCGCCGCGAGCGGTCGGGCAGGTGACGATTGCGGGGCCCGTCACGTGGGTGGCGCGCCGTACTCGGCGGTTCTACGATCGCGTCGTTCCGCTGGGGGCGTTCTCGTCAGGGTTTCGTATCAGACGCGCGTTGACGCCGGCAATCGCCCGGGCCGACCTCGTGCACGTCCACAGCAACGGCCTGCTCGCGGAGCTGGGCGTGCTGCTGTCGCAACAGCAGCAGAAGCCGGTCATCCTGACGCTGTACGGCACCGAGATCTGGCACTACGAGCCGAAGCACGGCCGGCCCGATCTCTTCACGCGCGCCTACCACGGCGCGTCGGCGGTCACGTTCTACAGCGAGCGCCTGCTCGCCCGGGCGAGGGAGCTCGGCCTGACGCGTCGCGGGATGCACGCAATCTATCCGCCCGTCGCCGACGTGTTCCGCTGGCACGACGCGGCAGACCAGCTCGAGACGCGCATGGCGCTGGGAATCCAGAACCGGCACGTGCTGCTGAACGTCAAGCGCCTGCATCCGCTTGCCGGCCAGCGTTATCTGATCGATGCCATGAACGAGGTCGTTCGAACGCATCCGGACACTCGCCTGGTCATCTGCGGGACCGGGGCGCTGGCAGATGAACTGCGAGCGACCGCGCGGTCTGCGGGAGTCGAACGCCACGTCGAATTCAAGGGCCTGGTCGATAACGCGACGATCTCGCGCTACTGCGGGGCCGCCGATCTTTTCGTCCTTCCCTCGTTGCTCGAAGCGCTGCCGACCGTCGCCGTGGAAGCGCTTGCCTCGGGCACGCCGGTCGTCTCGAGCGACAATCCGGGCGGCCTCGAGCTGAACGAGCTGTTCGGGCCGGACGTGGCAATCGTCCCGCGCGAGCAACCACTGGCACTGGCGTCAGCGATTACCGACTTCCTCGACAACAAACGCCGCGCTCGGCCCGAAACGCGAGAGACGCTCACGCAGGAGTTCGGCGCCGCGAGCGTTGCGGCGCGGTACCGGGAGCTCTACTCGAGCGTCTGCCGGGGCCCGGCGTGACCCGGCGGCTCGCTGCCATCGCGCTCAACTCGCTGTTGGGTGCGGCGGCGGGCGTTGGCGGGCTGCTGATCGCGTACGGGTTCTGGCCGGGCCTCTTTGCAGGCCTCGACGAGTCGCCTCCGGCCCGGCAGGTCTCCGGCCTGTATCCCGTCGAGCGCGATCCGTCGGGTTTGACGTTCGCCTGGACCGGCGAGACGTTTGCCATCCGGTTGCCGGGCCTCGACCGACGGTCTGAATGGCGGTTGACCGTGCGCATGCGCGGCGCACGCTCCGCTTCGGAAACGAACCCCGACGTGACTTTTCTCGTCGATGGGTCCAAGGCTCTCACCCGCACTTCGTCAGCGGATTTCGACGACGTCGTCATAACGTTGCCGGCGCATCCTGAACGGCGCGGCGCAATCATCGCGGCGCAATGTTCCTCGACAGTCGTGCCTGGCCCCTCCGATCCGCGACAGCTGGGCGTGACGATCGATTCGATTGCGCTTGCCCCGGCAACCTTCGTCATGCCCCCGCGACGTGCAATGACAGGTATCGCCATCGCATCGGCGGCAGCTGGCGCAGCCCTGGCGGTGCTCGTGACGCCCCTCGCAGTTGCCAGCTCCGTGACCGCAGTGGTCGCACTCGGTCTGGCGGCACTCGTGGCCCGCGGCTTCGGCGCGTACACGGACTACCCCGATTTGATCGCGCGCCTGTCAGCCTGGCTGTTCCTGCTGACCACGGCGATCGTGATTGGCTTGCAGGCGTTTCAACGAGCGGCATGGAGCGCGACGGCGCGGTGCGTGGTCGCGTTTTCGGCTGGTGCAGCGTTATTGAAGCTCGGCCTACTGTTGCATCCTGACATGCCGGTCGGTGACGCCATGTTCCAGGCGCATCGCTTTCACTACGTGCTCGGCGGCAACTTCTACTTCACGTCGATTGCGCCGGGCAACTACTCCTTTCCATACGCGCCAGGCCTGTACGTGCTCGCGATGCCGTTCGCCGGCCTGGTCACGCGCGGGGCCGGCGACATGGCGCTGCTGCGAACGATCGTCGTCTGTGTCGATGCGATTGCCGCGGCCATGCTGTATTTCGCCCTGGCCCGAAGCGAGTCGCCGCGCGCCGGTGCCCTGGCGGTGGTGCTGTATCACCTGACTCCGCTGGACTATCGGATCGCCACCGTCGGCAACCTGACCAACGCGTTCGCGCAATCGGTGGCCGTCGTCGCCTTCGCCGTCGTCGCAACACCAGCCTGGACAGGCCGCCGGGGGCTGTTCAGTGCGGCCGTGTTCACGGTCATGCTGACGTATGCGTTCGTATCGCACACCAGCACGTTCGCAGTCGTGTCCGTCGCGGGCGCTGTTGTCGGCGGGCTGTTTCTGCTCTCGGCGAACCGCGAGATCCGTCGCGCCGGAGTCACGGCGGGCGTCGGCGCCGGCGTTGCCATCCTCGCGGCGGTCCTGATCTACTACGGACATTTCGGCGAGACGTACCGGACAGAGTGGGCCCGCATCTCCACCGAGACCGCCGCAGCCGCGCCTGACGCCGGCGGCCGCGGCGTTCCGCAACGCATGGCGTCAGTGCCGCGCTACCTGTATCTCTACTTCGGCATTCCCCTTCTGATGCTGGCGGGGTGGGGGTTGACGCTCATGCGCAACCGCCGGGATCAGCTGACGTTGGCGACGATTGGCTGGAGCTGCGCGTGTCTCGCCTTTCTCGTGCTCGGCCTTCTCACGCCGGTGGACATGCGTTATTACCTCACAGCGATCCCACCCCTCGCCGTTGCGGCGGGGATCGGCTCAGCTTATGGATGGGCTCGCGGCGGTTCGGCACGGGTCATCGCGGCGGGTCTTCTCGCATGGGCTTGGGGGGTGGGGGTGCGGACCTGGTGGGGGACTTGGGGGTAGCGCAAGTGCGCGGGTGCGCAAGTGCGCAAGTGCGCGGGTGCGCAAGTGCGCAAGGGCGCGGGTGCGCAAGTGCGCGGGTGCGCAAGTGCGCGGGTGCGCAGGTGCGCAAGTGCGCGGGTGCGCAAGTGCGCAAGTGCGCGGGTGTAGTGTTGAGGTGGGGTGACGCGATGAGCGTGATGGATCGAATCAGTACAGATATTGCGGGAGCGATGCGTGCGAGGGATCAGGCGCGGCTGGCGCCGCTGCGGATGGCGAAGGCGGCGCTGATGAATCGGGAAGTCGAGAAGGGCCGCCAGCTGGATGAGAAAGAAGAGCAGCAGGTCATCGCTTCCTTGATCAAACAGCGGCGTGACTCGATCGATCAGTTCCGTGGCGGCGGACGGAACGATCTGGCGGATCGCGAGGCTGCTGAGATCGTCGTTCTCGAAGCGTACTTGCCGCCACCACTCGATCCGGGTGTCATCGAACGCGCGGTCGACGAGGCAATTGCCGAAGCCGGCGCGACGTCGACCAAGGACCTTGGACGTGTGATGAAAGGCGTGATGAGTCGATTGCAGGGCCAGAGCGTCGATGGTCGAATGGTGAATGAACTTGTCAGGAAAAAGCTCGGTTCTGGCTGATCGCAATAACTAAACTTTTTGGCCGGGTCGTGCGTCTAATGAAATTGAAAGGCACGCACAAGCCTCTCATCCATCCTCCATTGGCTCCTGTCGAGAGACAGGAGCCTTTTTTGTTTCTGCCGTTTCACTTTTGACATTGGCTGTGTTCGATTTGTCCGAATCCGAACGAATAGATCGTTCGCATCCGGACGCCTGAGTCGTCCGCCGGGGCACTTACGACCCTTGTGGTACGCTGACACGACACGATGCCATCTGAGGGCGGAACAACGGACGGCGAGGTCGTCAATGCCGCGGGCCTGCCACAGTCGACCTCGTCCGCGTCCGTAAAGGGCGGGCTGGCCCGGTCGGCCGGCCTCATCAGCCTGGCGACGCTCGCCAGCCGCGTGCTCGGGGTCGTTCGCGAGATCGTGGTCGCCGCCCTGTTCGGCGCGAGCACGGGGCCGGCGATGGACGCGTTCAACGTTGCCTTCCGCATCCCCAACCTCGTACGCGATCTCTTTGCGGAAGGCGCGATGACCGCCGCCTTCGTTCCGACGTTCACGCGCACGCTGGCCGCGCGTGGACGCGAGGCAGCGTGGCGCCTCGGCAACCTCGTCATCAACGCACTGCTGCTGGTGACGACCGTGCTCGTGGTGTTCGGCATCATCTTCGCCGAACCGATCACGCGCGCGATTGCCGGCGCCGAGTTCGCCGCGGTGCCTGGCAAGCTGGAGCTCACCACGGAGCTGACGCGAATCATGCTGCCCTTTCTGACGACCGTCGCCGTCGCGGTCGCGCTGATGGGCATGCTGAATTCGCTGAATCGCTTCTTCATCCCATCGCTCTCGCCGGCGATGTTCAACGTCGCGACCATCTTCTGCGCGTTCGCGGTCGTGCCGCTCATGCCGCTCGTGGGCCTGCCGCCGATCGCCGGCATTGCCATCGGCACGCTGCTTGGCGGCGTCGCACAAGTTGTGATGCAGTATCCAGCGCTGCGCAAAGAGGGCTTCCGCTACAAACCGGTCCTCTCGTTCGCCGACCCGGATGTCCGCGAGATTCTGCGGCTCATGGGCCCGGGCACGCTCGGGCTCGCAGCCGTCCAGATCAACGTCTTCGTGAATACATACCTCGCGACCACGCAGGAACAGGGAGCGGTGTCGTGGCTCGGCTTCGCGTTCCGTCTGATGTACCTGCCCATCGGCCTCTTCGGCGTTTCGATCGCGGTTGCGTCGCTGCCGAACATCTCTCGTCAAGTGGGTGCGTCGGATCTGACGGCCGTCCGCCGCACCGTCTCGCAGGGCATCCGGATGATGCTGATGCTGAACGTTCCGGCGACCATTGGCCTGGTGGTACTCGCCAGACCGATTGTCGAACTGATATACGAACGGGGTGCCTTCGTGGCGCAGGACACGAGCAGCACGGCAGCGGCGCTCATGTACTATTCGCCTGGCCTGCTCGGCTACTCGGCCGTAAAGATCATGTCACCGACGTTCTACTCGATGCGCGACGCGCGGACACCCGTCATCGTGAGCGTCCTGTCGGTTGGCGTCAACCTCGGACTGAACCTGATTCTCGTCCAGGTGCTCGGATTTCGCGGACTTGCGCTCGGCACGGCCATCGCCTCCGTGTTCAACGCCGGAGTGCTGATGTTCATGCTGAGCCGGCGCCTTGACGGCCTCGAGATGCGCGCGATCGCCAGCGACTTCTTCAAGATTCTTGCAGCGTCCGCGATCATGGGTGGTGCCGCCTGGGCCGTGTTCGCGGCGCTGGAAACGTGGGTGCCAGGCGCAGCGTTCACCTTGAGACTGATTCGGGTCAGCGCGGCCATCGGGACCGCGATAGTCGTGCTGCTACTGGCGGCGCGCCTGCTCCGTCTCGAAGACTTCGACAACGCGCGTCGACGTGTGCTCTCGCGGCTCGCCCGGCGCTGACAGGATTCCTCGTGCTCTCGCGTCTTCGGCTTCATCCCACAATCCTGCTGATGGCCAGCGCCCACATGATGGTCGACGGCTACAGCAACATCTACGCGCCGCTGCTGCCGCTGCTGGTGCCTCGTCTCGGCCTCTCTCTCGCGGCGGCGGGAACGCTGACGATGCTGTTTCAAATCGCGGCGTCGGTCGCGCAGGTGGGATTCGGTCATCTTGCGGATCGCTGGAGGCCCCGGACACTCGTCATGGTCGGCCCGGTCGTGGCCGTGTCCGTTCTGAGCTTCGTCGGCACCGCGCAGTCGCCGCGGATGCTCGCGTTGATCCTGATCACCGGCGGGCTCGGCGCGGCAGCGTTTCACCCGCCTGCTGCAGCATTGGCTCATCGGCTCGGCGGCGAACGCCGCGGGCTGGCGATGTCCGTCTACATTACGGGAGGAACCCTGGGATTCTCGCTGGGCCCGTTGATGTTTGCACCGTTTGCGCAGCGCTACGGGCTCGAGTGGACGCCGATCCTGGCGATTCCGGGCTTGCTGATCGTCGCGTTCTTTCTCTCGCGTGTGCCGCCGATGCCTGTGCACGCGTCATCGGGGGGCGGCTTCAAGGCTCTGAAACCGTACGCGGAGCCGCTCGCGCTGCTGTACAGCATCGTTGTCCTCCGGACCCTGACCTCGCTTGCGTTCGCGACATTCGTGCCGCTGATGCTGACCCGGCGCGGTTACACGGTCAGCCAGGCCGGGACCGCCGCGGCGATCTACCTCTTCGCCAGTGGCATCGGCGGTTTCCTGGGAGGACCGTTTGCCGATCGTTACGGGCCGCGCAAAGTGATCGCGTTGTCGCTGGTCGCAGCCGTGCCGTTCCTGTTTGCCGCCCCGTTCATGAGCGGTATGCCCTTCGTCATCCTCGTCGCGATCGGCGGCCTGTTTCTGCAGTCGACGCTGCCCGTCAATGTCGTATTCGGACAGGCCATTGCGCCGGTCAGTGCTGCCACCGTGTCGTCGTTGATGATGGGGTTTGCCTGGGGAACGGGTGGCCTCAGCGTTCCGTTCGTCGGGATGATTGCGGATCGCGTAGGGATTGAATCCACTCTGGCCGGGCTGGCACTCGTGCCACTCATCGCGGCGGCATGCACGTTACCTCTGCCCGATCGTGCGCGTTTGCAGGGCGCGGTTGGCCCCGCAGAGCTAGTCGTACCGGAAGCCGGACGCTGAAACCGGTATGGTACGATAGGTTTGGTTTTTCGTACGATGTCACGCTACTCCCGCTCAGTCGACATCAGCTACTCCTTCGGTCCGGGTCCCATGACCCCGGCGGTGAAGTGGATCGTCATCGCGAACATCGCGGCGTATCTGCTCACGCTGGTGTTTCGCGACATCGTCTACGTCTTCGGGTTGAGTCCGCAGGAGGTCATCGAACATCAGCGCGTGTGGCAGCCGGTGACGTACATGTTCCTTCACCGGGACCTCTTCCACATTCTCTTCAACATGCTCGGGATCTGGATGTTCGGCGTGGATCTCGAGCGGCGGTGGGGCACGAACTACTTCCTGAAGTACTACGCCGTCACCGGCGTCGGCGCGGCCGTGACGACTATCGTGGCGTCACTCCTGCCGTTCAGCTTCTCGTCGGCGATTTACGGCGTCGTGACCGTGGGCGCGTCGGGCGCGCTGTACGGAATCCTTCTGGCGTACGCCATCTACTACCCCAACCGCCCGATTCTGATGTTCCTCCTCTTCCCGGTGCCGGCGAAGTACTTCGTCATGATCATCGGCGCGATCGCGTTTTTGTCGTCGATCGGTGGAGGCGCCTCGGGGATTGCGCACACAGCGCACCTGGGCGGCCTCATCTTCGGCTATTTCTACTTGCAGAACGGGCGGGGCGGCCTGTCGGCCGAGATCAAGTACCGGTATCTGAAATGGAAGATGAACCGCCTGCGGCGGAAGTTCGACGTCTACTCAGGCGGCCGTTCGGACTGGGACCGAAACGTGCACTGAACCCGAAGCCCTGCTGGTCCTGCCGCACCGCGTTTCCGAGCGACGAGCGACGGATCACGGACCACGAACCAATCACAGTAACCCAGCGACATATCCCCCATCGACTTGCAGCGTCACACCCGTCAGATACGACGCTCGATCCGACGCGAGGAAAGCCACCGCCGCCCCGAACTCGTCAGGCGTACCCATCCGCCGCATCGGAATCTTTTCCTCGGTCCGCTTCTGCACGATCTCGGGCGCGATGCCTTCCCGCTGCGCCGCTGCTGCCGTCAGCTCCACCACGCGGTCGGTCGCGGTATATCCCGGAGCCACGCAGTTCACGAGGATTCGATCGGACGCAAGCTCGTTCGACAGCGTCTTCGACAATCCGGTAACCGCCGCGCGCAGCGCGTTGGATAGCACCAGTCCCTGAACCGGCTGCTTCACCGAGATCGACGTGATGTGAATGATTCGGCCGCCGCCCCGCGCGCGCATATGCGGGATGACCTCTCGCGACAGGCGGACGACGCTCATGAGGAGCGATTCGATGGCCGCGTACCAGTCGGCGTCCCGGATTCCTTCGAACGGCCCGGAGGGCGGTCCGCCAGTATTGGTGACGAGGACGTCGATCCCGCCGAGCGAATCAGCAGCAGTTCGGATCAGGCGGTCGGCATCGGCCTGAACGCCAACGTCCGCGGGAACCGCGAGCACCGTCGCCCCGGTTTCGGCACCAATCTCGCGCGCCGCCTGCTCGAGTGCATCGGCGCGCCGGGCGCACATCACGATTGAGGCACCCTCCCGTGCGAGCGCCAGCGCCGACGCCCGCCCCAGCCCCTTGCTCGCGGCACAGACGATTGCGCACTTACCTTTGAGTCCTAGATCCATCTGTACTGATTCCGTGGCCCGTAATTCGTGGACCGTGGTTCGTAGCTCGTCGCTCGAAGAGCGGGCAGTTGCTGCGGCTATGCACTTCGAGCAACGAGCGACGATCTACGGCATGTTCACGCTCTTAACGAACGGCTCTGTGGAAGTAATAGTCGGTGTGATCCAGCCAGTCCTGGCGGATCGGGCTGAAGAGATCCAGTTCGAAGGTATCGTCCAGCGCTTCCGCCTGGTGTTCAACCCACGAGGGAATGTGGAGCACCTCCCCTTCCCGGACGGTGATCTCCTCCCCGGCAATGAGAAACTTGAGCGCGCCTTGCAGGACGTAGGTCATCTGCTCGCTCTCGTGCGAATGATTGGGGACGAGCGCCCCTTTCTTCAGATAGATCTGCGAAAGCATCTCGCGCTCGCCGGTAACGATCTTGCGCGAGATCATCTCCGTGACCTTTTCGAGCGCAATCTCGTCCCAGCGATGGAGTCTGACGGTTTGGGTGCTCACGGCTGTTCCTCTCTGATTCGACTCCGCTGGCCCACGCGGCCCGGCGGCGTGAGGGGTCCGATGGACGGCAAAGACCGGGATTATAGCTCCTGAATCGTCGGCGCCGGCTCGGGGTCCGCGCGCGGACCGGATGTTATAATCTAGTGTTCAGCCCGTCTAGAAGTTGGAAGCCAGGCGCTAGCAGCTTGTAGCTGGAAGCTGCTTACTTCTCCTAGCTTTAGCTCCTAGCTCCTGAGTCACCTCGATCGAAAGGGCGCTCGACGCATGAAGGGCACGGCGGTCACGAACGGCAGGACCACGAAGTCACGGCGCACCGAACTGCACGGCCTCTCCCGTGAGGATCTGCTGCGCGCGTACCGCACGATGGTCGTGTCGCGGCGGCTCGACGACAAGGAGATTCAGCTCAAGAACCAGAGCCTGATCTTCTTTCAAATCAGCGGCGCCGGGCACGAGGCGGTCCTCGTTGCCGCCGGTATGAACCTCAAAGCCGGGCACGACTGGTTCTACCCGTACTACCGCGACCGGGCCCTGTGTCTGACGCTCGGCATGACGCCGCTCGAGATGCTCCTCAGCGCCGTCGGTTCGAAGGACGATCCGAACTCCGGCGGGCGTCAGATGCCATCACACTGGGGACACAAACGCCTGAACATCGTCTCGCAGTCGAGCCCCACCGGCACGCAGTGCCTGCAGGCAATTGGTTGCGCCGAAGCCGGCCTGCTCTACGAGAAGGTCACCGCAATCGACGGTCGCGAGGAGCACTTCCGCAGCGATGAGGTCACCTACGTCTCCATCGGCGAAGGCACCACGAGCGAAGGCGAGTTCTGGGAATCACTGAACTCCGCCTGCATCGGCAAACTGCCAGTCGTCTTCATGATCGAGGACAACGGCTACGCCATATCGGTGCCGGTCGAAGTGCAGACCGCCGGCGGCGACATTTCCAGGCTCGTCTCGTCTTTCCCCGGCCTGTTCGTGCAGACGATCGACGGAACAGACTTCCTGCAAAGTTACAAGGCGGCTGGCGACGCGATCGCCTACGCACGTGCACGAAAGGGGCCGGCGTTCATCCATGCCAAGGTGGTTCGGTCTTACTCCCACTCGCTCTCGGACGACGACAAGCTGTACAAGACGCCGGACGAACGGGCATCGGAAGCCGCGCGTGATCCGATCGTCCGCATGGCCGAATTCCTGAAGAGCGAAGAGCTTGCCACTGAAGACGAGCTGGCGCAGGTAGTGAAGGATATCGAGCGCGAGGTGAACGAGGCGGCCGAAACAGCCGTGAACGCTCCCAAGCCCTCACCGGAAACGGCCACGCTGTACGTCTACTCCCCCGACGTCGATCCGTCATCGGATGCATTCGAGACCGAGGCCCAGCCCGAAGGCAAGCCGGACACCATGGTCGCGGCCATCAACCGCACGATGAAGGACGAGATGGCGCGTGACCCCCGGATCGTCGTCTTCGGCGAGGACGTCGCGGATTGCAGCCGTGAGGCGTCGCTCGAGACCGTGTCAGGCAAGGGCGGCGTGTTCAAGGTCACGCACGGCCTGCAGCGCATGTTCGGCGGCACTCGCGTCTTCAACTCGCCACTCGCGGAAGCCAACATTGTCGGGCGCGCCATCGGCATGGCCACACGTGGTATCAAGCCGGTCGTCGAGATCCAGTTCTTCGACTACATCTGGCCTGCCATGATGCAGCTGCGCGACGAGCTCTCGATGCTGCGCTACCGGTCGAACAACGAGTTCTCGGCGCCGCTGGTGATACGCGTGGCTACTGGCGGCTACCTGCGCGGGGGCGCTCCGTATCACAGCCAGTCCGGTGAGAGCATCTTCGCGCATTGTCCTGGTCTCCAAATCGCTTTTCCATCGAACGCCCAGGACGCCGCGGGACTCCTTCGGACTGCCATTCGTTGCGACGATCCCGTGCTGTTCCTCGAACACAAACATCTGTACAGGCAGACTTACAACAAGGGCGAATACCCCGGCGCCGACTACATGGTGCCGTTCGGGCGGGCGCTAGTACGTCGCGAAGGCACCGATGTGCTCGTCGTCACCTACGGGGCGCTCGTGCAACGCTCGCTGCTCGCGGCCCAGCAGGCGGAAAAGGACGGGATCAGCGTAAAGGTGATCGACCTGCGGACCATCGCGCCTTACGACTGGCACACGATCGCGGACGCAGTCGCCGACACGAACCGCGTGATCATCGCGCACGAGGATCAGCTGACGTGCGGGTTTGGCGCGGAGCTTGCGGCACGGATCGCGGACGAGTTGTTCGAACACCTCGACGCGCCCGTAAGGCGGGTCGCGGCGCTCGACACGCCGGTCGCCTATTTCCCCGATCTCGAAGAGGTGATCCTCCCGCAGTCCGCCGACGTGCTGAAGGCCATCAAGGATTTGGCGGCCTATTGAGGATCACGGCGTGCGCCGCCTGCTCGCCGTCCTGATTGCCCTGACCACTGCTCCGCCGCGAGCGCTGCCGGTGGAAACGCTCACCTCGACAGCCGCGCTGCCGGCGCATCTCGCGGGCGCCATCGGCGAGATGACGGCTTGCGAACAAACGCCTGACGGCCGGTACTTCGTCTTCGACCGCCGCGCGCATACCGTCTACACCGTTCCTCCGACGCGCGATCAAGTCCGTAAGCTCGTGGAAATCGGCGCCGAGCCTGGACGCGTGCTCCGTCCGACGGCTTTCGATGTGGCCAACGACGAAACGTTCGTTGTCGCGGACGCGCCCTTTGAAACCCGTCGCGTGCAGGTTTTTCACAGCACGGGCTCAACACTTGGCGGGTTCACGATACCCGGGCGTGAAGTGCCGCTCATCGTCATGGAAGGAATGGTGCTGAGCGGGATCGGATCGCTGGAGTACACCGGTCAATCGATGCTCATGAGCCAGCCGCAGAACGGATCGCTCGTCGTCGAATACGGACTGGACGGCCGGACCCTTCGAACCTTCGGCACACTTCGGCCGACGGGGCAGGAACAGGACCACGACGTCCATGTCGGGCTCAACGCCGGAGTGGTGGTCATCAATCCGCGAGGCGGGTTCTACTATGTGTTCCTCGCAGGTGTTCCCGTGTTCCGCAAGTACGACGCCGCCGGCGCGTTGCTCTTCGAGCGTCACATCGAGGGCACTGAGCTCGACGAGTACGTGCAGAAGCTGCCAACGGCCTGGCCCCGCCGCAAAGACGCTGGCGGTCGCGAGCTCCCCGTCATCCGCCCTGCAGTCCGCGCAGCGGCCGCCGATCCCGAAGGCAATCTATGGATATCGCTCGCCGTGCCCGTCACCTACGTCTACGACGTCAACGGCGACAAGCGAAGGGTCGTTCAGTTCCGCGCGGCAGGAATCATCTCGCCGAGCAGCCTGACGTTCACGAACAAGGGACGGCCGCTGGTCTCACCGGGGTGCTACACGTTCTGAGAGGGTTCAGACGAGGGTTCACGACGGGGGTTCAACACGAGGGTTCACCACGAAGGTTCACCGCGAGGTTTAGACGAACCCTCGTCGTGAACCCTCGTGTTGAACCCTCGTCGTGAACCCTCGTGTTGAACCCTCGTGGTGAACCCCCGTGTTGAACCCCCGTGTGAACCCCCGTCCTAGAAAATCACCCTCGCCATCAGCCTGAGCTCGCGACGGCCGAGGAACGCGTTGGCCTGACGGAAGCGTGCATCCGGGCGGATGCCCGCCGTGTTCGCGGCCACTGACGCGAAATCGAAGCCGGCGAAGAACGCTTCGTTCGGCAGGTTGATGGCGTCTCGGTAGGGCGTCGTGTTGTAGCCCGTGGCCGTATCCTGATCGAACAGATTGATCACGTTCAGGTTCAGGCCAATGCGCATGCTGGGCGTCAACCGGAAGTCCTGCGCCACTGACAGGTTCGTGCGCGACAACGTTGGCGTGCGCCCGAGGTCACCGCGCCCGTATGGGAAGAACGGGATCGTGATCTGGTTCACCTGCGTCTGCAGCGGCGTTCCGGTCTCGAGCAGGTACTCGAGGCCAAAGGTAGTTCCCCAACGCAGATCGTACGTGCCCTGGAGCTTGTACTGGTGCGGACGGTCGGTTTGGAGACGCCCGTAGACCAGCTCACCGAACGAGTTGTACGACTGGTAGAGCCCGTCGAAGAACCGGTCGGTGTTCGGCGCCAGGCGACCGTTCTCGTCCGAACTGGCCAGGCCTGAGTAATTGCCGTACAACCGACTGTACAGGTAGCTCGTGTCCAGCGACCAGTTATTGGACAGGCGCTTCCGCAACCGCAACTCTACTCCGTCGTAGGTCCGCTTCGGCTGCGGCTGCGATGGACACGTCGGGCACTGCGCCGCCAGCGGGAACTCCGCCGGGCCCTGACCTGGATTCGCGATGCGGAACACCTCGCCGACACCCGCCACCAGTGTCCCGACGTCCTCGAACGTCTGGTCCACCCACTTGTGCGCGTAACGCACGCTCACCGACATCGTGCGGGTCAACTCGTGGTCGAGACCGACGGTCAGCTCCTGCGTGCGCACTGGCTCGAGGTCCGGGGCGATCAGGTTGTTGTCACGAGCGTTCGACGGATGACGGTTGTCGACCTGCTCGATGAAGGTGCCCGGACAGCTCGGCCCACCGACTGGCGGGTGCGCGCACTGAATCGACGGCCAGTCGAAGGTGTCGAGGGTGTAGTAGTAGTTGACGGAGTGTTCGGCGCCGAACAGCCCGCGCGGCAGGTTCGTCTTGGTGATGTCGTAGAACATCCCCCAGCTGCCGTACGTCTTCCACTTGCCGTCGCCGAACATGTCGAGCGCGAACCCGAGGCGCGGCGCGATCTTGTCGCCGAAGCCGAAATGGATGCCGGGGTTTTCTTCGACGTAGGACGGAATGTCTTCGCGCTCGGTGCGGACACCGTAGTTCACCGTCAACCGGTTGTTCAGCGTCCACGAGTCCTGCACGAAGAGTCCGACGTTGTTGAAGTCGATCGTGCCAAACGTCCGCGCCATGGTGACGACGTAGTAACCGTATCGGCCGGTGACCTGCCGGTTGTCCAGCGTCGCACGCGTGCGCCCCCAGTTCAGGTTGACCGTCGGGAACTGAGCCCCGTTGTTGACGTCGTTCGTCATACGCTCGTATTGAACGCCCGCCTTGATCGTGTGCTGTCCCTTCCAGTTGCGATACAGCGTCGCGTCGGAGTTGACCGCGAACCGCGCGTAGTTGTCCTTGACGTTCCTGGTGCTCGAAATGAAATCGGCATAGCCATTCGCCTGCTTGAACTCGGCGGGGATGTCGGCGAATTGCGCACCAGTCAAGTTGGAGCCAGTGAACGTGTGCCGCAGGCGGTCCCCCGTCGGCCCTTGCTGGTTCGAGCCGTATCCGAGGAATCCTGCTGTCACGTTGACGTACATCCGCGGCGTCACGACCCAGTCCATCACACCCGAGTACAGATCGTTGTAACTGTCCGTCCAGTTCTGATCAGGAAAGAGGGTCGGATTATCGAGCGACGTGCCATCCGGCTCGATGGCAGGCAGGGCCACCCCGCCCTTGGTGCGCTCGATGATGCTCGAGAACTTGGCGCGCAGATTCGGCTTCAGCTGGGCGCTCACGTTGACGTTCGCGTCGTACTCTTCGTCGCGCGACGTGAACGTGTCGGTCACATTGTTCTGCGTGAACGTCACGGTCCGCTGCTGATTGTTGATCTGCGGGACGAACCCGGCGAAGAACCACATCCGGTCGCGCATGATCGGGCCACCGAGGCTCAGGACCGGCTCATAGTTCTGGAAGTCAGCCGGGGGGGTGGTCACGTACTCGGCGATCCGCTGGTCGATCGGGTTCAGCCGCAGCGTCGGCCGCGTGTCACCCATCAGGTCTTCCGATCGGAAGTAGATTCCAGCGCTGCCGTGGTAGGCGTTGCTACCACTCTTGGTGATGGCGCTGACGACGCCTCCCGTTGCGGCACGGTACTCGGCGTTGTAGCCGCTTTGCTTGACCTGAACTTCCTGGACGAAATCCGTCCGCACTTCTCCGGTTCCCGTCCCCGTGCCCCTGCCCGATACGCCCGTCCGAATCGTCGTCGTGTCCATGCCGTCGATGACGTAACGGTTCTCGGCGCCGCTGGCGCCATCGACCATGACGCCGCCGCCGCGCGATTCGTCACTGGTACCTGGGGCGTATGTGATGACGCTCGTGAAATTGCGGCCCTTGGGAATGCGGTCGATGACTTCCTGCGTGATGCTCAGGCTCGCCGCATTCTGCTTGACGTCGATCAGCGGTGACTCGCCGCTGACCGTCACCGATTCCGCCACGGCGGCGACGGCGAGTGTCAGGTTGACTCGAAGAACCTGCCCAAGCTCGAGGGCAATCTTGTCGACCTTCGACGGCGCGAAGCCCGATAGGGTACCGGTGATCTCGTAGGTTCCAGGTGGAAGTGCTGGAAAGCGATAAATGCCTTCCGTGTCGGTGACCGCCGAGGCCACGCCGACGAGCGCGGGACTGCGCGCCTCGATCGTCGCTCCCGGCATCACGGCGCCGGAACTGTCGCGAACCACGCCTTCGATCGATCCTCGCTGTTCCTGGGCGCTGGCCGGGACGGCAAGCGCCAGGCACACGAGGACAGCACCGAGGTGTCTCGTGTTGAACATCGACCTCTGTCCTTTCTCCGCGACTATCGGACCCGGCGCGCTCGGTGCTCGTTGGGAGGAGAATCAGGAGGATGCCGTATAAGCCGTGATTCTGAGTACAGAAAGCGCCGCTGCCGCTGCGCAGGTATCGCGCACTTTCAGCGATCCCCGCAGCGCTGTAAACAGCCTTGGTACAAGCGCTGACGCGAAATTCCTGGCCCACGGCCCACGAAAATCGCACGAAATGCAGAGGTCTCGAGTCGCACGAGATTTCTGGAACCTTGGGACAGATTGTCGATGGCTGGTGACGGCTGGCCCCAGGTTGCCGGGCGTCAGTCCCGTCGGATTTTCGTCACGGCCGTTCGTCACCCGTCACGGGTTGCCGGCAAAGAAGCGGGCCGCCCGCGGCAACACAGAGTACTCGCAGGAGCTCGCCTCCATGACTTCGCCGTCGGTGTTGACGAGAACCGGGCGGTCGACTGCGATCGTGACCGTCGAGGCTCGCAGATAACGGACACGCGGGTCGCTTACGTGATCGCCGCCGCTGACCTTTCGAAGCAGGGCGACGAACTCGAGCGTCGGCATGTTCTCAATCACACACACATCGAGCAGGCCATCGTCGATGAGCGCCGAGGGCGCGATCAGGCGTCCGCCGCCGATCTGCCGGGCGTTGCAGACGGCAAAGGCATATGCCTCGGTTTCGATCCGATGGCCGCCCGGGTCGGCGTGCAGCGTCATGGGAACCGGATCGAAGTCCATCAATGTCTGCACGCCGCCGACGAGGTAGGCGAGACGCCCCGCAATCGACTTCATTTGTGGCGTGACGGCTTCGGACACCTCGGCGATGAAACCGCCGCCGGACACGTTGACGAACATCCGGCCGTTCAAGCGGCCGACATCGACAGTCACGATCCGTTGCTGCTGGAGCAGATCGATCGCGCGGTCGACGTCGACAGGCAGCCCGAGTGTCTGCGCAAAATCGTTGCCGGTGCCGAGAGGAACGACCCCGAAGATCACTGATTCGAGACCTCCCGCCACCGCGGCCACGCCGTTGACGGCCTCGTTGACCGTGCCGTCGCCACCCCCCACGAACAGCACGTCCACACCATCGGCGACCGCCCGCTTTGCGGCCTCCTCGCAGTCACCGGGGCCGACGCTCAGCACGATCTCGACCGTCCCGAATCGCTCTTTCAGGGACAGGTTCAGATCGGCGGCGTAGGACAGCGCGCGATCGCGGCCTGCGGCAGGGTTGAGGATCACGCGTGCGCGCTTGACGTTCATAACAACCGCCCGATGGGCCCGAGATCGAGCTTCAGATCCTCCGGCGACAGATCGAATTGCGCGCCGATTTCGCGAATGGTTTCTTCGAGCCGCATGAGTGCGGTGCCGATGGCCTCGGTCTCCTCGGGCGTCAGCGTATCATCCTCCATTCGGCGGATCGCCTGACGTTCGAGCAGTTGGCGGATCAGTTCGATCAGTGTCAGCACGAGCTTCACGACCGAACGCTTCACGTCCTCCGGATTGGCATTCCAGCGCGGTAGCCCCGTGTCTCGCGCGAGACGTTCGAGTTGCTCGCGAAGCGCTTCGAGCTCCCGTGCATCGGCTGGTGTGGCATCCAGGACCTGGCCAGCCGGAGATGGACGGCGCCGTTGCGCGCGGCGAGGCACAGGAGGGCGACGCTTCGACGGTTTGCCTGCTTTCATGCCCAGATGGCTGGAACGAACGCAAACGGAGCGAATGGCCCTGACACCGTGACCCGCTCCGCAGGCTGTGCCTCGGAAGCAGCTGCCTGCACGAGCTCGACGTAGTCACCTGAGCGGCCTTTCGGGATCAGATGGTGCAGAACAGCTCGATTCGGGCGCCCCTGTTCAAGGAATTCACGCGTGGCAATTGCGCGCACATGGTTGCAGATCCGCTCGGCAACTCTCGGGAGGGGACCTTGCTGCGCGGCGCGCCGCCGCTCGAGATAGGCGGTTCCTGATGGATCCGCACCCTTCAGATCTGTGCCGGCCGGCTCGCGTCCGAAGACACGAACGGTCATCTGTTCATGCCCGCGAACGCTGGCGAGCGCTTCTGTCAGAATCTGACATCGAAGCTGAACGATGCGAAACAACTCCTGCTCTGCGATGAAGGCTCCAAACCGCACCGGGAGGATCGCGTCGAACCGCTGCGCCAGCGCGGCAACGATCTCGTGCTGCACTTTCAGGGAAGACTCCGACAGTTCAGGCAAGTCCTCGCGCAGTTCGACCGCAGCATAGATGCTGCCGGTTGACGATTGGTGGCACTCCACGATGCTGACCGTTCGGTCGGCGATGCGGAAACTGCGTGCCCGCTGTTCGACCAGCGCGTACACGTAGACCCGCCTCATTTTGGGTCTCTCGGCAGCAGCCTGTCTGCTGCGCACAACAGCGCCGACAGCCGGACGTAAACGAGATCGACGTTCGCCAGGGCGAGAACGAGATCGGCGTTCAGCACGACGCCGCGGTTGAGCAGATTGTCGAGCACGTCGAGGAGCGAAGCCTCCGACTCGTCGATAAGGCGCGCGACCTGCGTACGCGGCGGAGGTGGCGGTTTTGGACCCGGCGGAGGCGCTGGTGGCCGCACCAGTTTTGGCGGCCGTGCACGAGAAACGGTCGAGTGCCGCAAAGGACGACGGCTCACGCGGCGGAATCTCCGCCGTGAACGAAATGATAGGGAGGCCAGGGGCCTGTCAGGATCAGCTCCGCGCCCGCGGCGCCGCACGTCGTCGCAGCTTTCGCAGCCGCCGATTTGAACTTCGTTCTCCGTAGCACGGGCACCAGGAACGCGGCGTCCAGCACTGGAGGCGTCGCTGCTGCCTCCAGCGGCTCACGCCGCCTGATCTCGCGCGCGAGCTTGCCGAGAGCGCGCAAGGCGTCGTCGGCCGCTCGAACAATCTGCTGAGACTGTTCGCGCACGGCGTCGCGCGCACGCTTCTTCTCTTCGAGGAACGCCAACCCGGACGTCGAGGCCTTTCCCTTGGCCGTGGTGATGGTGTGAGCCCCTCTCGTGATCCTGACGCCCCATTCCTGGCAGCCCCTGATGCGTTTGAGGATGCTGCCGAGATCCCGCCGCCGTTCTCGCATCGCCTCGCGGGCCCGTTCGTCGCTCGAAAAGATCGTGAAGAGCTTCATCGGAATGACGGTCGCGCCGGAGACCCTCGCGAACCGTTCGACAACCGCCTCGTGAGCGACGGCGACGCGAGACACCCAGTCGAGATCGCGCAATCCACGCTCGATGCTCTCCGTACCATAGGTCGGCAGCGGCACGTCGGCGCACACCATCCAGAGGCCCTTCTCGATATCAACCAGCCGAGGCAACGACGCACCGCCGAGCCCCGATGGGCCCCGCGTCACCCGTGGACGTGTGCTTCGCTGGACGATGCAGTAGACGTAGGTGGCGATTCCAGCCATGCGCCTAGGAAGAGGATGTCATGCAGCGTCGACGATGATATCAGGCCGTGGCTCGCCAAGGCGGCTTCAAATCCTGCCGGTCCACCAGGTCTTGCGCCATTGGGCAAGCTGCGCGGCCCCTCTCGGTCCGGGTGCCAATGCGGGCGCGACGATCAGCCTCTCGATGTCGCTGGAGCGAGCCGCCCTGCTTGCGGACCTGAGCTGCACCTCCTGATCTGCCGCTGCGCGGCGGCAGCGGCGGCAGTCACCGCGGCCCACGGCGTTCACGACGATCGCAGGCACGTGTACACGCAATGTCGACAAGGTCTCGAGAAGCCTTCTCGTTTCGGCGAGCGGAACAGCCGCGGGTCGCGTCACGACGACGAAGCTGGTCAGCTGTCGATCTGTCAGCAGGCCGCGCAGTCGGCGGATGCCTTTCGACATCTCGAGCAGCGCGGATCCAAGGTCGCCGATGCCGGTAACGGGCTGGTACTTCAACACGATCGCCATCAGTGCCTTCACCCAGTCCTGGACGAGCTCCGGCATCTCGAGGAGGCGCACGGCATGTCCGGTCGGCGCCGAGTCCATGACGATCAGCTCGCGATTCGCGCGCGGGGCGTCGAGCAGACGGACGACGTCGAGGATGGCAGCCAGCTCGTCGAGGCCGGGAGGTGCAAGATCGAGCAGGCCCTGCACGACCCGGCGGTCGTGCGAGATATCGATCGACGATCCGGCAGTGGCCGTGTCGAACATCGCCGCAATCGCGTTCGAGCAGCGCTCGCGCAGCGAGGTCAGGGCACGTACGGAATCAAGATGACGAACGCAAAGGTTCCGCGGTCCACCCGGCACGGACCGCGCGCGATCGGTGACGTCGAGATCGAACGCGTCTCCGAGCGAGTGCGCCGGGTCGATCGACAACAGCTGCACCTGGAGCTCGCGGTGCGATGCCGCGACACCGAGGGCGACCGCCGCGGCGCACGTCGTCTTGCCGACGCCGCCTTTGCCGCCAAAAATCACGAGACGCGAGGCGAGCGGATCGAACGGCAGATCGGCCGGCGCCGATCGTCGTTCGCTTGTCCTGGCCGTGACGTGGACGAGTGGCCGAGCGACCTTCGTGTCGATCGTCGAATTTCTGCGCAGCTCACGCCCTACCGACTGGAGGGCCCGCAAACCGACCGGTTCTGTGTCGCGCGCGAGCACCTGGACGAAAGACGGGGCCCGGACACCCGGCGCGCCGCGGCGAAACCGCGAGGCCAGATGCGACATCGCGCTCGACTGATGTCGACTCGCTACGCGACACCAGCGGCACGGCTCCGAAGGCACCGGCGTGATTCCGTTCACGATGATCCGCCCGACCGGAATGCGTTCGCGGGACAACCATCCGACAGCGTCCAGGGTTTCCTCGACAGAGAGCTCCTCGGCCAATGTCACCCATGACACGTGGATTCGGCCGTCCGATCGCAGCAGCTCAGCGAGGCCTCGCGCATCATCCTGAAGTTCCCGGATCAATATGTCCGCATCGTCTGGCCGCCAGGCACCGCGCAGCGCTTCGACCATCACCCGGTGCTTCTCCTGCATGTGGTCGAAGACTTGCGCCACGCCGGCCATGGTGTCAGGCAGGGCAAGCATGCGCAGGGCGTGTCCCGTGGGGGCGGCGTCGATCACGATCGCATCGTAGCGGCCCGACTCGCCGAATCGCAGCAGCTCGAGCAGCGCGGCGATCTCGTCGATGCCCGGCAGGGTCAACGACAGCAACGCGGCGATATCGCCTTCGTCGAGCCAGGTGCCGCGCAGGGCGATGGCCTCGAGCGTCGCACGCCGCTCGCGCAACCACCGGCGCATGGCACGCGCCGCGTCGATTTCCGTAGCAAACAGAATCGCGCGGCCGGCGCGGATCCGGCGGGGCTGCGACGTCAGTCGCGCTTTCAGCACATCCCCAAGGGAAGGGGCCGGGTCGGTGGATACGACGAGCGTGCGTGCGCCATCAGCCGCAAGTGTGAGGGCATGCGCTGCCGCGCAGGTGGTCTTGCCGACACCGCCCTTGCCGCCGAAGAGGTGGTAGGTCGTGTCCGGTCCCGGCCGCCTGCGCCTACTCGTGCTCGTCGCCACCGAAGGACGCTTCGATGCCGGTGACCTTGTAATCCTTGGGTGAGATGGCCGCGGCGTCGGCGCCCTGGCGCCGCTCGCGAATCTCGCGAAGTCTCGCGAGGATGTCCGACTCCAGGCGGTCGAATTCCTCCGGCTCGATCTCTCCGAGCTCGAGCCGCAGCTGGGCGGCGAGGAGTTGTTCGCGAAGGGCGGTATCGTCGTTGAGCTCGGTGTCGACGGCCGCAGCGACCTTGTCGAGCACGAACCGCAGTCCGCCGATCAGGAGGCTGTCGATGATGAACACGTTGTCGTCGCGTCCGGCTTTATCCGGACCACCCTATCCTTCTTAATGCGCGCGCTCGAGCTTCAGCCGGATGTTGACGAAATTGTACGGCGGCCACGGCCCCGTGTACTTGAACGTCAGCTTGTCGTAGCGCAATCCAATGTCCTTCACGCGGCCGTCGAAGGCGTGCTCGGCGTCGCGGCTGACGAGGAAGGCGGCGTTCATGATCATTCGATCGCCAATCGGCTTGTTCGAGCGCGAGGCGACCGAGACGTCGCGCAGCGCCTGGAAGATCTCGTTGACGTAACGCTCCGACCTCGCCTGCAATGCCGCGTCAATCAGACGGCCGTACTGCATGCGGGCGAAGTACGTCGATCCCTTCTGCGAGGATATCTCTCCCTTGAGACGCCGGATGTCTTCGTCCTCATCCTCGATCTCGCGGATGATCTGCTCGCGGTCCCACAGCACCTTCAGGCCGAACTCGAACTTGCCAGCCATCTTGTTCAGCACATCGGTGAATGCGTCATACGCCGACCGCAACAGTTCCATGATGTCGTCGTCGGTCTTGAATACCGTGCCGAAGGACATCGGGATCACCGTGTGCTGCTGCATCACCGTTTCGTTGACCCGCTGATGGGCGAGCACGTTGTCGCGCGTCGGATCCTGGACGACCATTGGCGTGTTGGAGACGACAGCCGCGATGTCCTTGTAGTGCACCGTCTGCACTTCGGCGGGGTCAGACCCGATGCCCAACGGCCCGAACCGCAGCTGCCGCGCCGACTTGATGATGCAGTAGACGTACTTGCCTTCGTTGTTGTCGTCAGACGATGCGGCTTTTTCGGCCCCGGGCGATGCGGTGCGCGACGCGGTGGGCATGCGCACGCGCTCGAGCTTTCCGCGCGATGTGGGCGTGACGGCCGCGCGGGCGGTGCGTTCGCGTGCAGGGAGCGTCGTCGATCGGCTTGCGGACTTGGTCCTCCCACCGGACTTCGGTTTCGACTTCTGACTCTTGGCCATGGATGTACGGATGTGCGGGCCTATTTGGCTCGATGCGGTCGTGCCGGACGCTTGACCGTTTCGGTCTTACGCGCGGCCAGCATCCGCTGAATCTCTGCCACCAGCGCATCGGGTAGACACGGCTTGGTGACGAACGAGTCACACCCGGCCTGCCGCGCGCCTTCGGCGTGACCGGCGAGCGCATGACCCGTCAGCGCCACCACCGGGATATGCCGTGTGCGATCGTCGAGTTTCAATCTCCGTGTCGCCTCCCAGCCATCCATCTTCGGGAGCGCCAGGTCCATCAGGATGATGTCCGGCATCAACTCGAGGGTCTTGTCGATCGCCTCGAATCCGTTGGTCGCTTCCGCGACACGGAACCCGGAGAACTGCAGGTAGGCCGCGTACATTTCACGGGCGTCCTGATAGTCCTCGACGACTAGCACGAGCGGACTCGCGAGATCTGTCATGCCTTCCAATGAACCTTTGTATGAACCCGCGTGTGAACCATTGTCTGAACCTTCGTGTGAACCCCTGTCTTACCGTCTCCTCGGGCGCGCCGGCAACTTCAGCGTGAAGTTCGACCCCTGCCCCACGGTGCTCTTCAGGTCAATCGTGCCGCCGAGCATCTGCGCAAGTCTGCGGCAAATGGACAGCCCGAGGCCCGTGCCGCCGTATCCCCGCGCGGGCGAACTGTCGAGCTGACGAAAATCCTCGAACACCTTGCTCTGCGACTCCACCGGGATGCCCACGCCGGTGTCTCGCACCTCGATCGAGACCATGCGGCCCGCCCCATCATACGACGCGGCGATGATCACAGAGCCGGCCGGCGTGAACTTGAGCGCGTTACTCAGCAGGTTGAGCACGACCTGCTTCACCTTCTGGCGATCGCTCTTGAGCGGCGGCAGCTTGCCACGAGTCTTTGCAATGACCTCGAGATTCGACCGTTTGATGATCGGCTCGAGCTCCGACATGACCTCGTTGATGAGATCGGGAATCTTGAAGGTCGACAGGTTCAGCGGCATCCGCCCCGCTTCGATTCGGGTGATGTCCAGAATGTCGTTGATCAGGGCCAGCAGGTGACGCGAGTTCGAATCGATGCGGCTGAGGCTCTTCCGCTGGGCGTCGGACACCTGTCCGGTGACCCCGTTCAGCAGCATGTGCGTGTAACCGAGAATCGCGTTCAGCGGCGTTCTGAACTCGTGCGACATGTTCGCGAGAAACTGCGACTTCAACGCCGAAGCCTGTTCGACCTCGATGTGCTGGCGTCTCAGCAACTCGTTTTGCTGCGCCAGCTCCGCCGTGGCTTCCTGCACCTTGCGTTCGAGTTCCGCCGAGCCCTGCTTCAGCTGCTCGTAAAGTCGGGCTTTGTCGATCGCTTCGGTGAGGTCGTGCAGAATCGTCACGACCCAGACCAACTCCCCCTGTTCCGAGAGAATCGTGCCCGCCAGCGCTTCGACTGGCAGCGAGCGGCCGGAGGCGGGATCGGCGAGCTGAATCTCTCCGCGATATCGCTGCTCGCCCGTGCGCGTGAGCACGTTCGACACGAACGAGGTGAGGTTCGCGCCGTTCGCACGCACCCGGCGCTGCGCCGCGTCCGCCGCACTGACTGGCACGTTGAACAGCCGCTCTGCCGGCTCGTTCATCAAGACGATGTCCCCTTCCTGATCGGTGACCAGGATGGGATCGGCGACCGAATCGATAATCAGATCGAGCCGATGACGCTCGTCGCGAACCTCCGCCTGCGCGAGCCGAAACGTGCGGTAGCTTTCCTCGATCTCCTCGCGCGCCCGCGCAAGGTCGGTGATGTTCCGCAGGATCGAGACGACGTAGGTACCCTGCCGCTCATCTTTCGCTCGCGAGCTCATGAGCTCGAACAGCAGATCGGATCCCTCGAGCGGATCGACGAGCAGCAACTCGCGCCGCGACAGATCCGTATGCGCGACCGCGCTCGTCGACAGCGCCGCCGAAAAGAGCATGTTGTTGAGCGCGACAGCCCGCCGCCACCCTTCGCTCGCGTCCTCTGGCGCCGCAAAGAGTTTTTCAGCATGCGTGTTCGCGATGATCAACTTGCCTTCCGTATCGGTCAGAAGGATTGGGTCGGTCACCGCGTTGATGATGCTGTAAAGCAGCATCCGCTCCTGACCGAAGCGCGTCTCCGCCAGGAGCTGACGGCTGTGCAGGCGGCCCACCTGCTTCGACAGGAGACGGTTCAGCCACATCACATCGGGGTGGATCTCAGGTCCGCCTGAACTGACGATGAGGATGCCGTGACTCGTCTGATCGTCGTCGGTGCGCAGCGGCACAACATGAAACACGCCGCCGTCAATCAGCGTGCGAAAGCCACCAACGTTGTCGAAGTAGATCGGATCGCTGCCGCTCATCGCCCGGACGAACGGATGCGATGAGTCATCGAGGCTGATGTAGAAGTCGGCGACCGCGGCCGTGGAGAGACCGTGTTCGGCGACGAGCACGAGATGCGGACCGGCAGGCTCGATCATGGCCACAATCGCCTGCCGCGTGCCTACGTGGCTGGCGAGCCAGTCCACCGCATACCGGGCAGACGCCTGAAGATCGATGCTGTTCAGCAGAAACTCGGCGCATCCGAGCTTCGCCTCCAGATCGGCCTCCGACGCGACAGGCAGGACGGGAGCCACGAAGGGACGCACGCGCTAGGTCTCCGACACGCGCCTCCGCGCGGTTGTGCGGCGAACTTTTGTCGCCGCCAACTCGGCGCGCAGCGCCGCGTTCTCGCTCGCGAGCTCGGCCTGGGGACGGGAAACCGGAGCCACCTGCCCAACGGCTTCCGAATACTTCAAATAGGTATCGATTGACGCCACGACAACGCGCGCTTCAACCGTGATCAGATCGATGCCCACGAGGGAAACCCGGACCCAGGCATCGATGACGATGCCCTTGTCCAGCACGCGGTCGAGCACGTCGATGAGGCTAGTGCCTCCCTGTTGTCGTTCAACTGCCATTCTGTGCTCCTGCTGGCCGTTCGCTGTGCCGACCCATCACTACCGGCGGCGCTTGGGGACCGCCGTCGTCGATAGCGCCTCTACCTTACGCTCGAGCTCCCGTATCTGCGCGCGCAAGGCCTCGTGTTCCGGAAGCATCCGACGCTCACTGCCCGGCGACAGGTCGCGGTCGTAACGCCACCAGTCGAGCCCGATCTCCTGCGCCTTGTCCAACGAACAGATCAGAAGCCGAATGCGAATCGTCAGCAGCTCGACTTCGGCGAGCGAAACCTTGATATCGCCGGCAATGACTAGTCCCTTGTCGAGCACGCGGTCGAGCACATCGACCAGCCCGGTCGAGCGATGGTGAGACGGAAGCTCGAGTGCCATGCGCCCGCGACTATATCTCACGGGTAGTAGGCCGGGCAATCGCCGGCGCATCTACCGCATAGCACGACGTGAATGGCTGAGCTCCAGACAACACCGCTACTGATCGACACGCCCTCTCGACGCGTTTCCCCGACATCACCGTCGCGCGTCAGACGATGCCGAGATCGCTTCGACCAGCTCCCCAGTCTTCTCATCACGATGGATGCGCGTCGCGACGTCCGCCTGCGCGATGATGCCGGTCAGCCGGCCACCACCGTCGACGACCGGCATGCGCCGCACCTGGCGCTCAGCCATCAGCGAAACGGCCCGCTCGACATCGTCATCCTCGCGACAGGTGGCAGGTGACGACGTCATGGCATCCTTGACGGTCGCGCCGTCGACCGGCCGGTTGCGCGCCACGACTTTGGTGACCAGATCGCGATCGGTAACGATACCCACCAAACGGCCAGAGTCGCGTGAGTCCACAACAGGCAACGAGCCGACGTCATGCTGCCGCATCATGTCAGCCGCGTGGGTCACGGAATCCCCAGGCTCGCAACAGAATGGTTTCGCTGTCATGACTTCGCTGCACTTTGGCACGTGCCCTCCTCTTTTGTGCGCGTGGGGCCCCACCCCCACGCGCTTTACGCGCTGCGCGCGACGGCCCTTGGCCTTGCCGCCGCTCACGCGGCGGCCTACTTCGTGCGCGTGGGGCCCCATCCCCACGCGCTCTTACGCGCTGCCGCGACGGCCTTTGGCCTTTGCCGGGGAGCGGCTCGAGGCGTGGATGATGAAGCTATGCAAGGCGAGATCCAGTGATTTACGGGCAAAAACCCGCGGTCGCCGACTCTTGTGTAGGGATCTGCGGCAAGCCTGGAGCGGAAACCAGACAAATCCTGGATATTAACTGGCCGTTAGGCTGCAGCGACGGCTGCAGCCATCGCTCGCTCGAAGGCTGCGTCCCGGGCCCGGATGCGCAGTTCTTCGGCCATCATCGATGGCAGACGCTGGTCGCCCAGGGACGCAATCCGCGAGCTCGTGTGCTCGCCGTCGATGGCCATCGCTGTGTGCACGCAGTGCTTGCTCCTGCCCAGCCGAAGCGTCAACGAGCGCTCGGCGTCTCCCAGGCGCACCCGCTCGATCGGTGACCTTCCTGGCTCGATCGCGAGCTCGACCTCGAGAGGTTGTGACAGCGACGAGGTCAACCATGCGGCATAGAGCTTCGCTGCCACACCGTCCGATCCGCTGATGCGCAGATGCGTGAAGGACCGTGCAGTGTCGCGAACGCGGGGGATGTCGAAGAATGACGCCATCAACGTGCGCCATCTCGTCAGCCTCGCCCAGCGGAGATCGCTGAAAGCGGTCCGATCGATCAGGTGCTGCGCCTGCTTCCACGACGCGAACGGCTCGCTCTCGTCGAGGACCATGCGATCCGCAAGGTCGGCAAGGTCGCGAAGAAGTTCTTCTGTGCCTCCGCGGTACCACACGAGGGTCGGAAGGTTCGAGAGTCTGAGTGCGGCAACGGCGTTGTCCACGAACTGGGGCTTCAGCCCCGTAAGCGCCACGATCTGCCCGGAAACCGTTGCCGGCGGCGCTGGAACGGTTCCGTGAGAGATCACGATCGCACGGATGGCACACTGCGACGCGAGATGCTGCAGGGCCTCGTGTGTTTCGGGCAATCGCTCGTTGGCGGCAATCGCGACGACGGTTGCCATCAGGGAACGGGCGTGCACCGGGTTTTGCTCGGCGCCACTCTGGAGCGCTTCGTTGATCTCCGAAAACGAGACGGTCGCCCCGGCCGGCGTATTCGCATGGGTATCGGTCATAAGGTTCTCCATCGACGGCCTTCGCGCGCGATCAGGGCATCTGCCTCGTCCGGCCCCCACTCGCCAGCTTCGTAGGTCGGAATCTCCTGCGCGCGCTCGTCACGCCATCGCTCGTGGATCGGCGTGATCAAGGCCCAGGATGCCTCGACGAAGTCGTGGCGCGCGAACAAGGTCGGATCGCCGAGCATCGCATCGAGCAGCAGGGTCTCATAGGCTTCCGGTACTTCTCCGCCGAACGCCGTTCCGTAACGAAAATTCATCATCACCGGCGCGAGCGGCATGCGGGTGGCCGGCAGTTTCGCATCGAACCGGATCGAGATGCCTTCATCCGGCTGCACGTTGACGATGAGGAGATTCGACGCAACCGGGGTCGAACTGACGCGCCGGAAGATCTCGAGCGGCGGGCGCCGGAACTGAATGGCAATCTCCGTCGTGCGTTTCGGCATGCGTTTGCCGGTGCGGACGTAAAAAGGCACGCCCGCCCAGCGCCAGCTGTCGAGGTGCAGCCGGGCCGCGACATACGTCTCGGTGACCGACCCGGCGTTGACACCTGGCTCGCGCCGGTAACCTGCGACCTCTTGTCCGTTGACCCACCCGTCACCGTACTGTGCGCGGACGACGTTCGCGAGCGGTCCATTCTCCTGGACGAGCGGCTGTATCGAGAGCAGCGCGTCCATCTTGCGATCGCGAACGCTCTCCGCCGTGAATGCAATCGGTGGTTCCATCGCGATGAGCGTCAGCAGCTGCATGAGATGGTTCTGGACCATATCGCGAAGCGCGCCGGCATGCTCGTAGTACGCAGCGCGGCGTTCAACACCCACGGTTTCGGCCGCGGTGATCTGCACGTGATCGATGTAGCGCCGGTTCCAGATCGGCTCGAACATGCCGTTGGCAAACCGGAACACCATGAGGTTCTGAACCGTTTCCTTGCCGAGGTAGTGATCGATGCGAAAGACCTGATCCTCGTCGAAGTGCTCGTGCACCCGCCGATTGAGCTCGCGGGCGCTGTTCAGGTCGGTACCGAACGGCTTCTCGATGATGATGCGCCGCCATGCCGGCTCGGGAGCTGACGACAACCCTGCCTGCCCGAGCTGCGTCGTGACCGGACCGTAGACTTCCGGAGGAACGGCCAGATAGAACAGAACGCCTTCGTCGCCTTCGATCTCCTTCAGCTTGTCGCGCAGTCGCGCATAGAGGACCGGATCGTCGAGCTCCCCTCTCACATAGAACAACCGCGATGCGAGCGACTCCGCCACTTCATCTGTCGACCCCTTGTCATGCGCGAACTCTCGCAGGCTGTCGCGGAAGATCGTGCGAAACCCTTCGTCGTCGTTCTCGCTTCGCGCGACACCGATGACCGCGAATCTCGCCGGCAGGCGCCGCCCCCGTGACAGGCTCCAGAGCGCCGGCAGCAACTTCCGGCGCGTGAGATCGCCGGATGCGCCGAATATCACGAGCGTCGTAGGTCCAGGTGTCGGCTCGATGCGGAGGCCGTCTTGCAGCGGATTGGTTTGCAGGCTCATCGTTGTCCGTCGCCCGTCGCCCGAAGTTCGCTGATGGCGAATGGGCCAGCACCCAGACTACAGGCTTCGCGCGCGGCTCTTCAAGGCAAGCTTCAACGCCGAGTCGCCAAGTAACCCGCGATCGCGTCGAGTTGGTCCGGCGTGAGACGGTTCTTGAAGGCGGGCATCTCCGCGTCGGGGTTGACCGCCTCTGGATCGGCGATCCAGAGGCGCAGCGCCGAGAGATCGTGTTTCCGGCCGATATCCGACAGCTCGGGACCCTCTTTGCCGCCCTTCCCATCGATGACATGGCAGCCAATGCAGTGCCGGGCGTACACGGCAGCGGCAGTTTCAATCTGCGGCGCGAAGCCCGGATACGATTCGCGCGACAGCCGCCTGACGTGGGCCACAATCGCCGCCACTTCGCGTTCATGAAGGGGCGACGTGCGCTCGCGAACTCCCGGCGCGATGACTTCGGGATCGATGGTGTGTCCGGCGAGCCACTCCGTGCCGCGTCCCATGGTGGCGTGGTCGAGCGCATCGGCCATGCCCGTATCGGAGTGACAGCGGGCGCAGCCGATTGCGGCGATGAACGTGCGGCCGCCGATCTCCTCCAGGGTCCATCCCTCCCGGGGTGATGCGCTCATCGGCCGGTCCCGCCATCCCAGCGTCGTCAACGCGACGACGGCGACCAGCCCGGCGATGACCGCTGACATGATGAACGGCCGGTGGCGAGGATGCCGCTCGGCCCCACGGTCGATCCACGGGAGCAGCGCAAGAAATACCGCAGCCACGCCAGGCACGACGAGCGCACCGACAACCTCCAGGCGGCCGGGGAAATACTTCAGCAACTGGAAGAGGCCGAGGAAATACCACTCGGGCCGCGGGATGTACGAGGCGTCGGTGGGATCCGCCGGCGGCTCGAGCGCCGGTGCTCCGCCGAATGCCATCACGGCCAGCGCGGCGAGCACCACACTCACCGCCGTGACATCGCGCGCTGCGTGAAACGGGTAGAACGGAGACGGGAAACCTTCGCGTGGCCGAAGAGGGCCCGAGATGCCCTGGCGGCGCATCATTGCCACGTGCGTGGCGATCAAGGCAATGAGCACCGCCGGGAGGAAGATGACGTGCACGGAGTACCAGCGCGTCAATGTCAGCGCGCCGATCGTGGCGCCTCCCTGCAGGACGGCGGCGACGGCATCACCCGCGATCGGCATCAACCGCGAGATGTTGATCGTCACGACCGTGGCCCAATACGCACGCTGATCCCATGGCAAGAGATAACCAGTCAGCGCAAAACCGAGCACGAGCCCAAGGAGGGCGAGGCCGGAAAGCCAGGTGAGCTCGCGCGGCGGCTTGTAAGCACCGTAGCAGACAACGCGGAGCAGATGAAGAACCAGAAACACGACGATGAAGCTCGCACCAAAGTGGTGCAAGCCGCGTACGACACGCCCCGGCGTCGTCGAGTCGATGAAACGAATGCTGTCGTAGGCGTGGTCCGGCGTGGGTGCGTAGTAAAGGGTGAGGAAGGCTCCCGTCAGGACCTGTACTGTCAGCAGGCCCAGCAGGACACTGCCGAGTGTGAACAACCATCCCGTGCCAGCGGGCAGCGGTTCATCCAGCAGGACTTCACGGATGCGTCGAACACCGATCCGCTGATCGAACCACTCGCCGATCCGTTCGATCACAACTGCACCAGGATTGACTTGTTCGTGCCGTCGACGCGCGCCTGCAACCGATTGAGTGGTCGGGGTGGAGGACCCGCGATCACTCGGCCTTCCGCATCGTAGGCACCGCCGTGGCATGGGCACCGGAAACGCTTCGCCGGGGCATCCCAGAGCACCTGACATCCGAGGTGGGTGCACGTCGCGGAAAACGCCCGAACGTCCTGGGTTCCGGTCCAAACCAGGAACACGGTCTGCCGCGCGCGGCCGCGGTACCACCCGTCAGCTCGCGGAACGGACAAGACGCGCGCGACCGGCACGTCGGGCACGAGGTCGCCGAGCGTCCCCGCGCGGATCCATCGCTCGACCGGAGCGCCGCGCGCAGGTCGAACTGCGAACGCACCGAGCAGCGCTGCAAGGGCACCGCCGAACAGCGCGCCGATCCCATTGACGAAGATGGTCAGCGCACGGCGCCGGGAGGGTTGGTGATCAGTGTGTGGAGGCATTGGTCCGAAGTTCGCCTTGCGAACCCGGGGCCAGCTCCGTCGCCGCCTGGGACGAGCCGGCAACCGCCGCTTTCGCGACAGCTGCGGCCCGGCTGCTTGCGGGATTCGTAAAGCGCTTTCGGATGTTACCTGTTCTGGCTGACTTTCTGGAGGTATTCACGCGCCTTCGGCGTGCCGAGCATCTTCAGGGAATTGTGAATCTCGTTGCGCAGGTTGACGTCCTGCTCGCGGGCAGCAATCTGAATGAGCTCGGCTTCCGCACGCGCATTGAAGAGCCCCTTGATGATCGCGCGCTTCATCTCGACATTGGCGCTACCGTAAAGGACGAGCAACGGCTCGTTGCCGCCGGCATTGCCAAGCGTGACGATCGCGCGATTCCGAAGTTCGGGGTTCTTCTCCTGCTTGACGATGGTGAGCAGCGCCGGTTGATCGAACCGCTCCCCGAGCGACTTGACGACCTGGCGCTTGACCGCCTGATCGCTGACTGAATAGACCTGCAGCAGCTCCTTTGAGATCTCCGGCCCTCCGAAGCGGCCCAGTTCGCGGACCGCGACCACGCGCAGCGGCTCGGGAGCGGTCAGCGCAACCTGAACGACCGTGTCACGAGCCTGAGGCTTACCCGACTGCGCCAGGACGAACAGCGCACGGCCCGCCGGCCCTGGGTGTTGTGACTCGAGCGCGATCTGGCGAAGCACGGGAATCACCTTGTCGGCATCGGACTGAATCAGATAACCGAGCGCTTGGATGCGCTGATCGATATCTGGATGAAACCCCTCGGGAATCCACACGGATGCCGGTCGTGGCGGCGCTGGCGGGGCGGGCGGTGCAGGCGGCAACAGGCCCGCTGGCTCGGCCGGTGGCGGCGGCGGGGGTGGTATCGGCGGTTCGGGCACACGCCGGCCAGCCGCAACCTGACCAGGTTTTCTCGGCGACGAAGGTGGTTTCACTGGCTCAGGTGGCCGGACAGCGGCAGGCGCTCCCGGTGGCGGTGGAGGCGGTGGTGGTACCGCCGTCCACCAGAGAACATCGCTCCGGCGGAGTCGAACAGCCATCTCGATTCGCAACGCACCCGCGGGCTTCACCCAGAGGCTCGACGGATACTCCTGCTCGAGACGAACGACGGCCTGAAGCGCCGCAGAAGCATCGCCGGCGTGATACAGGCTGTGGGCAAGCCAGTAGATCGCTTCGTCACGACCAGTCTCTTTTGGATCAGCGGCAGCTGTCTTCAACACCTCGATGGCGCGCGTCCACTGTTCATCAGCGATCAGGTCTTTCGCCTCTGCGAGGCGTTTGGACTCGACGGGCCAGCCAGCGCGAGCCGCGGCGATGCCGACGTTGAACGTCATCGCCACGATCACAGTTGCGAGACCAACCCAGCGTGTATGTCTAGTCAACATGTCCGTACCTTTGCCGATTTCCGTTTGTCAGAATCCGCTGACGACGACATCCATCTTGCTCACGAGATCCCGCTTGTAAATCAACCGCTGGATCTGCTGAAGGGTTGCGGGTTCAGGATTGGACGACATCGACGTCTGCAGCAACACCAGCTCGAGATCGCCCATCACCCGTGCCACCGACTTCAGCCCGCGCTCCTCTGCCGCCAGACGGTACAAGCGCGTGTCGCTCAGGAGCGTGGACGCCAGTTGTCGCTCGTACGCCCAGTCCTGAGCCGACGATCGATGCGCGTCCTTGTTCGCCAGGCCGTAGACGACCAGCTTCGAGCGCTCGAAGTGCTGCTCGCTCAGCGAGACTAGCCCGGCGTCGGGAGACCATTCCTGGGCAGGTGCCGCGGCCACCGGCTCGGGAGGCTTGGGCGCGGGGCTCACGTTGCCTGCGAGCGCGGACTCCTTCAACTGCCGGCGCGATTCGACGATGTAGGCCACGCTGATCGAGACCAGCGTGATGAGGGCGGCCATCGCCGCATAGACGACGTAGCGACCGCGATACCTGGGGCTGAAGAAGCGAACGCCTTCGGGCGCCAGGCTTTCGGACTCATCACGAATCGCAGCGTCGAGCCTCGTCATGAAGCCGGTCCAGTCGCCGCCGGCAGGTGCAGAAATATCTGGACGCGTCGCGAGGGCCGCCTGAATCGTCCTCATGTCGTCGAGTGCCTGGCGGCAATCGGCGCACGACGTCAGATGTGCTTCGACATCAAGTCGAGCCCGCGCATCGAGCTCGCCGTAGAAATAGAGCTCGATGGTGCCTGTGGCCTGCAGATGACAGATGGTCATGCACGACCTCCTGCCGTGACGTTGGCTGCGGTCAGCGCACCGCGCAGCCGGTGGATGGCGGCATGAAGCTGCCGTTTGACGGTGCCCTCCGCCAATCCGAGCGCTTCCGCGATCTCGCAGAGTTTCAGGCCCTGATGATGCCGCATGACGAAGACGATCCGCTGCCCTTGGGGAAGCCTGGCAATCTCCGCTTCCAGCACATCCCCCAGCTCCCCGGCATAAGCGCACTCTTCTGGCCCGGGCGCCTCTTCCGGGGTGTTCAACAGGCGCTGCTCGGCCTCTTCACCCATCGGCGTCGAGGCCGCGGGCGATTTCCGACGACGATGATCTATACAGGCATTCATGGCAATGCGGTACAGCCAGGATGTCAATTGGGCGTCTTGCCTAAACTTGTCGAGAGAGCGGTAGACCTTGATGAAGACTTCCTGAGCGATATCTTCGGCGTCGAAGTGATTGCCCGCGAATTGATACGCGACTCGATACACCATCGACCGATGCCGCTCCACGAGGGCCTGAAAAGCGGTCGGGTCGCCCCCCGCCGCGCGGATGATCAGATCCGAATCAGCCATTCAGGCCCGTGTCAGCTATATGACGCACCGTTTCACGCCGGGGTTGATCAAGCGACAATCCTCAATGGGATGAATGGGTTACACGGGACAGTGTAGCCGTAGTTCGTGGTTCGTGGCTCGTTGCTCGTAAAACTCCAAGGATGTCGTGCGAACCGTAACGAGCCACGAGCGACGAGCGACGAACCACGGCAAGCGGCCTCCGCTTATACTGGTGAGATGCCCACGTCCGCAAAGAGCACTTCTACCATCGCCAACGCGTTGAGGCGCAACGTCGCCATCATCGCCCACGTCGACCATGGGAAAACGACCCTGGTCGACGCCATGCTTCACCAGAGCGGTATTTTTCGAGCCAACGAGCGGGTCGCCGAACGCGCGATGGACAACACCGACCTCGAGCGCGAGCGTGGCATCACAATCCTGGCGAAGAACACGGCGGTTCATTACGGGGATTTCCTCATCAATATCGTCGATACGCCAGGACACGCGGACTTCGGTGGCGAGGTCGAGCGCACCCTCGCGATGGTCGACGGCGTCCTGCTGCTGGTCGATGCCTCGGAAGGTCCCCTCCCCCAGACGCGCTTCGTTCTCAGGAAATCCCTCGAACGGCGTCTGACGCCAATCGTCGTGATCAACAAGATCGACCGCCCCGACGCGCGTCCGCAGGAAGTGCTGAACGAGGTGTACGACCTCTTCATCGACCTGGATGCGACCGAGGAGCAGCTTGATTTCCCGGTGCTCTACACCAGCGCGCGGGCCGGCACGTCGAGCCTGACGGCGAACGACCGCGGTCAGGATCTGCGCCCGCTGTTCGATTCCATCGTGGACGGTGTGCCGCCGCCCCGCGGGGACGGCGAGGCTCCGCTCCAGATGCTCGTCGCCAACCTCGATTCGAGCGACTACCTGGGGCGTATTGCGATCGGGCGCATCTTCAACGGCCGGGTCAAAGTCGGCGATCCGATCGCGGTCTGCAAGCTCGATGGCAGCGTCCAGGAGACACGGGTCACGAAGCTGTTTGCCTTCGAGGGCCTTCGCCGTATCGACATCACCGAGGCGGCCGCCGGGGACATCGTCTGCCTCGCCGGCATCGAAGACATCACGATTGGCGAAACCATCGCGGACGTCGAGCACCGTCTGGCGATGCCGCCGATTGCGGTCGACGAGCCGACGGTATCGATGATCTTCGGCGTGAACACCTCGCCGATGTCGGGCCGTGACGGACAGTTCGTCACGTCTCGGCAGATCAAGGACCGGCTCGACCGCGAACTGCTCGGCAACGTCTCGATCCGCGTCGAACCGACCGAATCGCCCGAACAGATGCAGGTTCTCGGGCGCGGCGAGCTCCAGTTGTCGATCCTGATCGAGATGATGCGCCGCGAGGGTTTCGAGCTGCAGGTGTCGCGGCCGGACATCGTGACGAAGACCATCGACGGCAAGGTGTTCGAACCCGTTGAAGATCTGGTCATCGACGTGGCCGAGGAATTCCAGGGAGTCGTCATCGCGCAGATCGGCATACGCCGCGGAACGATGACGAAGATGGTTAACCACGGGAGCGGCCGGGTGCGGCTGGAGTTCCGGATCCCCGCGCGCGGCATGATCGGTTTCCGCTCGCAATTCCTGACGGAAACCAAAGGCACCGGCATCATGAACCACCTCTTCGCCGGTTGGGAGCCATGGCACGGCGCCATCCCGTCACGCGCGACCGGAGCCCTGGTCGCCGACCGGACCGGCCCGGCCACCGCCTACGCGCTCGCCAATCTCCAGGAGCGTGGCGAGATCTTCATCGATCCTGCGACTCAGGTGTACGAGGGGATGATCATCGGCGAGAACGCGCGAATGAACGATCTGGACGTCAACGTGACGAAGGAAAAGAAACAGACCAACATGCGCGCGTCGACGGCTGACGAAGCCATCCGCCTGATTCCGCCGCGCAAGCTGGGTCTCGAACAGGCCATCGAATTCATCAACGACGACGAGCTCGTCGAGGTGACGCCGGTCAGCATCCGCCTCCGCAAGCGGATCCTGGCGGCGAACATGCGGCCAAAACGAGCTGCCGAGTAATCGCGTGCCGCGGCGTGTGACCCACAGCCGTAGTTCGTCGCTCGTCGCTCGAAGACCTTGTGGCCGCTTTAGGCTCGAGCCACGAGCCACGA
>Ga0114129_10000712_pt1 | contig 42018 bp, 27 predicted proteins | sample RhiMetdeltSRZDD1_FD_80071 | JGI IMG/M metagenome (GOLD analysis project Ga0114129, IMG submission 80071) | Populus rhizosphere microbial communities from Tennessee, USA - Rhizosphere MetaG P. deltoides SRZDD1 (version 2) (version 2) | ecosystem: Host-associated > Plants > Roots > Rhizosphere >...
AGCGCGCCGGCTCAGCCGACCCAAAGTGCCTCGCCTGATTCCTCGGGCAAGAACTGGCCCAATGCGGTGGTTGATTCCTCGAAGGGGAATCCCGCCAAAGGGAGCACGCAATGAAGCTCTCTGAAGTTTCGATTCAGCGTCCCGTTTTCGCCACCGTATTGTCGCTCGCCATCCTGCTGCTCGGTCTCATCGGCTTGTCGCGTCTTCCGGTCCGCGAATATCCCGACATCGATCCGCCGATCGTTTCCATTACTACCTTCTATCGCGGCGCGAGCCCGAGCGTCGTGGAAACCGAGATCACGAACATCCTGGAAGAGCAGCTCGCCACATTGGCCGGAGTGAAGACGATTACGTCCTCGAGCGTGGAGCAGGGCTCGGTCATCACGGTGGAGTTCGAGCTCGAACGCCCGGTGGACGAAGCGGCCAACGAAGTTCGCGACAAGGTCTCGCGCGTTCGCGGGCAGCTGCCTCGGGAAGCGGACGATCCCATCGTGAGCAAGGTGGACGCCAACGCGCAGCCCATCATCTGGCTCGCTCTCACCAGCAAGAGTCATTCGCTCCTGGAGCTGTCGGATGTCGCCGACCGCGTGCTCAAGGAACGCTTGCAGCGGTTGCCCGGCGTGGGGGCCGTGTTCATTGGCGCCGAACGGCGCTATGCGATGCGCGTGTGGCTGGATCCTTCGAAACTGGCCTCCCACCGCCTTACGCCTCATGACGTGGAAGCCGCCATCGGTACCGAAAACGTGGAAGTTCCCGGCGGCCGGGTCGAAGGTACCGAGCGCGAGTTCGCGGTTCGCACGCGAGGAGAGCTGAATACCCCCGAGGAGTTCGCCAACATCATCGTCCAGCGCACTGCGGATGGAGAAGTGCGGTTGGGCGACGTGGCGGAGGTGACGCTGGGGGCCGAGGACGAACGTACCGCGGCGCGTTACAACGGGCAGCCTGCGATTGGGCTCGGGATCGTGAAACAGTCCAAGGCGAGCACGCTCGACGTCGGGCGCGATGTGCGCAAAGCGCTTCCCGAGCTAGCCGCGATCCTCCCTCCCGGCATGAGCATGGACGTGGCCTACGACTCATCGACCTTCATTCAGGACTCGGTGAACGAGGTCAAGCAGACCATCCTCATCGCGATCATTCTCGTGGTCCTGGTCGTGCTGGCGTTCTTGAAGAGTCCTCGAGCCACCCTCATTCCCGTGGTGGCGATTCCGATTTCGATCGTGGGCGCCTTCGTATTCGCATTCTTCCTGGGCTACACGATCAACATCCTCACGTTGCTAGCGCTCGTGCTGGCGATCGGAATCGTCGTCGATGACGCCATCGTCATGCTCGAGAACATCGTACGCCACCTGGAAATGGGGAAATCGCGATTACAGGCGGCCCAGGATGGCGCCAAGGAAATCGGGTTCGCGGTCTTGGCGACCACCATCGCCCTGATCGCGGTGTTCATCCCGGTATCGTTTTTGACCGGAACCGTGGGGCGTCTCTTCCGCGAGTTCGGGATCATGGTCGCGGTGTCGGTGGCCATCTCCGGGTTCGTGGCGCTGACCCTGTCCCCCATGCTCTGCTCGAAGATCCTTCGCCCCATTCGCGGCGGTAAGAGCCGCGCCGCTCGCGCGTTCGACGCGTTCTTCGGCGCCGTGGATAATACCTACGAACGGGTATTGAACGGATCGTTGCGCCATCGCGCGCTCACGCTCGGGATCGCCCTGGCACTTCTTATCGGCTCCGTTTTCCTCTTCCGGATCATGCCGCGAGAACTTGTGCCGGTGGAGGATCGTGGGATCGCATTCGGGATCGTCATCGCGCCCGAGGGCTCCACGCTCCAGTACACCGACAACTACGTGAAGCGGATCGAGCAGATCCTGTTGCCCCTGCCCGAGCGGCGTGCGCTCTTTACCGCCACCGGCTTGGGTTTCGGTGGGCCCGGCCGAGTCACCAACGCGTTCGTGTTCTTGAATCTGAAGCCCCACCACGAGCGGAAGAAGTCCCAGCAACAGATCGTGCAGGAGCTCTTCCCGCAGCTTCTGGGGATCCCCGGAGTGTTGGCCTTCGTCATCAATCCGCCTAGTCTGGGAGGACGGTTCTCGTCGAGTCCCGTGGAGTACGTGCTCGAGGCGGACAGCTACGACGAGCTGGCGCGAGCAACCGCCATCATGATGCAGAAGGCCTCACAGCTCGGGTATCTGATCAACCTGGACAGCGATCTCCGACTCAACAAGCCTGAGCTCGATATTTCGATCGATCGCGATCGCGCGTCCGCGTTGGGGGTTTCGGTCAGCGATATCGGTACCACGCTCGAGACGCTTCTCGGCGGTCGCGTGGTGAGCCAGTTCAAGCGGGGGACCAAGCAGTACGACGTGATCACGCAGGTGAAGCCGTCGGGGCGCTCCACGCCCGATATCATTTCCCAGCTCTATGTGCGCGGCACGGGAGGGCTGATGCAGCTCGCCAACGTGCTCAAGGTGGAAGAAACGGTGGCGCCCAAGGAGCTCAACCATTACAACCGTGTGCGCGCGGCCACGATCACCGCGAACCTGGCCCCGGGGGTGGACCTTGCCACCGCGCTCGACGACCTGGACCGCATCGCCAAACAGGACCTCCCGGCCGGGGTGAAGCGCGAGCTGGCCGGCCAGTCTCTGGAGTTCCGCTCCTCGAGCTCCAAGCTTTACTTCCTGTTCTTGTTCGCCGTCGTTTTCATTTATCTCGTGCTCGCGGCGCAGTTCGAGAGCTTCATTCATCCGATTACGATCTTGCTGACGGTGCCGTTAGCCGTGGTCGGGGCGGTGATCTCGCTCTTCGTGTTGAAGCAGAGCCTCAACATCTTTTCCCAGATCGGGCTCATCATGCTGGTCGGGCTGGTGACAAAGAACGCCATTCTGATCGTGGAGTACTCGAACCAGCTCCGAAAACGAGGGCGATCCTTGCACAATGCCGTGGTCGAGGCGTCCCGAATCCGCTTGCGTCCCATTCTCATGACGTCGTTCGCCACGATCTTCGGGATCTTGCCCATCGCGATCGGCATCGGAGAAGGTGCGGAGTCGCGGCGGCCCTTGGGCATCGCGGTGGTCGGCGGATTGCTCTTCTCCACCTTCTTGACCCTGGTCGTGGTGCCGGTCGTGTACACGTTGCTGGCCAAGTACGCGCACGTGGAGGTCGAGGAGGTCCCCGAGGAAGAGCTGGAAGAAGAGGAAATCCCCGCCCGCATCCACGCCATCCCGGATTGAGCCGGTGATCCTGCCCCTTGACCGCTAATACTACGAAATCGTATAATTCCTTGTCGTACTAACTGGGAGGATCGATTGCCTCTTCAGATCCTGTCTCCACTGCACAAAGCAAGTCGCCAAATCGAGGTGCACCTTTCCGCCCGCATAACCGCCCTCGGTCTGGGTGGGGGAGAGGCGCATTTGCTGGCCTATCTGGCTGCTTACGGTCCCTGTCCGGTCGGCGAGCTATTGCGGGTTTTCGGCCATCGGCCCTCCACCCTTACCAGCATGCTGGATCGTCTGGAGTCAGCGGGTCTGGCCGGACGGGCCCTTGATCCCGAGGACCGACGGTCCTTTCGAGTGTCCGTCACGCCGGCCGGCCGTAAGACCGGACGAGAGGTCACCCGCATCGTCGAGCAGTTCGAAACCAGCGTGCTGGGCCGCGTCACGGCAAAGGAGCTAGCCGGCTTTCGATCGCTCATGCAAGGGATTCAGGATGTCACGCAAGTCACGCTTCGAAACATAGGAGAGCCCCATGAACAGAGAACTACTTCTCAATCAATTTCAGGCCAGTCACAGCGTTCTGCGGCGGAACCTAGAAGGCATTCGCCACGAAGAAAGTCTCAAAGCGCCAAGGGACGGAGGTAACAGTCTCAACTGGGTGCTGGGGCATCTCGTCTCCACCCGGAACCTCGTACTGGATCTCTTGGGTCAACCCTCGCTGATCACACCGGATCAGACGGTGGCTTATCGCGGCGAGGGCGGAGACCCATCTCGCTTCCTCCCGCTCGATGAGTTGAAGCTTTCCCTGGAGCGCTCCCAGGAAGCCATCGCCTCAGGCCTGAAGCAGCAGACCTCGGAAGGGTTGAACGCCCCGGCCTATGGGAGCACGGTCGGGGAGATGCTGGCCGTGCTCGCGTTTCATGAGGCCTATCACGGGGGGCAGATCGGGCTTCTCCGCCGGTCGTTGGGACATGAGGGTGTGATCAAGCCGCCCAAGCTCGGACCCAAGAACCCCTGAGCCGATTTGGGGCAGGAAAAGGGTCGCCTCTTTCAGGACTCGGAGCGATCGTTCAACAATTGGAGCAGACAACCCACGCCCATTGACTCTACTTCCCCGAAGAAGAGGAGGCTCCAATGTTCAAGCGGCTCTCCGTCACAGTGGCCTTGATGCTCTGCCCTCTCAACCCGGCCCTTGCCCAGACATTTTCCGGAACCCCACCGCCACGCATCAATGTATCCGGATCCGCGGAAGTGAAGGTCGCTCCGGATGTCGTTTACCTCCGCCTCGGCGTAGAAACGAGAGACGTGAATCTCGAGCCGGCCAAAAAGCAGAACGATGACCGTATCGAGGACGTTCTGAAATTCCTCCGAAAGAAGGGCGTTCCGGAGAAAAACATTCAAACCGATTTCATGAGCGTCGAGCCTGAGTTCGACTACGACGTTTCGCGTATCAAACCCACCCACTATGTGGCTCGAAAGAGCGTCGAGGTGAAACTGACCGACCTTCGCCGATTCGAGGAGATCATGAGCGGCGCGCTTGAGCATGGCGTCACCCATGTCCACGGAATCGATTTCCGGACCTCAGAGTTGCGCAAGCACCGGGATGAGGCGCGGGCCATGGCGGCTCGGGCAGCCAGAGAAAAGGCGGACGCCCTCGCCGGCGAGCTCGGTGTGCGTCGGGGGAAGGTGATTAGCATCGACGAGAACTACTGGAGCGGGTGGTGGAGCGACTCGGGAAGCGGCTGGGGGCCTCAGGGGGGCATGCAATTTCAAAATGCCGTCCAAAACACGATCCAATCTGGCCGAGGGGGGGAATCGGAGGAGGGAAGTCTTTCCGTGGGGCAGATCAGCGTGTCCGCAACCGTGAACGCCTCATTCGCCATCGAATGAGCAGGGACTCGCGCTAAGCCGCTTCGCGGCGGGCGATCTGATTCTCGAACTGTGACCGGTCGACCGCGTGCTCGTACGCTTGCTCGGGCGAAATGACTTCTTTTCGCACGAGCTCTTTGAGCACGGCATCGAGGCTCTGCATGCCGAGCCGGCCTCCGGCCTGAATGACCGACCCGAGCTTGTGGGTGGTTCCAGAACGGATCATGGATGCGGCGGCGTGCGTGTTCAGCATGACCTCCGCCACCAGCACGCGGCCCGAACCCTCAACGTTGGGCACGAGCTGTTGCGACACGATCATGCGCAGGCTCTCGGCCAGCATGGAACGGATCTGCTCCTGGCGCCGGGCCGGGAACACGTTCACGATGCGATCCACCGTGCGCGACGCGCCGTTGGTGTGGAGCGTTCCCAACACTTGAATCCCCGTCTCCGCCGCCGTCAACGCTAGAGCAATGCTCTCCAGATCACGCAGCTCTCCCAACATGATCACATCTGGATCTTCGCGGGTGGCATTCTTGAGCGCTTCGGAAAAGCTGGGGGAGTGCAATCCGACTTCCCGCTGCGTCACCACGCACTTCTTGTAGCCGTGCAAGTACTCGATCGGATCTTCCACGGTGACGATGTGTCCCCGGCGCGTGGTATTGATGTAATCCACGATGCCGGCCAGCGTGGTCGTCTTCCCCGATCCGGTGGGACCGGTGACGAGAATGAGGCCCTTGGGTTGGGCCACCGTCATTTTTACCGAAGCCGGTAGGCCGAGCTCGTCCAAGGTCGGCACCTTGCTTGAGATCACGCGAAACGCGGCGGCGAGACCACGGCGGTGCCGGCAAATGTTGACGCGGAAGCGGCCCACCTTGGGTACCTCGTAGGCAAACCCCACCGAAAGATGTTGATCGAGTTTGGCCTGGACCTCCGGCTCCAAGAACTCCTCCAGAATCCGTTCCATGTCCCCTTCGGACAGATCGCGAAAGCGCACTTTGTTGAGCACGCCGTGAATGCGGATGCGGGGAGGCTCTCCCGAAACCATGTGCAGATCCGAACCGCCTTGATTGACTGCCAGCTCGAGGAAGGAGTGGATGCGGGTCATGCTGGGATCCCCTTAGGCGGCGTTGGCGGCCGGAGGCGTGGCCGGTCCCGCGTTGTTCCAGGTCAAAAGCTCGGGCTTGGTCACGAAGGGCGCGAACTCCCGCTTGTCCACTGCCTTCAGATAGGCCTCGTCGGGATCGATGTCGCCCGATCGCACCAGGGCGAGGAGCGATTGATCCATGAGCTGCATGCCGATCCGGCGGTTGGTCGCCACTACGCCGGGGATCTGGAACGTCTTGCCTTCGCGGATGAGCTGAGACACCGCGCTCGTGACGATCAAGATCTCCATTACCGCACGGCGCCCTCGTCCGTCCGCCGCCCGCACGAGCTCCTGAGACAACACGCATTTCAGGTTCTCGGCGAGGGTGTGCCGGATCTGCGCTTGGGCCTCGGTAGGAAACGCATCGACAATGCGGTGAATGGTCGAATACGCACCGCGCGTATGCAGGGTTCCCAAGACCAAGTGTCCGGTTTCGCAGGCTTCGATGGCCAAGGAAATCGTTTCGAAATCGCGGAGCTCCCCGACCAGGATCACGTCGGGGTCCTGACGCAAGGCCGCCCGCAATCCATCGCTGAACGCGTGCAAATGCGCGCCGATCTCCCGTTGGATCACCAACGACTTCTGACTCGGGTGGACGAACTCGATCGGATCTTCCAGCGTGATGATGTTGAGGTTCTGGTTTCGGTTGATATCGTCGAGAAGGGCGGCCAAGGTCGTGGACTTGCCGGTCCCCGCGGCGCCGGTGACCAGCACCAGCCCGGAATTCAACGTGGTGAACCGCGAAATGACCGGAGGCAGCCCGAGCGCAGTCAGGGTGGGCACGCGATCGGGAATGACGCGGCATATCGCGGAGAGCCCACGATTCTGCTTGCAGGCATTCACCCGAAAGCGTCCCACGTCCATCGCCGAATAGGAAAAATCGACCGCGCCGGTTTCATCCAGCTTGCTCAAGTGAAACGGGTCGAGCACTTCCCGCACGATCGCGGTGATCTCGTCGGAGGTCAGCTCGCGATACTTCAAGGGGGTCAGCTCGCCATCCAGCCGCACCAAGGGCGGGAGCCCGACCGTGAAATGGATGTCCGAGCAACCTTGCTCGTGCCCGAGCTTGAGGAAGGCGTCGATGCGAGGCATTGGCGTTATGCGGCTTCGGCCAGGCCCGATCGGATGTCCTCGATCGCCTGCCAGAATTCCTGAGCGGTTTGGGGACGCCCGCCCGGTTCCTTGCACATGGCTCGCTGCACCAACTGATAGACGGACTCGGGCAGATTTGGAGCGGCGTCTTTGAGGGAAGGAATCTCGGCCTCGAGGTGCTGGAACAGGACCTTCACCGGCGTTTCTCCGGAGAACGGCTTCTTGGCCGAAAAGGTCTCGAACATCACAATGCCGAGCGAGTAGAGATCGGCTCGATGATCCACGTCGCCGCCCGAGATCTGCTCGGGAGACATGTACTCGGGCGTTCCGATCAAGAGACCACTCTTGGTGAGCCGCGTTCCAATTTGCTGCTCCACGGAAGCCAGGCCGAAATCCACGATCTTCACCGTGTCGTCTTTGCCGACCAGAATGTTGGCCGGTTTCACGTCCCGGTGCACGACGCCGCCCGCATGGGCGGCCATCAGGCCTTCGCAAACCTGAGACAAAATGCGCAAGCCGCGCTGGAGATCGATGGCGCCCTCGGAGCGAATGATCTTGCCCAAGTCGCGGCTCGGAAAGTATTCCATCGAGACCGCGCGCGCCCCGCCCAGATCCATAAAGTCGAACAGCCGGATCACGTTGCGGTGCGTGATTCCGCGAGTGAGCTTGAGCTCCTGCACGAAACGAGCGAGTGAAATTTCATCCATGGAGAGCTGCGGGTTCAGGATTTTGAAAATGATTTCTTCCTGAATGGCCGAGTCGTAGATCAAATAGATCGCGCCGAAGCCGCCCTTCCCGATCTGACGCACCACGCGGTAACGGCCGAGAATCTGGGTATCACGCTCGAGCTTGAGGAAGTTCAGTTCCTCGGTGGATCGGGGCGTTTTACCGGTGGGGGACGGACTGCTGTCCCGGCTGGTTTCGCCGGATACCGGCGCGGGCGACACCGGGGGCTCGGGACGACGGTGTTCGGGGGGTGGGCTCGAACGTTCCTGTTCCGGACCCAAGCCGCGCTGGTCGCGAACCTCAAGAGGAATCCCGGTCGTCCGAGACGCCTGGGGCATGATGTTGGTGAGCGCCTGGCTCACCATCGCTCGCGCCTGAGGAGGCAATACCTTTCGCGAGAACAGGAGCAGCGAATTGGTCGCTTCGCGTCGGATTTCCGTGTTCTCGGAGTGTACGAGTCGAGTCAGGGGTTCGACCGCTCGCGCGTCGCCGAGGATGCCGAGCGCGCGCACGCAATGCGGCGCGGCGGAGGCATCGGCACGCAATAGATCGAGGAGGGGATCGACGGCGCGGGTATCGCCGGTCTTGGCCAGGGCGTCGATGGCGCGCTCCCGTACCCACCAGTCGTTATCGTTCAATGCCACGATGAGATGCTCGACCGCTTTGGCCGATGGAACTGCGTTCAGGATCTCGATACCGTAGCGGCGCAAGAAGTCGTCGGGGTCGTGGAGAAGCCCGATCACGCCTTCGACCACCTTCTCGCCGCCCAAAGAGCCCAACGCATCGGCTGCACGCACGCGCACCCACCAGTCTTCATCGCGTAAGGCGCGCACCAGATCGTAAATGGCTTCGTTATTGGCCACCTGATTCAGCACTTCCACCGCCGCCCGTCGGGCGTATTCCGATTCGTCTTTCAATACCGTCAAGAGGTGCGGCACCGAATTGGCGTCCCCGAGTTCCACCAGGGCATCGATGGCGGCCGTCTGGACCTTCAAGTCGTCATCGCGAAGCCGGTCGGCCAAAGCCGGAATACACATCGGGTCCCGCAACTTGTGCAGGGATTCGACCGCCTGCAACCGCACGCCCTTTTGCGAGTCCTTGGCCAGGCGCATGAGGCTCTTCTTGGCGTTGGCCTCGTTGAACTCACCGAGGAGTCGCGCCACCGCCTGCCGCACCCACCAGTCATCGTGCGAGACCAGATCGATGAGATCGTCGACGGTGTCGGAGTCGGCGACTTTTTCGAGCAGTCGGAACACGACGGCCCGAGCGTCCTTCGATACTTCGGGAACGAGAAGGATGAGCCGTCGCGCGGGAATGCTCTCTACCCGTGCCCACAAGACGGACTCGATGACCGACTTATGAAAGCTCGGATCGGAAAGAAGGGAGACCATTCGGCTGGCGTCGTAGTTGCCGTTTCGGGAGAGCACTTGAGCCACCCCGGAGATGATTGCGGGATTGGGGGACCGCAACGCTTCGAGATAATGGCCCAGCGATGCTTCACTTAGGAGTCGATCCAGGATCTCCATGGCATGGCGTCTCGCTTCGCCATGGCTCAAGCATTCGAACACGGGTTCGAGCGCGGGGAGGCCCATGTTCACGAGCTCGTCTTTCGCCGTGCGCAGGGTCGCGTCATCCTGCTCGGCGGCCTTGAGCTTCTGGATCTGCCGCCCCGTCTTCAACTGGTGCAACAGCTTGCTTGGTGTCGTTCGCATTTGCGATCTAGAAGAAGGCCGCCCAAGGCATCCGTGAGGCGAGAACCGTTCCAAGCAGGAACATGAGCACAGCCACGGTGATGACGAAGGGTAGGGAGGGCCGGACCCGAACCGCGGGGAGCTCGAGCGGCTCGGGCTCGGGGAGAGCGGGACCCTCCGCCTCGCTCTCCTGGGCGTGATGCATCATTTCTTCCAGCTCATCCGTGGACAACACGGTCGTCCCCTCGAACGTCTGAGGATGGGGTTTCCCGCTGCCGGATAGAGTGCGACGATCTTCCTCGTAGTTCACCCACAGCGAGAATTTTCCAACGCGCACGACATCGTTGTTCATCAAGTATTCCCGCTTGATCGGCTGGTCGTTCAAAAACGTGCCGTTTGCGCTGCCGAGGTCCTCCACCGCGTAGAAACCGCGAGATGTCATTTCCAGCTTGACATGGTCTCGGGAAACGCCGGGATTATCGAGAAAGACATCGGCTTCGGGGTTGCGTCCGACCGTGATGACTTCCTTGTTAAAGGTAAACGTTTTGATCGGCCGCCCTTTGAGCGATAAACGGACCTTTAGCAATCGTTTCCCGGACATAGTCCACCTCGCTGAATCCGAACGCACTCCATCGGACCCTAGGGTTTTTGGGCCCGGGTTGAAATCGCTCATTTATCGGCCTAGATAAAGGGGGGAGTTAGGCCAAAGTCACCAGGATGGGCGCCCCGCTTCTCAGAATGCTTGCCGAGACTCCAGAAATGGTCCCGGTTGCCGAAAATGGATGTACACCCAGGGTGTCGGAACCCTATGGGGAAGGAATGCCATGAAGAACACGACCGCTCATCTCGTTGTCGTCGGGACCGTGCTCGTGGGGTCTCTCGTTGCCCTCGCCTTCACGAGTCACGACATGGGAGGAGTCGACCGGTTCTTTTCCGATCCCAGCACGCTTTGCGTGTGGATCGCACTGCTCACCCTGGCCGCGCTTGCGCCCTTACCTCTGCCTTCCGGACGCGGCAACCTGCTTCTCGCGCCCTCTTTTGAATTTGGCGCGATCATGATCTTCGGGGCTGCGCCGGCCTGCTGGATGGTCGTGTTCTCTCGGCTCATCACCTGCACGCAATCACGTTGGACGCCGCTTCCACGATGCCTTTTCCGACTCGGTCAGGGCGTGCTGGCGGTTGGGGCGGCGGGGGTTTTGTATCGATCGATGGGTGGCTACGTGGGAGCGGGACTCTTCCAAACCCACACCCAGGGGATGGCCATGCTGGCCGCGGGAACCGCATACGTGGGCCTGTCGGCGACGTTGCAGAGCCTCGCCGCATTGGGAACGCCGTGGACCGGAGAACGGGCGGAAGCGCGAGCGCTTCGGGTGTTACGAGCGTTGTTCCATGCTGCGTTCGGAACGATCGTGGCCCTTACCACGGTGACGCTGGGTTCCTCCGGCGCGGGTCTTTTCCTTTTTGCGTTATTGGCGGTGGCCTATGCCACCCATCTGCGCCATCGAGCCGAGACGTCCCACCTGGCCGCGGTACGATCGCTCATGGCCATTGCGGATGCCGCGGATCCATATACGCGCGGTCATTCGTACCGCATTTCCAAGATGTGCGTGAAGGTGGCGCGGCGCATGGGTCTTTCCGATCCGCGCGTGCGGGAGCTCGAATATGCGGCACTCCTTCATGACATTGGGCGAAGCGCGATTCAGCGCGAGCTCTGGGGCAAGTCGGGACTGCTTTCCCCCGAGGAGCAAGGCGCGGTGCGCCATCATCCCCGCATCGGCGCGGATTGGATCCAGCGCTCCGGGTTCTTCGGCGGAGCGGCGGACCTCGTCCTCTGCCATCATGAGCAACCGGACGGCAAGGGGTACCCTCGGAGTCTCAAGCGGGACGAGATTCCGCCCGGAAGCCGCATCATCATGGTCGTGGCCGCCTTCGATGCGATGACCTCCGACCGTCCGTACCGCAAAGGCCTCTCTCCCGAGGAAGCGTTCGAAGAATTGCTGGCCCACAGCGGCACCCAGTTTTTCTCCGACATCGTCGCGGTGGTGATCGAGCTATACTCCCAGGGCGTCTTGTTCGACGAGTTCGAGGATCAGGAGCTCGACCACTATCGCGATGGAGAATGGAGTTCCCGCGCGGTGGAACGCTTCCTATCCCGCAACACGCCCGTTCCGTCCAAGCGTGGAATGGGAGGAGCGGTGATGGATGAGCACGAGGTTCCGATCATCGAGTTCCCTCTGTCCGAGGAGAACCAGGATCTCATGCAGCAATTCCGTCTGAACGCCGAGGGCATGCGTCTCGAGGTGGCATCGGCGAGCGACCTCGGGTGCCAGCGGAGCAATAACGAGGACAGCTACGGCGTGTTCGACCGCGGGGCCGAAGGCGGCGTCCTGTTGGTCCTCGCGGACGGCATGGGCGGCGCTGCCGCAGGTGAAATCGCGAGCCGCTTGGCCGTGGACACCTTGCGTGGCCGCTTCTTCGACGAGTTGGCGACCGGAACGGCCTCGCAGGCGCTACGGAAGTCCATGGATGCCGCCAATGCGGCCATCTACACCAAAGCGTCCGGAGACTCGGACTTGAAGGGTATGGGGACCACGTGCACGGCCGCTTCCGTGATCGGCGATTCCCTCCACATCGGTCACGTGGGGGACAGCCGCGCCTATCTCGTCGCCGACGACGACATCCGCGTCCTCACCCGCGATCACACGCTGGCCGCCGAGCTTTCCGGGATGGCGGGGAGGGAAGGCGCTCCCGAAGGCGCGCGAAACGTATTGACTCGCTGCCTGGGAAATCAATCGGAAGTCCAGGTCGAGGTGTTCGATCAACCGATCTCGCTTCGCACCGGGAACGTGATCGTGCTTTGTTCGGATGGACTCAGTAATCTCGTGGCTGCGGATGAGATTTTCCATACCGTAACCGAAAACGATCCCGAATCGGCTTGTGAGCGGCTGGTGAGGCTGGCTCGCGAACGCGGCGGCCCGGACAACATCACCGTTCAAGTCGCGCGATTACGCGCCGCCTAACTCTCCCTGGAATCCATCAGCAACGCGCGCAGTTCCGCGAGCAGGATTGCAGTAGCTCCCCAAATTTTTACTCCCGAGATATGAAAATAAGGAATGATCGCCTCGCCGATCGATAGTTGGCGTCGTTCTTCGTGTATCGATTCCCTGGCCAAAAGCGCCGAAAGCGGAATCTCGAACATGCGAGTGACTTCACGGGGGAGGGCGCGAAGGGACGGGGCGGCCTTCAGGTGGCCCACGAACGCATGAAGCAAAATGTTCGAGGGCGGGATATAAACCGGGGAGAGCGCTCCCAATAGCAGGACGGCGTCGGCGTCGATCCCGACTTCTTCTTCCGCCTCGCGGCAGGCGGTTTGCTCCAGAGTTTCCCCCGGGGCTTGCATGCCGCCGGGGAGGCTGATTTGCCCCGGATGCGCGGGCAGGTGGGGGCTTCGTTCAGTCAGCACGAACGTCGCGTTCTGGTGCGCATCCGGATAGATGACCACGAGCCCCGCCGCCGGATGGGCGCCAGGATAGGCCTCTCGGCCACGTAACGGCTCTCCGGCCGGCGTCCGCGGAGCCATGAGGGCCAGCGCCTCCGCTCCGGGAAGAGGGCTCAACAGGGCGCGTTTGAGTTCCAAAACCGCGGTTGTGTATGTCATCGGGACACAGGCTGAGGACGGTGCGCGCTGGGCGGGGACCTCCGTCTAAGATATCTTTCCTGATTCCTTCCTTGATCGGTGCATGGCGCGCCAAGGGACATCGCAAGAATGAAACCAGAACCGCTTGCCACCGTCGAGATCGAACCGCAGGAAAGTGAGGCCCGATCGGCCGTCATTTGGCTTCACGGATTGGGGGCGGACGGGCATGATTTCGTGCCTATCGTTCCCCTTCTCGGTCTGGAAAAGGCGGGAGTGAGATTCGTATTTCCCCATGCTCCATCCATTCCGGTCACGCTCAACATGGGCCTGGTGATGCGGGCTTGGTACGACCTCAACGCGTTGGACGAGAGCGCTCGCGTCGATCGCGCGGGACTGGATCGATCGGTCGAGGCGATTCGTGCCCTCGTCGACCGGGAGCGGGAACGAGGTATTCCCTCCGAGCGCATCCTCCTGGCCGGATTTTCGCAGGGGGGCTCCGTGGCCCTCCGCGTCGCGCTCACCTCCGAGGACGGCATGGCTGGGGTGGCGGCCCTGTCCACATATTTGATCGATGCGACCCATCCCGGAGCAGATGGGGGGAGAGGTTTACGCATCTTTCAGGCCCATGGAACGTATGATGCGGTAGTTCCTTATGCGTGGGGGGTCAAGACGCGGGATCGTTTGCGGGAGTTGGGCGGCGAGGTGACGTGGAAGAGCTATCCCATGGAGCACGCCGTATGTCCGGAGGAAATCGAGGATCTGGCCGCATGGATGAAGGAACGTCTCGGAGACAAGGAATGAATCGATCGTGATCGAAAACGCCACCATCGCCCTCAAGACCTACCTTGCTCCGATGACCTCGACTCGCGCCTTTCGCATCGGTCTGTTGATCTTTCTTCTTTTCGTTGGATTGGTCATTTTTGCGGCTCTGGTCAAACCCGTGGCCGCGCTTCTGGCTCAGGCGTCCCTCGATCGGCTGCGCCATGGGGCGGTCCTTCCCGGGGTGCCGCTGGCCGCTCTCCTTCTTTCGGAGATGCCGCTTCGAGACGGGATACGACATCGCACGCTCTTGTATCCGCTCCTGGGTCCGGTGCCGCGCCCGATCATGGCCGTGGTACGCACCCTGGCCACGGCGATTATCGTGGCGCTATCCATGACTGGGCTCTGGATACTCGTGCGGCTCGTGCAAGGTCCGGTGGATGAAAAGAGCGCCGGTCAACTGGCGGCGATTTGGCTGGGGAGCTTTGCCTTCGTGGGGCTTTTCGGACTCATGCATCTGGTGAGCCGCCGAGGTCTTCTCGTGGGTCTCGCCTATTACGGACTTTTCGACGATCCGCTCGGCCGATTACCGTTCGCCCTCAGCAACGTGTCGCTCTCGTATCATTTGCGCGTACTCTCCCATCAAATGAAAGAGATCGATTTGCCGATCGATCTCGCGCCACCTCACAGCTCGGCCTTTGTCTCCTCCGTCATTCTCATGGCGGCGGCAGCAGGCTTAGTCACCGTTACCGCGGTCCTGTTCAAACGAAAACAACTGGGAGAGCTGTGCTGACCCACGGGCATAACTCATGAGTTCATCCTGGATCGATATCCACGATTTGCGCCTTTCGCGCGGTGGCCGGCTCGTGCTGCAAGGGGTGAACGCGAGCTTGTCCGGCCGCGCGGTCGGTTTGGTCGGGGCCAATGGCGCTGGAAAATCGACCCTCATCGGGGCACTCTTGGGAGTGTTGAAGCCGTCCTCCGGGTCCATTCGGGTGCTCGATTTGGAGATCCCAGAGCGCGCCATGGACCTGCGCGCGCGGGCCGGCGTGATGGCCGAGCAAGCGGGAGTGTTCCCGGGTGGTTCGGGGGTGGATGCCGTCGTATTCGCCGGAATGTTGAGCGGTTTATCGCGTCGCGAATCGTTGCGTCGCTCGCACCGCGCCCTCGACGCGCTCGACGTGGGAGAGGAGCGCTATCGTCCGGCTTCGGGTTACTCCACGGGAATGAAGCAACGCACCAAGCTCGCCATGAGCCTCGTTCACGATCCCGAGGTTCTCATTTTGGATGAGCCCACCGTGGGTCTCGATCCGATCGGCCGCACGCAACTTTTGCGGCTCATCCGAGACTTACGCGATCAAGGCCGGCGCATCCTTCTCAGCACGCATGTGCTGCAGGATGCCGAGACGGTGTGCGACGAAATGTTGCTCCTGGAGGGCGGCATGGTCGCGTTCTCGGGTGGAGTGGGCGGTCTTTTGGGGGCGGAGGACGGGCGCATGCTCGCCACCGGCTCGGGGCTCGATGCGGCCTTCGCATCGCAACTCGCCGCGCTTGGATTTGCCGATGCGACCGGGTCGGGGGAGCGTCTCGTGTTTCGCGCGCGCACCGATGGCGACCTGATGCCGTTCTGGCGACTGGCCGCGGAGAGCGGGGCCGAGGTTCGGTTCTTGGGCCGCGATCATCCCACACTCGAGGAAGCGGTGATTGCCGTGATGGAAGAAGGTCGCCATGGCCGGTGAACGCCGCGCTCCTTCGGCCTGGCACGTCATCCGTGCCATCGCTCGGCGCGAGATCGGGATTGCGCTTCGCCGCCGGCTCGTGCGCTTGTTGTTTTTGGGCAGCCTCGTTCCGCCATTGGTCTTCGGGATCATTCTCGTCGTGCGGCTCATGGCAGAGAAAGCGGTGGGGGTGCATCTGGGTTGGGATCCCGTGTTGCGCTTCCTTCAGGTACAGGTGGCGCCCGTACTTTTGCTCTCTTTGGGATTGGGGACGCCGCTCGTGGCGCGGGATCGCGCCGAGGACGTCCTGTATCTCTACGCGGTGCGTCCGGTCGCCCCCTGGCACTACGCAATCGGCAAGATGCTCGCGGTGGCCGCGCCTGCATTTGGGTTGCTCATGATCCCGGGCTTCCTGATCGCGGTCATGCGGCAAGGTGTATTACCCGATCAAATCCACTTCCTCGATTCATTGCTTCTCGTCACGAAGATCGGCCTCGCTGCCGTTTTCTTGTCGGTTGCCTATGCCGGAGCTTCGGTCGGTCCGAGCGCGGCGGTGAAGCGCGCGCGCTGGGCGCTTCTCTTGGCCTTGGCGCTCTTTACCGTTCCGGATTCGCTGATCGAGCTCATATTCGGACATCACGCCCCCGCGATCGGGCCCGCCAAGGCCTCCGAGGCGATGCTTAGCATGTTGTTCGAGGGAACCGACACGAGCCGCGGAGTGGCCGCGCTCGGAGTGCTGCTCGCCTATGGTGTCCTGGGATGTCTGGTTACGCTGGCCCGGGTGCGCGAGGAGATGCGGCCGTGAGCGTGGTGAACGGCGCGCTTGAAACCAAGTCGGCCGTCGAGCTCACCGGAGTGAGCGTGTTCTATGGGGAAGTGGTAGGCCTCTCCAATGTGAGCTTGGGGCTTGCCTCCGGGATCACGGGTATCGTGGGCCCCAATGGAAGCGGGAAGACCACGCTCATGCGCATCCTGTGCGGGCTTCTGGCGCCCCTCGAAGGCTCGGTGCGGGTACTGGGCGGCCAGCCGTTCGACGATGCGGAAATCCGAGCGCGCATTGCGCTCGTGCCCGCGGGCAGCAGCTTTCATGACGAGCTCACCGCTCGCCGCAATCTTCAAGTGGGCTTTCTCGCTCGCGGAAAATCGGATCAGGAAGCGCGTGCGTTGGCCGAACGCGCGCTCGATCTTACCCGACTCACCTCCGTGGCCGGACAACGTTATGGAACGTTGTCGCGCGGCACCCGTCAGCGCGTGAAGCTTGGACTGGCTCTCGCCGCCCAAGCCGAGCTCGTGCTTCTCGACGAGCCTTTCCTGGGCGTGGACCCGCCCAATCGCCGCGCGCTCCGCGATATCATCCTCGATCTGGGCTCCTCCACCCGGACCGTGCTGGTGTCCTCGCACGTGCTCCACGAGATCGAATCCCTCACCGACCGAGTCGGTGTGCTGGCTCACGGGCGTCTCCTGGGGTTTGGACGCATCGAGTCCTTGCTGCGCGATCTGCGGGACCGGCATCCCCATCGCGTCGAGGTGCAGGTGGAAGAGCCGCGACGGCTCGCGTCACTGCTTCTCGGCTTGCCCCACGTACGGGAGATTCGAGTCTCGGCCGCCGACCGGATCGAGTTCGTGACCGACCGCCCTGAGCTGGCCTATCGGGAGCTCCCCGGTCTCGTCACCACGTCCGGAACAGCGGTGCGGCGTCTCGAAGCGCTGGACGATGGTTTGGAAGCCGTCTTCCGTCACGTCACTGAAGCGGGCACGAAACGCTTGTAGTCCTTCGACTACTCGACGGGTTGGTTGCGTCGGACCGGTTACCTGCTGCGTCTCCCCGCATCGTCGGGCGATGTGGTATCTTGAAACACGCATCGTCCACCCTACCCCTCGTATCGTATTTACCCTTGAAATCGCACAGTTCGTGGAGGCGTTCATGAAGCACGGACTCATTACCGCGGCTTGTTTCATGCTGCTGGCCGCGCCCGCAGCGTATCCGGCGGGTTTCGAGTCGCTGGAATCCCAGGTCAAGGAATACAGCCTGCCCAATGGGCTCACGTTCCTGGTCTTGGAGCGGCACGATGCGCCGGTATTCTCATACATGACCTACGTCGACGCCGGGAGCGTGGACGATCTCCCCGGGACGACGGGCGTCGCTCATATGTTCGAGCACATGGCCTTCAAGGGCACACCGACCGTCGGAACCAAGGATTTCGCGACGGAGCAGGCGGCCATGAAGAACGTCGATACGGCCGTGGCCGCGCTCAGTGCCGAACAAGACAAGCGCCAGGCCGCCGATTCGACTCGCATTGCCGCGCTGACCGGGGCGGTGAAGGAAGCCGAGAAGAAGGCCCAGGAATACGTGGTCAGCAACGACTTCTCGAAAATCCTCGAGGAAAACGGAGTGGTGGGGCTCAACGCCGGGACATTCACCGACTGGACGCAATACTCGTACAGCCTTCCCTCGAACCGTCTCGAATTGTGGGCCCGCTTGGAAGGGGATCGGCTCACTCAGCCCGTGATGCGCGAGTTTTATACCGAACGCGACGTCGTTTACGAAGAGCGACGGTTCGAAGAGTCGAGCCCGGTGGGGCGTTTGTTTTCAGCGTGGCTTGCCGCGTCTTTTGACGCACATCCCTACGGCAAGGACATCATCGGTTACGCGTCCGATCTCAAGCGGATCACTCGAGAGGATGCCTGGAACTTTCACAAGAAGTATTACGTCGCTTCCAACATGACGATTGCCATCGTCGGCGATGTGCGCTTCGAGGACGTGAAACAACTGGCCGATAAGTATTTTGCCAACGTTCCCGGCGGAGACGATCCACCGCCCCTCCGCACGGTGGAACCGCGTCACGATTCCGAAGTGAGGGTCATCCATGAGGAAGACGCGCAACCGGTGGTGGTGATTGGATACCACATCCCCGGCGGCGGAGATCCCGATTGGTTTCCCGCCGACATTCTCGCGGACGTGGTCGGCTCCGGCCGCACGAGTCGCCTCTACAAGCGTCTGGTGAAGCAGGACAAGATTGCGGCTCAAATCGGCGCCAGCGCCGGTTTCATCGGGGACAAGTACCCCACCCTCCTGTTCGTTCAGGCCGTGGTGACCAAAGATGCAACCCCGGATGCGGTGGAGTCCGCCATTTACGAAGAGCTCAATCGGGTCACCAAGGACGGTCCAACGGCGGAGGAGCTCAAGAAGATCAAGACGCGCGCGCAGGCCTCCTTCATTCGCGAGATGCGGTCCAATGCGGGTCTGGCCGAGGAACTGGCGACCTACGAAGAAAAGTGGGGGGACTGGCACAAGCTATTCCGGTACCTCAAGAGTCTGGACAAGGTTACCCCCGCCGACGTCCAGCGGATGAGCCAGGAAACGTTCCGTCCCGGGAATCGCGTGGTTGGCATCCTGCGGCATCCGGAGACGGCCGCCGCCGAGGGAGGGAGCAAGTAATGCGGCACACGTGGAGCATCCTCGCCGCCAGCGGGATGGCGCTCGCTATACCGGCCTGGGTTCATGCTCAAGGTCCCTGGGTGGATCCCCGTTCGATGCAAATCCCGGAGCTGCACGCGATCAAGGAGATCCATCCCACCCGCGTCCAGCTCAAGAACGGGATGATCGTGTACTTCCTGGAGGATCACGATTTCCCGATCGTGGACGTGCAAGCGCGCGTTCACGTGGGAGGCATCTACGATCCGGCGGAAAAGATTGGACTGGCCTCCATCACCGGCCGGGTCATGCGTTCGGGAGGATCGACGCAGGTGAATGGAGACGCGCTCGACGAAAAGCTGGAGTCGATGGCGTCGAGCGTGGAGGTGGGGATCGGAGATACGGACGGAACCGCGTCGCTGTCGACATTGACTCCCAACCTCGAGCAAACGTTGCGCCTTTACGCGCAGGTCCTCCGCAGCCCGGCGTTTCCCCAGGACAAGATCGACCTGGCCAAGAAACAAGAGAAAACGGGCATTGCCTCGCGTAATGACGAGCACATCGATATCGCCGTTCGCGAGCTCTTGCACCTCGTGTACGGAAAGGATCACCCGTACGCGCGCGAGACCGAGTACGCGACCATCGACGCGATCACGCGGGACGATCTCGTCGCATTTCATCGCGCGTACTTTCATCCCGACCGCATGATCATGACCGTGTACGGGGATTTCAACACCAAGAAGGTCCAGTCGCTCCTCACCCAAGTCTTCGGCGATTGGCAGAAGGCCACCCAGCCCTTGCCGCCCGATCCGGTGGTGGGGAAGATGGAATCCAAGGGACTCTTTTTCGCCAACAAGAGCGACGTCACGAATACGGTGATCTTCATCGGACAAGAGGGCATGCGGGAGGACAACCCCGACTACCCAGCCATGGATGTGTTCCACCAGATCATGGGCGGGGGATTCTCGAGCCGCTTGTTCAACGACATTCGCACGCTCAAGGGACTCGCCTACGACACGGGCTCCTTCGTGGGGGCGGGATTGCATCATCCCGGCGCGCAAGGGTTCTACGTACTGACCCAGAGCGATTCCAGCCGGGTGACGCTGGGCTATTTGCGTAATGACATCCAGAAAGGGATGACGGAGAAACCGACCGAGGAAGAGTTGAAACGGGCCAAGGACGCCATGTTGAACTCGCTCGTGTTCACGCTGTCCTCGAAAGGCGCCGTGCTGAATCGTATGGCGACCTATGAGTACTACGGATATCCGCCGGATTTCCTGAGTCGCTACGAGAAAGCGGTGCGCGCCGTGACGGCGGACGAGGTCCTCGCCGCGGCCAAGCGCAACATTCGACCTGACGGCATGGTGACGCTCCTGGTTGGGGACAAGGCGGCCTTGTCGAGTCAGCTTTTGGCCCTGGGGCCCATGACCGAGATCGACATCTCGATTCCGGAACCGGGCGGTTCCACGCCGCGTCCCCAGGGGAGCGAGGCGGATGCCCAGCGGGGACAGGAACTACTGACCGCCGCTTTGGAAGCGACCGGTGGCGAGGCGCTCGCCAAACTCTCCGATTTGACCGTTGAGGAATCAGGCACCGTTTCCGCGCAAGGCATGGAGATCCAACTCTCCACCCGCACGCAAACCAAGTATCCGGATTGCGAGCGGACAGAGCAAAAGCTTCCCATGGGCACGGTCATTCAATCGATCTGCGGCGGTTCGGGCTGGATGGATGCCATGCAGGGCCCGCAGGACATGCCGGCTGAGATGCTGACCCAGGCCCAGAGCGAGCGCGAGCGGCAGCTCTGGAACGTGCTCACCCATCACGATCAGCTCAAGCTCCAGGCCATGCCGGGGGAAACGGATGTGAATGGCCACCCCGCACTCGGGGTGTTCGTGGCGAGCGACAAGGTGAAGGATTGGACCATTTACGTGGACAAGGAAACGCACCGCATCGTGCGCATGGACTATCGCGATCGGGGCCTCACCGGAGCGCCGGTCATGGCCAAGGACTTCTTCGAAGACTACCGGCAGGTGGACAAGATCTGGTGGCCCTACAAGCACCGGATCGAGCACGATGACGCGCCGCTCGCGACCATGACCGTGACGTCGATCAAGGCCAACAGCGGCTTGACCGCGGAAACGTTCAAGAAACCCTGACGTTACTGGGAGCTTGTCTTATCGCCAAGGCGATCCACGAGCTTCGCCGTCCATCGTCCGAAGCGGCCTGATTGCTCGAGCGCTGTGCGAAGCTCGGCGATCTCCTTCGTCCGTGTTTCTGGGGTGGTTCGATCCTCGAGGACAATGCCCGTTTCTCGGGACAACCACCCGCCTAAATTCCGCAGACTTCCCGCCTCATTCATCCGGCGGGCGATGGCGCGGCGATTCTTGGGCCGGCCCGAACGCCAGGAAATCGTCGCCCCGCCGATTTTCCGCACCGTTGGAGCGGGATCGGGCTCTGAGAGTGCATGGAGCTCGTACCAGGGATCCCCGTCACTGTCGGTGGAATGCTCGAGGACCAGGTACCGGCCCTGGAACACGCTTCGAGCGCCCATGCCATACCGTTTTCGCAACGTGACCAGACCTTTTTCGATGCGCCACTCCCACCGTCCACGGGCCAGCCAAAGCGCTCCAGCCGCCGCAGCCAGGGTGAACACCAGCAAGATGACCGTGGGCGCGAACAGGGCGGTCCGATCGAGGGCATCTCGGGCGACTAGGAACGTGACCGTAGCCAGCAAGAAGGTACCGATGAACGCGGTACGAGCCTGTTTGCCGCGCACCGATCGATCTGAAACCAGCACGCGCGCGCCGTCGGGCGCAATGATCGCCTCCCAGCCTTGGGGAAGGACAGCATTGGAGGCCGGGATTTCCTCGGGAATGGCCAGCTCGGCTTTGAGAGCCGCTGCGCCTTCGATGCGTTCGGCGTGGGTGCCGAGGCCGGAAAGCTCAACGTGACCCCGGCCCCAGTCCATGACCAGACGATCGTCCCGCCCCGTCAGCGAAATGCGCCGAATCGTGCTCCGTTCGTAGGAACGACGGCTTCGAAAGGGGCCGCGAATTCGGGTCACGGTGAGACGTCCTCCCGCCACCTCGAGCCGGTCTTCACCCCACAGAAGCCGCAGTAACTCGGCGCACGCGGCAATGCCGCCAATCGTCCACAGAGTGAGCCAGAAGAGCAAAAAGAGTCCAATCAAGAGAGTCGGGCCAATGGGCAGGGGTCCGCGGGCGGGACCGAGTGGTGTGCCGGTGACCAGATGAAAACCGCCCTGAACGAGAAGCCAGAGCGCAAACGCCTCTCCGAAGGCCCAGCCGCACAACCAGACGGCCAGAAAGGCGCCGCTCACGAAGCGCGAACAGCCCTGTGACTTGAGGCAGAGGCGCCAGCCGTCCATCGTGCGTTCGCCGATCATGGATCCATTATCGGCCAAGAGAAGCACGCGCTCCATCGCCTGGAAAAGGCAAGCGCCGCGGTTTTTAAGGCCGCGGCGCCTGGGAAAAATCCGGGGGGCGGGGTGCTATCCGGGATATGGGCTCTACGGTCCCTCGCCGAGCTTGATGATGAGACCACCGTCAAAATCCCACTCGTCGAGCCAGTTCGTATCGACGGTCTCGTAGCAGCCGTACCAGGGGTCGCACCACGTGCCGTTGGATTCGTCGCTGATGTAGGTGCTGTGATACCGCGCCTGGGCCCGAACGCCCAGTCGTCCTTGCCCCATGGCCTTGAATCCGGCCCCGATGTTCCAGGAGAACTTGGTCTGGCTATCCGGATGCACGGTGCCCAAGGGTCCAGTGGCTTCGCCGGGATCTAGCAAGGTCGCCCCGAGCCCGATCAGGAGAAACGGGGTGAAGTTGCCCTCGCGATAGGCGGGCATGAACAGGAAGTTGGCCAGGAAATCGTGCGCGTTCAGGTCGATCAGATCGCTTTCCTGGGTCTCGCCCGTTTTATTGCCCGTGATATGCGTGGGGCGATAGTTCCAGAAGAGCTCGAACGCGTGACTGTCGCTTCGTTGCCACGTGAGCGAAGCGCCCGCGGAATAGCTGTCCCCAGTGTTGATCTCACGGACTTGATTTTCACGAACATCAATGCTGCCGCCCAAGTTGTACCCGCCGAAGACGGTCAACTCGAGATCTTTGGCCTGGGCCAGCACGGGGCTCAAGAGCCCTAGAGTCAGCATCGACGCAAACAGAAGTTGAACCCGGTTCATACCGTCCCCTCTCATCACAAGGTTTCCCCGTCCAGCGTGCGCCATGGCTCTCGAGGATTCCTTCCTCCCTGGACCGTGGCGGGCGAGAGTATATCCCCTTTGCTGGACGACGGTTCAAGTAGGAAAAGGTGGTCATTGTTCAAGGGAAAAGGAGCGAAAAACTGGGGCAGGAGGTGGCAAGCCGTCATGGACGAACCCATTTCGATCTGATAGAAGACGTTTCGTGAACCTGGCGCTTTTGGCCGTCGGCTTTCTGGTTTTTATTGGAGCCGCCTACCGGCTTTACGGTCGATGGGTGGCGCGGCGGTTTGAAATCAATGACGCCCGTCCCACTCCGGCGGTCACCCTCGAGGACGGCGTGGATTACGTGCCGACTCGGCCGTTTTATCTGTTTGCTCAGCACTTTTCCGCGATCGCCGCAGCGGGACCCATCGCTGGCCCGATCCTGGCCTGTCAGGCGTTCGGATGGCTGCCCTGTCTCATTTGGATCGGGCTCGGCGTGGTGTTCATCGGAGCCGTGCATGATTTCGGGAGCTTGACCGCTTCCGTGCGGCACGGGGGGCGTTCCCTGGCCGAGATCGCCCGCGAGCAACTGGGCGGACCGGCCGGACGCGCATTTCTAATTTTCATTTGGATTGCCCTTCTCTACGTGGTCGTGGCATTCGCCGACATCACGGCCGGAACGTTCGTGGCCGGTACCGAAGATCTCCAGCAGGGAAACGTGGCCTTCAATGCCGGAGGCGCGGTCGCCGCGGCCAGCCTCATGTATTTGCTTTTGGCCGTGGTGATGGGGATCGTGGAACGGTGGATGAAACCGCCTCTCTGGTTGCTCACGATCGTCTTCGTCCCCGCAACCTTCGCGGTGGCATGGGGCGGAACGCATATGTCACATCTCTTCGTACTGCCACACCGCACGTGGGCGTTATTGATTCTGCTTTATTGCGGGGTCGCATCGGTGGTGCCGGTGTGGGCGTTGCTCCAGCCCCGTGGTTACCTGGGAGGATTCGTTCTCTACACCGCTCTGGCGGCGGGAGTGATCGGCGTCCTCTTCGGCGGATATGCGGTGGAGCAACCGGCCTGGAAGGCCTGGAGTTCGGGCACGCCCACCGGAATGTTGTTTCCCTTTCTGTTCGTGACCATCGCCTGCGGGGCGTGTTCCGGCTTTCATGGACTGGTCTGTTCGGGGACGACCTCCAAGCAAGTGGCCCGCGAGTCGCATCTTCGGCCGGTGGGATACGGGGCCATGCTTGCCGAAGGGTTCGTGGCCCTCATTGCCTTGGTGACGATCATGATCGCTTCGTCCGACAGCGTGAAAGGGCTGGCTCCGGGCACGATCTACGGCAACGGGATCGGGCGCTTCATGACCGTGGTGATCGGGAAGGATCAGCTGGCCTTCGCCACCACGTTCGGAGCGATGGCGTTCTCCACGTTCGTGTTCGACACCTTGGACGTATGCACACGGCTCGGCCGTTATATTCTCCAGGAGCTATTGGGTTGGCGAAGCCGGTTGAGTGCGGCGATCGCCACGCTCGTGTTCATGGCCGCGCCCGCCTACGTGCTCCTCACCACCGGCTCAGGAGGTTGGGCCAAATTCTGGACGTTGTTTGGCGCCTCGAATCAGCTCTTGGCCGCGCTCACCCTGATTACGCTTACCGTGTGGCTTCGCCGTTCGGGGAAGCCCTATTTGTTCGTGCTGCTTCCCATGATCTTCGTTCTCGTGATCACGATGTGGGCCCTGGTCGAGCTCTTCCTGGTCAACCTGCACGCGGCGGCGGCCGGAAGCGCAGCGGTGGTGAACGCGTGCGCCGCGGCCGCCTTCATCGTGCTCGCGCTTTTCCTGGCCGGCCGAGCGTGGCAGGGCCGCGCTCAGTCTTCGTGAACGGCGTATTATTCGTAGCGCGCCCTTCAGTGCCCCTCAAGTCGAGTGAAAGGCCGAGACTGGACGGGCCAGGAGAGGGCTTTTCAATGTCCGGATTTTCGCGCCGTTTCTTCCTTGAGTGGCCGCTGATACTTTTCGCTCTCTCCGCCCAGCTTACCGGCCCTGCTGTCGCCACGCAAAGAATTGTGGTCGATGTGGGCAGCACAAAAGGACAGGCCGGCGATCCGATCGCGAGCGGCTTCCGGGCACAGTGGGCGAATACCACTCCTCGAGGCCTTCTGTTTCCCCTGAAGCCCAATGACGTGGGCGGCCCTTGGTTTTGGCCATGCGAGGACAGTGTTTGGGTTTGGGCGGCAGCAACGGGAGCAAAGGTCCACGTGGGCATGGGTTCGACCATCCCGCGGGTGGTGGATCCGCCAGCTATTGAAGAGCCCGGGGATGAGAAAGAAATACAGAAGATGTGGATGCATGACGACTCGACGAAGGTCGAGCTGATGGCGGCTTGGACGAATCATGTGCGAAGGATGGTGAATGTCGGCGAATACCTGCGCAATCGGACCACTCCACGCGTTCAGGTGATCTATGAGATCTGGAACGAGCCAGACCTCGCCGGCTCGTGGAATCCCAAAACAAACCCCAATCCGGAAATCGCTAATGCGGATCCAGTCGAGTTATTCATGGAGGTTTGGGAGGCGGGATTCGAAACAATTCGGAGCATCGTCCCGTTGGCCGTGATCTCAGGTCCTACGCTTTCCTACAACGTTCTTGGGGCAGATTCAACCGTTGGGGATTGGTCTGGCGTTCGGATGTCCAGGTTTCTGACCTACTGCGACTCGGCGAACTGCATGCCCACCATCCTTGGATGGCATGACATTGGCAATTGGGACTACGCGGATCCAGACCTTGCTAACGAGCCGCATGCGAACTCCCCCGGAGAAACCACAGACCTAAAGTGGAACCTTCAGGCGCAGGTGGATTACGCGTATCGCCTTTTGCGGAATAACACGCCTGAGCACCTTCAGCTGAACCAAAGTAGGATTCCTCTACAGTTCGAGGTCAATGAGGCGATGACCCGCCCCCAAGACGTCACATCGGGCATCATGGTTCGGGAGTTTGCGCTGGCCGAACGCGCAAAGCAGCTTGGGCTCGTCAACGTCGGGAGAACCCTCTGGTGCGATCCATGCATTGGCCAGGACGACAATGCGTGTCTTGCTGCGGATCCAAATTCAATCACCCTGACGGTAACCACCCATCTGTGCAACCTCGTTTGGCCGTGCTGTGATGATTCGTTTTGCAATTTTGGGGATCTCCTGAGTCAGAAGCCCGACGTTTACGCCGCGTGTCGAGTGGGTGATCTGCTCTGGAACAGGCGCTATGCATGGTGGACGCAGAAGGCATACGCGGATTTGGAAGGGACCTTCGTGGAAGTAACCCCGACCACGGCGTGCGATGCCCTGGCGGCGATGACGTCTAACAGCCTAAGAGTGCTGATCGGCAAGTTCGCGGGAACGAGCCAAGAAGACGTGCAGGTTGTGCTTAAGAATCTTCAAGCCCCCCTCGTCAATGGAGCCGTCCAGGTTTCGGTGAATCGAATGTTAGGGGATGATGCGAATCTCTATGCCGCCCCCGATTCCTTGGTTCCCGTATTCGTCAGGGATAAGCGTGAACTCGTGAACGGAGATTCCTGCGTAATCGTGATCCCGGGCGGTGATTTTGGGGTAGGGGATGCACTTAGCATTGTGGTGACGCCGATCTCCCCTTGAGCGGCCATCGCCCGAGGAAACTGTCAAGGTCACGGCCAGGCCTGGCACCATACAGACAGCCGCAGCCGGCTGCTCGATAGGTCAGCGGAGTCTAATCAGCTTGCGAGTGGCTTCGATGCTCCTGCTTCGGACTTGGTAGAGATAAATCCCCGCCGGAACGCGTTCGCCTCGTTCATTGGTGCCATCCCAGGTCACCGAGTGCTCACCCGGATCCACGATTTCATCCATAAGATGACGCACCTCCTTCCCCGCAAAGTCCAGAACGCGAATGCGAACATTCCCGCTCGTTCCCATCGTGAAGGGGATGGTGCTGGAGCCTTCAAGGACGGGATTCGGGAACGCCTGGCCGAGAACCAGCTGCTTTCCTATGCCTCCCTCGAATCTTACTGAAACTGGCCCAAACACCTGCAGGCCTCCAGAGCGGTCCCGACCTTCCAGTCGGTAGTAATAGACGAGGCCGGCGTGCAGATTTGAATCTAGAAAATGATACGGGGAAGGCGGAAGTACTGGCTGCGTGGTGATCCGGCGGTAATCCCTGTCTGACTGCAACGATCTGAAAACATGGAAGCCGGAGAGTTCGGTTCCGAGAGCTGTTGCCCACTCCAGAACGACTCCCTGCGGCTGACTAAAGACTCGCAGATAGGACAATTGAACATCTGTGGGAATCGAGCACTGAGGTTCCAGGATAGTCAAGTCGTTGCTGTGCGCGACGACAACATAGCTTCCGGAAATAGCTGCGTCAAAAACCGCTCGGGTGTTTGCACTACCCAAGACTATTGGCGAAACTGGATTCGAAACATCGACGACGTGAAGACCGCCTGCATACACGTACGACTCGGATGTCGCAAGACCATAGCCCCCCGGAGTGTTCACCGAACCCAAAGCGACCGGCGAGGCTGGATTGGACACGTCGATAATGTGAAGGGCTGACCCCACGGCATAAACACGGGAGCCGGAAACTGCGACCCTGTTAGTCCCCCCAATCTCCACGCTGGTCACGACGGTAGGCGAAATCGGATTGGAGATATCATGAGATGAAGGCTGGAGAAAAAATCCACCACATAGGCATGGGCACCGGAAACTGCAACTGCATAGGCTCCGTATATACCTAACCCGCCTACAACCAAGGGGAGCGTGGGTTCTGAAATATCGATGACGGTGAGACCGGATGACCCGACAACGAAAGCATAATTACCGGAGATATCAACGCCGTAAGAGGCTCCCGTAATTCCGGCTTTTCCAATGACACTTGGGGATGTCGGGTCGGTAATGTCGATTACCCCCAGCCCGGCTGGACCGTCAGCGATATATGCATAGGGCCCGGAGACCACCACTTCACGGGCTTCCCCTGGCGTGGTCACGCTGCCCACAATAATAGGTTCGGCTGGATCTGTGATGTCTACTACTTGAAGCCCAGCGTCGAAGTTCGCCACATATGCGTGAGGGCCCGAAATGGCGACACCAGAAGCCAGACTTGGTAGGCTAACATGTCCAACATTCGGCGGAGAAAAGGGACTCGTGATGTCTAACACGTGAAACCCGGTACCGACCGGGTCGGTGACATAGGCGTATGAGCCCAGCAATGCTACGTCTTTGGCGGGTGTCGACGCTTCTCCAACAATTTCCGGTAAATGGGGATCCGATATGTCGATCACGACGAGACGGCCGAAATCCGCAACATAAGCGTGGGGGCCAGAGACTGCAATCGAGCCGGTATTCCCAGTGCTAGGCATACTCACACTGCCGGTCATGACTGGGGATGTTGGATCCGAAACATTCATCACCTCAATTCCATAAAACCTCTCCGCAACATACGCGTAGGAACCAGAGACAGTGACATCATTCGCCTGGTCCTGGGTGGGCCCGGTTCCAAGGATAGTTGGCGAGGTGGGATCCGAAACGTCGATCACTCGGAGGCCATCCACTCCATCTGCGACATAAACGTTTGACCCGTAGACAGCCACGCCAACTGCCTCCAACAAACTAACACTTCCAACAATCATCGGTGAGGCAGGATTGGAAATATCAACTACTTGAAGACCAGAGTCAGCATCAGCAATATAGGCGTATGAACCAGATATGGCAATGGCAGTGGCATCTCCGGGGGTGTCGAGAGTTCCAACTATGATTGGCGAGGTGGGATCCGTTATGAGAATGACCGCAAGGCCCTGGAGACCCTCGGTTACGTAGGCATACGAACCAGAAATCGCAACGTCAAACGCATCCAGCGTTTGAACACTTCCAACCAAAGCAGGCGCGGCCGGGTTAGAGATGTCGAAAATATTGAGGCCGGAAAGACCCCCAATTATTGGGCCCTGAGAGGTGACATACGCAAAACCCCCGGAAACCGCAACGTCGTAGGGAGAGGAAGGTGAAATCCCCGCACTTCCCACTAGACGTAGGTAGTCCTGATAATCGATACAGCTTGTAGCAGCCTCTTCGGAACTCGCACTAATCAAGACAAAGGCCAAGAGAGCGGCTTTTGCCCCCACCATCGATGAAATTTTGCCAATCGTACCCCGGAAAACCCTCACTTAGTGACCTCCGCCAAGAAGTCTAGCATGGAGGTTCTATCGACCCCTTGACGAGCCATTTTTACCCGGATGCTGAACAGGGGTTCGTGCCTTTGTTTGGAGCGGGATCTCGCGACGATAACGCTGTGGTCCCCAAAATTCCCTAAAGGTAGCCTTGCGAGTGCGGATGGTGACACTACGTTGGGGACAATTAGAAGGCTCTGCAGCATAGAGTACTCAGGCTCTGGACAATCAGTGATCCTTAAACGGATGGGTGGACTAGGAATCGAAAAAAACCCGACCAGTGGACACCCTTGATTAATGTGCGAGAGAGTCCCACGCGAGGGTTAGTCGAGTTTGTTCTCAGTGGCCAGGTTGGCGACGGTGATTCCATCGAAATATTTGACATCTCTGGTCGGCTAGTGGACGTTGTCCACACCAGCGACCACTCAGGAGAACAAAATGCCGCTTGGGACTGGCGAAGAAGTGGACCTGCTCCTCGCGAAGCTGTCGGCTAGGCAGTCGAAGGAACATCGGAGGTAAAAAGTGAGGGTATCGTTTGCCATGTGCCCACTCGAAACCGACGGCCGATTCGCAGCAAGCATTCGTTTCTGAGTGGGCCCCATGCCGGTAAACCCTTTATATTTCAACGCCACTTACGTCGTCTTCGACTGGGGCGCAGCCTCGCGCATCCCATAGGTAGCGTTTGTGCCCACTCGACCGGTGAGAAATTACAGCGAAGGCAAATACAGGGTGAGCGTCGTGCCCTTCCCAAGCTCGCTCTCTGCGTCCAGCCATCCGCCCATGCTTTCGGCAAGCTTACGGGAGTAGGCCAGCCCCATCCCCATGCCGCCTACGGCGCGTGTAGATGACCCATCGCCCTGACGGAACGAATCGAAGATGTTGGGGAGGCGTTCGGGCGGTATCCCCGGGCCGTCATCGCTCAAATCGATGCGCGCCCAGAGTTCACTTCGCCGCCGCTCCTGAGAAAGCCTGAGCGATACGCGCGAACCGGCTGGAGTGAATTTCACCGCGTTGTCGACGAGGGCGTCCAGGATCTGGCGAAGCCGTTGGCCATCGAATTGCGCCCAGTGGATGCCGTCTTCGATCTCGAGCGAGAACTCATGGAGGCTTTCGGCGACCCCCGGATGTCGCTCGCGATAAAAGGAGTTCAACAAATCGGCCAGATCGGCGCTCTCCAGATGAATGCTCAAGTTGTCGTTGGCGAGCGCGCTGAAGTCGAGGAGTTTCTCCAGGAGTCCCTGGAGCCGCCCGCTTTCGTCGGACACCGTCTGGAGAAACTCCCGGCGCTGCCCGTCTTCCTTTTCCAAGTCGAGCAGAAAGTCCACATACGAGATGATGATGGTGAGCGGCGTGCGGAGCTCGTGATTGATGTTACGAAGGAACTCCGACTTGAGACCATCCAGCTCCTTCATGCCTTCATTGGCCTTGCGAAGCTGCCGGTGCTTTTCCAACAAGCGGTTGTAGAGCCCGGTGTTCTCGAGGGCCACGCCGATCGTGCTCAACGAAGCGCGAAGCACTTGGAGTTCAAGATCCGTCCAGGGCGTGCCATCGAGGCGATGGCCTAACGCCACCAGCGCAAAGAGTTTCTCCCGGGCGCAAATGGGCACATAGAGGGCAATGCCGGCCTGATTGGAGAGCCGCACGCCCATGGGGCCGATCACCGGTTCCAGATCCTTCGTGAACATGGGCATCTTGCGGGCTTCGGCATAATGAAGGAGATCGAGCCCGGATGCAGTGCCGATCGCGCGCACCCATTGCTTGCGGATGCCATGGCTTCGCAACAAGACCGGGGGGCGGCTCGTGTCCGGCGGGGCGATCCAGAGCGCGGCCTTGGACGTGCACAGTTGGCCCATCAAATTGAACAGGGCCATGTCGGCCACGCCGTAAAAATCCAGCGAAACGCTGAGCTCCTGGCTGAGCTCGATCAGGGCCTGAAGGCTGTGCTCGGCCCGGGCGGTAGGGTTGGACGGAATGACCTCCGAAGTCGCCGGGAGCGCCGTCCCGGGTTCGGGAGGGGCCGCCCCGCGATTTCGTTCCATGATCAGGATCCCATCGCGCGCAGCGCTGCGCCTTCGGATGCGTCGATGTCGAAGAAGCGATCGAGATTGAGCAGGCGGATCACCGAATCGGCGGCGGTGGACAAGGAGACCAGGCGCAGTTTTTGTCCCGCATCGCGGTAGTCCTCCACCATGGCCAATAGCCCGCCGACGCCGTTACTGGCAATGAACGAGACCTCGGCCAAGTTGAGGACGAGATCCTTACCTTCTTCCCGGATCGACTGACAACGCTTCACCAACGCGGGCGTCGTGGACGCGGTCAGCTCTCCCTCGACGCGGATGACCACCGCGCCTCCCGGAGCTTGGATCTCGGAGAGCTTGATTTGATCATGCATAACGGAGCTTCCTCTCCTTGGCATGCTTGGCCGGATCGAACACGAGCAACGTCAGGTTTCCCTCGGACGTTGACGGCCGGTACTCCACATGGACCATGGCTCGATGAATGATGTCGAGCCCGAACCCACGTCCTCGCCGCCGCACATTGGGACTCGTGAAATCCGACTTCACCCAGTTATCGGCGGAAAACGCCCGCCCCTGATCCCGAATCAGGAACTCGAGATGATTGGACCCGCCATCTCGGGATCCATCGCTGTCGGGAAGCTTGGTCAGCTGAATGGACCGCGTATGGTCGCAGTTATAACCGTGCTCGACGATATTGGCGCACGCCTCGTAAAGCGCCGAGTTGAGCACTTCGAACTCGCCTTCGTCCAGACGATCGATACCGGGACGGGACAAGAGCCATTCGCGAATCCGGGACAGCTCTTCGAGGCTGGCCGGTAGGGCCAGAGATCCCTCGCGGGCGGCCGGCATCTCCAAAGGGTTCGATTCCTGTAGCTTTATGTGAGTTTTCATTTCCGCGGGAGGCGGCGTTACCGCGTCGGCGGCGGTGACGTTCCGCGCGATCACCAGAAGGGTTTCATCATCCTCACGAGCGGTGCGCCCGCGGAAAGAGGAGAGCTCCTGTTGCAGCCCGTGCAGAACGGATTGCCATCCCTGGCCGGCCGTGGCGGCCACGAGGGCCTGCAAGCGCTCGAACCCGTACTGGTGCTGACGCGCCGGGTCGAACGTTTCGTTCACGCCGTCCGTGTATTGGAGCACCATGTCGCCGGGCCCGATCGTCACCACGTGATCCTGGAGGGTGGAGCGGATCTTGCCGCCGCGAATCGCTCCCAGCGGAATGCCGGTGGAGCGTTCGACTTCGATGGTTTTGGTGGAATTCCGATAGACCAGAGTCGGGCAGTGCGCGGCCGATGCATACGTGAGCGTGCTCCGGCCGGGATCCAGCACGCCGTAGAACATGGTCACGAACGTTCCGGGGCGCAGCGTCGTGGCGAGCTTCGTGTCGAGCTCGGAAAGAAGGACGCTGGGAGAGGTATGCGTGTCCTTGAACGCGCGAAGGAGAGCGGACAGCATGGACATGACCACGCAACCGGCCAGTCCCTTGCCGGACACGTCCGCGATCGCCACCCCAACCTTGCCGCCTTCCAAGGGGAAGAAGTCGTAGTAGTCGCCGCCCACTTCCTGAGCGGGTTCTTGCGTGCCGTCGACCAAGTAATCCCCAATTCGGATCTCCTGGGTGGGAAGAATGGCACGTTGAATCTCGCGAGCCAGTTCGAGCTCGTGAGCGAGGCGTTCCTTCTCCACCATGGCCGTCTGCGCTTCCTTGAGCTCGCCGGCCATCGTGTTGACGGCGGCGGCCAGCATCCCGAGCTCGGTGTGATCGCGAACGGCAAGGGGGGTCTCGAGGTCGCCCCGGCCGATCCGCTCCAGGCCTTCGCGAAGCGCATCCACCGGCCGCAATAGCCAGGTCATGATGGCGAACGTGGCAAGCATGCCAAGCGCCAGCGCGATGCTCAGGATCAAGATCACTTGCTGGCGCGCGTTTGCGAGCAGACCGTCCACGTAGGATCGGTACACGCCGATCCAGACCGTGCCCAGTTCGCGTCCCCGGCTTTGCACGATGGGAACGGAAACGAGCATGAGGTTGTCGTTGGAGGCCAGCGTCTCCTCGTCATGGAGGGGCGTTTGCGGATTGAGACTCTTGAGGCCGGGGGGTGGCGCAAAAGATCTCCCCAGTTCTCGCGCGTCGGGATGACCCTGGATCTGCCCGCGATGATCCACCACCACCGCCAGCGCAATTTCACTGTGTTCGTCGACCAGCTCCTTGACCAACGGATGCAAGGTGAGCTCGGGAAACTCGGCCAAGAGCACGGGCGACGCGGAGCGGGCCATGTTGCGCGCTTCCAACAAAAGTCGGGCTTCCACCTCCGCCGTGAGTGCGCGCCGCGCGTTGCGCTCCGCGACCGCACCCACACCGAGCATGGCTCCGGTGGTGATGGCGAGCGCGACCGAGGTCACCACGATGCGAATGCTGATCACCGTGCGCACGAGCTTCTGCGGTGTGGACGGAGGCTCGGTCGTCATGAGCATATCCAGCGCCATGACTAGTGCCCTCCGCCAAAGATCTCACGGGCCCGGCTCTGTTGCTGGCGTGCGCGTGCGAGATAGCCCTTGGCTTTTTCATCGGTGGGGTCAACCCGGAGCGCCTTTTCCCATAAATCCACGGCTTCATCGAGGCGGCCGGCCGCGAAGGCATCGAGGCCGCGCATGAGATACTCACGCTTCAAGTAATCGCGAAGTTGCTGGTAGTTGGGATCGATCGAAGCCGCCAGTTCCCAGTAGCGCAGCGCGTCGTCGGCCCGACCCTTCTCCATCGACGCCATGCCTTTTTTGTACAGGTCTTCCAGCTCATGTTCGGCTTCGGGCGTCGGGGGATGGTGCACGGTAGGCACGGCTTTGGAGGGGGAAGCGGATCGAGTTTGCTGGGAACGCTTGGCGCCATTGAGCGCGAGTTCGGCGCGCCGGACGGCCGGTGAGGTGCTGCCATAGCGTTTGGCCTCGGTGAGCGAGGCTTCGGCGTCCGCCAGTAGTCCGCCCTGCACGAGCTCGCCCGTCTTCTCCAGCAGATCCTTGATCCGGTTGTCGATCGTCTCTTCCGTCAAAGCCAGGATCGCGGAGGCTTCGTGATCGTTGGGCTGAATCTCCAGGATTCTCTGGAAACCGGTCCGAGCGGTAAGGAGATCTCCGGAAGAGAATGCATCCAATGACGACGAGAACACCCGTTGCACCGCCTCCGAACGCGCGGCGCGGCGGGCGCTTTCCTCACGGCAGCGGATGGCGTTTTCGCGGGCGACACTGTCCTCGGGAGCGATGTCCTGGAGCCGACCGTACGCGAGTGCCGCCTCACCGAACTGCCCTGCTACTTCCAGACTCCCTGCTTTCTCGCGCAGGCATTGCATGCGGGCTTGCCGCACCTTGGGATTGTCGGGGACCAGAGTCGCCGCCGCGGCGAGAACGTCGAGAGCCTCATCATACTGGCCGTTTTGGCGAGCCGTTTCCGCCTCGGCCAGGAGCTCGGTCACGCGGGTGGCCTCGCGCTCGGCGAACGCCTGTTCGAGACGGGAAGCGAGACGTGCTTCATCCGAGCGCAGGGCGGCGAGCCGGCTTTCTTCGACCGTCCGCCCGAACCCATACGAAATTCCGAACCGATGCACACTGCCTAGATTGTTGTCTTCGAACACGTAGTCGAAGCCGAGGTCCTTCCAGTTGATGCCGGCGCCGGCCGTGTAGCCGCCATCCGAGATCCCACTCCGCAGGGCGAAGAGGGGATGGAGGCGAACCTCGAGCCCGGCATGCAACGACGTGGGCACACTCGTTCCGCTTTCGAGATCCACGTCGAATACGGCGGACCGGCCACCCGAGAAGGGGTGGCGGTAGGAAGCGCCCAATCGCAGGCTGGCCGGATCGGAAACATCTTCCTGGTTGAGCCGCATCGAGGAATTGAACATGTTGCGGAGCGCGCCGCCCAAGGCGACCCGCTGCGACCATTGCGTTTCGGGAGCGATGAGCATCCCCGGGTAGGCAAGCGCTCCGATATCGAGGCCAAACGCGGCGTCGCCGTATCCGGCTATGCTTTGCTGCTCGAGCTTGATCGTTCCGCCTACGCTCACGATGCGGCCGAGCGGCCGCCCGTAGGAGAAGGTGAGCTCCATTTGCTGATTGGACAGGGAGGGATCGGTGATGCTGTTGCGATCATCGCGTCCTTCAATGCCGCCTACGCCGAGATGACGGAAGGTCAATGCCAGCGTCCCGTAACGCCAGTCGGGAAGTACGATGCCGGCAAATGCTTCCTGCACATCCAGGCCGTAGAGCGAGGCGCCCGTGGCCACGATCTGCCGGCGGGGAACGAAACCCAGTCCGCCCGGATTCCAGAGCGGTGCGCTTGGATCGTCGGCCAAAGCGGTGAACGCCCCACCCAAGGCCAGTGCGCGGTTCCCGGCCCCGAACGAAAACATGGAACGCGTTCCGCCGTCTTCCGCGGCGAAAACCGGGTGGGCCAAGAACAGTGCGCCGATCAGGAAGGCGGCTCGCCTGTGCGTTCTCATCGCACGACCGCCACTTTCCGGAGCAAGCGTTTGCTCTGGCCGTCCTCGAATGCCACCACGAGCTCGGCGAGATACACGCCGTTCAGCACCGTGTCGCCGGAACCGTTACGTCCGTCCCAGCCATCCTCCTGGTGGAGCCCGGCGGGTCGTACGCCATCCTTGATGACTGTCGCCACCGCATCGCCGCGCAGCGTCCAGATGCGCAACGTCACCCGCCCGTTTTGCGGGAGGTAGTACACGAACGCAGTGTGTTCACGTCCCGCGGCGAACGGATTGGGGAAGTTGGCGTAGCTCTTCTCGAGACTCATCACTCCGAAGTTGCCGGTCTCGGTCCAGAGCGGGAAGGTTTGGCTTGGTTCGGGCACGAGTGAGATGGAGAGCGCAGCTCCTCCGGGTTGCACGACTCCAACATCCGCGCGATCGAAGCCGAGACGGAGACTGGTCGCGGAAGCGGCAGCGGAAAGCGTCGTGCGGAGCTCCAGTGTTTCCGTTTTTCCCGGCAGCACGGAGAGCTCGGAAGGAAACCCGATCCAGGCGCCGGTTGAATCGACGGTGAGCGCGGCATTCTCGGCCCACAGCCCACCGTTTCTAAAGAGCGCCACCCCGGCCGCGGCAAGACCGATCGCTTGCACGTTGCGATTGCGATCGGCGGCGGCAATGCGAAGCGAGCGAATGCGAATCCCCGTGGAACCGTCTGCGGCCGGATTACGGAAGGTAATGCGTGCCGCCTTGATCTCGCTCGAGTCGGCGGCGAGTACGGCGGGAAGCAGACTCTCGAGTCCCACCCAGAGTTCTCGAGAGGGGCTGCGAATCTGAGTGATGCCCGACGTGAATGGGAACACCGCACCGGTCAGAGGCAGCACTGAAACAGCGGTTTGGAGATTGGCGTCCTTGGCGACAATACCATCCTGATGCAACATGATCTGGAATGGGATAGCGGGTGCGCCGGCATCGATGTCGATCGTGATGGAGACCGCGGCGGTTTCGCCAGGAGCGAGCGTCACGCCGGGCAGGGCGACGGTGACGAGCTGCGGCGTGGCGGGCAACAGGCCCACTGCGGTGACTTCTTGTCCTTTCCAAATGACGGCGACGCGGTCGAGGATGGGCCCCGGGGCCAAGAGCTGGCCGCGGTCATCGCGCAGGGCCAGGGTTAAGGAGTCGACGGCGATGTGGGCTGTTCCCGCGCTGGCCGAGTGGACGAACTCGAGCCCGAGGGCCGGAACGTTCTTCTCGCCGACGGTCGTCGTGGAAGTGAAGAGCGGAGTTCCGCTCACCCGAAGGTCGGTGGCACGGTTTTCCAGCCACACGATATTCCCCCAGCATGGCGAGGGGAGATAATTCACCGCGACGGGGTTTTCCGTGTTCACATCGCGTGCGTCCAGTGAGGATTCGGCGCCGAGCCGGTAGCGAATGCTTCCGGCCGATCCTGGATCGGCCATGTGGCCCAAGAGCCGCATTTGAATGGGGGCGCCTTCGACCAGCACCAAAGGCGGCGACAAATCAAGTCGCAGAGAGTCGCCGGTCGTGGCGTTCAAGCTCATCGTGGATACGATCGAGCCGCCGGCCTCCAACGAAAGGGATGCGCAGGAGGTATCCGGCCGGGCGAGCGGGAGTCCGGCGAGATCGCACGCGCGCACGGTCAGGGATCCCACCCGAACCGTCGACGGAGCCCCGGATCCGGGGACGTTTTCCAGAGTGAAATCGAGCAAGGTCACATTCGGCTGGCCGGGGCCGACCCGAACCGTGTCGGGATTGGCGGCTCTGGCGCGGACGAGCATGGCCTCGGATACGATGCTCGCGAGACCGGTGCGCACGGGAAAGCTTCCCGAATCGAGGCTCACCGTGACCGGGTGATCGCTCACCGCGTCCTTGGCCGTCATCCAAGTGGCATCGAGAATCACGATCCGGAACTTGGCCACCGAAGTGGCGGGGTGAATGTGGAGCTGGACGCTCAACGTGACGGGATCACCGGGGCTCACCCGTACCCGCGCGAAGGGAGGCCCCAGATCAAGATCCACGGTGCTACCCGCGGTTTCGATCGTCTGCTCGTCGGCGAAGATGGTTTGCCCTTCGCTGATGATGATTTCGGAGAGGAGGGTGGAGGGCACGATGCCCGCGCCCGTTTCATCCTCGACCCCGATGCGCAAGGCGCTCAACGAAACCGGAGAGGTCAAGCCATTCCCCGGGTTCGTGAAGGTCAAGTTGAGCGGTACAACACCACCCTGTCCAACCGTGACGGAATAGGGCATGAACTCGAGCGCGCTGACGTGAAGAGTCGTCGCTTCCTGGAAAATTTCATGCAACGTTGTCGAAACAATCAGTGAGCTTCTGGGAAGCAGGCTGGTCTCGCCTGTTCCGGCGGCACGCGTGGACAACGTCACGTCGCCCGCCTGCACAGGATTCAACGTCCATTGGAAGGTACCGGTTGCCCCTGGGGCGAGGTTTCGGGACGCAGGCACGGGGAGGCCGGCGGAAAAAGTGCCTCCTCCACTCTGCGTCAAGGAGCTGGGGGTCACACCGTTCACGGTTTCCGTGCCGCGGTTCTGTACGGTCAAGGTTGCCGTCACCGTTTGCCCTGTGGTGCTGGGATCCGGTGCGAGGGCGAACTGAGCCAAAAGCGGGGCATCGCTCAAGGCGATCACCTGTCCGCTTTCCACCTGAGCGTCCAGGGGACCATCGTTCCCCGAGGCAACGATCACGCCGTTCACCGGCAAGGCCAAGGCGACCTCGGCCGAATCGGTAAAGGTCGGGGATACGGTGGTCGAGACGAAGAAGCGAGTTCCAGCGGGGGACAAGGGAATCGACATGCTGAGGCTCTGCCATGCGTTGACCTGCAGTACCAGAGCGCCCAAGTCCGTGTCATCGCCCGCGCCGGCGTCAAAGGTGCCGTTTCCGCCGTCTTTCCACAATCTGAGCTCGCTCAAGTCGGCCGGCGTGGCGTCGCCGAGATTGACGATGCTGATGCCGTTTAAGGCATCGCTTTGGTATCCATTCCCCGGCAGCTGAAAATCGAACGCAAGCGCTGGCCCGCTTCCGGGCCCCAGGGTCGCCGCTCCCGCGGAGAGCACGGGAAGCTGTGCGGCCACCATTCCGTCCACCGTCTGCCCTCCCCCGGAGTTGGCCGGCCACGTGCCTTCCACGACGGTGGGTTCCGCAAATTCGAGATCGAGCGGGGAACCGACCTGCGCCCCCACGATGTCGCCATCGCGCGCGGTGAGGGACACGTCCGCAGTCAGGAAGAGTCGTTCCGCGGTGCCGGCGGGGATCACTGCGTCGAACCCCTCGAATCGCGCGAGGCCGCTCACGAACGAGGCCGTGCCGAGTAAGGGATCCGTGGTGAGATCATCGAGCTGCCCGTTGTGATTGGCGTCCCACCGCACATGCAGCACGCGAACGTTTCCGTCTTGCTCGGCTGGAGTTCCGGGGCCGGAGCCTGCTCGAGCAAACGTGATCTGGTTGAGCGTTCGAACCGCGCTGTAGGTATTCGTGGCGGTGAGATCGAGCAGAATCAAATTCTGCTCACCGGGAGTCGCCGTTCCCGCCGGAAGGGGATCCGCTACCACGGTGACACGATCGGGAATCGTGACGAGCAGGAAACTCGGATCGCTCACTTGCACGTCGAGGGGCCCGCTGTTCCGGCTCACCATGCCTACGCCTTGGTCCTCCCCGGAAGGAATGGTGAACCGGATCGTGCTCGGGCGCGTGGTGTTGGGAGCGATATCCGCCGTCACGAAAAAGCGAGCCCCGGCAATGGGAATGGCCTCACTGAGACCGGTGATTTCCCACCGTGCCCCGGTGAAGTTCATGGTGCCGATCAAGCGATCCTCGGTCGCACTGAATCCCGGAGTACCCAGATCGCGCCAGAGCTCCACTCGAGCAAGATCCGCTCCCGCAGTGGCCGTTCCCAGATTCGCAACGTTCATGCGCTGAAGGACATCCGGCGCGTAGCCATTGCAGGGCAGGCTCACATCGAGCAGAAGCTCACGCCCGTTTCCCGGATGTAGGTTGTGAACCGGTACCGGATGCAACGTGATCTGAGCCGCGGCCATCCCGTTCACCGTGAATCCACCCGTGGGATCGATAGGCCACGTGCTTTCGAAGGGCATGGAGGGGAATAGCGTGACATCCCCGTTTTGCAGGGTGAGATCGAGTACATCTCCGTCTCGCGCAGTGAGAGAGATGCTTCCGATCACGAAGAGCCGAATGTTGGACTGCGACGCGATGGGGACGTTCGTGGAAAAGGTCGCGCTCCCGGCCGAGAACGTGGTCTTCCCCAGCAAGGTTTCGGTACCCGCGATGTACGTGCCGTTTCCGTCGTCCACATACAACGCGAGGGTATCGAGCTCGGCGTCCCGCTGTGCCACCGTGCCGGGGCCGCTGGTTGTGTTGTTGAAGGTCAGTCCCGTCAACTGCGTGGCATCGATCGAGCCGTTCACCACGTTCAACGCCAAAAGCTCGATACCCTGCTGGCCGGGTCGAACCGAGCGCGCGTTTTGAGTGGCCTCTAGAAATGCGCCGGACCCGCTGATGCTGAAGGCCAAGGTCGTGTCGGCGGAGAGGTCGGCGTAGGCCGTGCCCGAATTGGCGTCCAGGACAATGAGCTGCCCATCAGCGGTCAGGGGTCCGGGGATGGCGCTCGGAAGAACGTCGACGAGGAGGTTCAGCACCTTCTCCGAGCCGGCAAGCAGCGTGTCCGGGTTGCTCGGATCCGCGCTGACCTGGAACTCCGGATCGGCGTCCCCAGGTTGGGACCGGGTGAAGATGAGGTCGGCGGTGTTGATGGAGACCGTGGCCGTGCCGCTGTTGCGGACCCGCATGTGGAATAAGGCGTCGTTCTGGCCGGGTGAAACGCTGGACGGCCCGGTTACCGACATCACGCGCACGCTCGTGCTGGTCGTGAACACGGTGACGACGAGGTTGTCGCCGTTGCCGGGAATGCCATCTGCGTTTTGCGGCCACACGGACTGAAAGCCCGCCGCGCTGGTCGAACGCCGCAGGAGCACCGGCACCGCAAACTCGCGCGCCGCTATGCCCACTTGCACGGTGGCGTGGAAGCGGATGACGACGCGATTCGACTGAGTCACCGGCTGGGGTAGTTGGATCGTGCAGCCGGTCGCGTCGTTGACAAACGTCACTGAACCGATCGGTATCGAGGTGCCTCCCACCGATACCGCATCCAACCCCGTGATGAGCAAGGACCCGGCGTGGGCCAGGCGGATCATGTCGAACCCGGTCGGAGTCCCCGACGGCGTCGAACCGGACAGGTCCTCTTCCAGGTACAGGGTGAAGAAGGCGCTCTGGTACTCCGCGGCCTGATGCGGCTGGATCTCGGCCCAGGCGCTCGCGACCGGGGGAGGCAGGTCCGTCGAGGTGATTTCCAACAGTGGGGCGACTGTGGTATCGGCGAACTCGCTCGATCGGAAACGCACTTCTCGGTCGGGAGTCGTTCCGTCTGCTTTGAGCAGGAAGCCGCTGCCGGAGATACCGAACGCCCCGGTTTGGTAAGCGGACAGGATCGGTCCCACTTGCCAAGAGAGGATATTGCCGGTGGTGGAATTGGAGGCCAGCACGCGATCCGACCAGTAGGAAGCGTGTGACCCGCCGGGAGTCGCCCAAGGGATCCCGGCACTCCGCTCGTTCCAGGTCACTTGGTTTTCAATCCAGTTTTGCGTAACCGGATAGACGCGAATCGTGCTCGGTCGAGGTTTGGAACCGTAAAACTGGCGCAATCGCAACCATGCCTGAAGTACCGTGCGGCCGGTCAGATTGGGAAGATTGAAATCGAGCACGACGTTGCTGCTTTTCATCGTGTTCTTGGCGTCTTTGAGGTCGAGCTCGGTCGCGGTGCCGTTACGCTGGTTGGATGGGCTGGCGACGAG